>SXGQ01344405.1_pt1 | contig 44517 bp, 68 predicted proteins | sample 3178371 | NCBI WGS metagenome assembly SXGQ01 (sample SAMN11356859, study PRJNA531348) | freshwater metagenome | isolation source: freshwater sample F1-20 | place: China: Fuxian Lake, Yuxi | collected 2017-12-25
GAATTAAAAACAGTATGCTCACACCAACCACAAATATCAATAGCAAAATTAAAACTTCTTTGAAAAGATTGTTTTTCATAATTCATCATCCTTGTAAGGACTATGTATCCACCCTAGCACATACATGTCGTTTTCAATTTCCTCAGTTACAAAGCCTTCGCCAACATAGCCACGCTTGTCCCATTCTTGATTGTCTGCTTCATCAAGGCTGGCGTTTCTAATGCCAGAACAGTACCAGTCAATATAGTCACCGCGTCCTTGTATGTCTGCCACGATGCCACCTGCAGAGCGCCAAGTACATGACCAGTATTCATCTTTGAGGATAGGAATTACCTCACGCTTTTGCCAACGCATGTTGCACAAGGCAGCATAAAGATTCTGCGCATAAACATCGCTTTGACATTTTTCTCTAACCCAGTCAGTGCTACGCAAATCATATTCAAGATTGTTTTCTTGAAATGCAGGATCTGCCTCTGCTTCAGCAGCACGTATTGCCCAGTCTTGATAGAACTTGATCATGCGTTGCACATGAGGATCATCCAGGCGACCTTCTTCGGTCATGCGTCGCACATAGTTGTTCAACTGAAAGGTATGACGATCTGGACTGGAACTTAATTTACTCATGCAATTGATCCCACATTAGTTCATGATCTTTCACATTAGCCACACACTTTAGATATCCATTATTGATAGCCCACAGGATGTTGTTCTTGACATTACTAGGGCAGTTAGGTTTAATTTGAAAATGAGCGCGAGGAGAGATTATCATACCATCGTGCAACATGAAATCTGCATCTCCTTCTTGGATGCTGCGAATAATGCTTTTATGAACGTTGTGGTTAATCATTTAGTGTTTGTAATAGATATCAACACGCCGGTTCTGTGCCCAGGCTTCTTCGTTACTGCCAGCTGCACGAGGCTTGGTAGATCCATATGAATATGCTTCTATTTGGTTGTCTTTTACTCCATAGATTTGCAGTAACACTCGTACTGCATTTGATCTGCGTTGGCCTAGTGCCAGGTTATATTCTGTACCACCACGTTCATCTGTGTGTCCTTCTAAGAACACATGTTGACCAGGATGTTTTACTAGATAGTTTGCATGCTGTTGAATCAAGGCATGAAATTGTTCTTTCACAGTGTATTCATCAAGATCAAAATACACAGAGTAATCCTTGAACATTTTATTAGGATCAACTGCACTTATATCAGTTTTGCTTACCTCTAGATTTGGATTTATAACAGGTGTGACCACTGCATTTGAACTGTTGGTGTTGGTGTTGGTGTTTGTTCTATTTTCAACTGTTGGTGACACTTGATTAGAGGTGTTGTCTTTTAGACTGGTCATTGAGCAGGCTGCAAGAAACAGAACTGCCATTATAAGTATTGATTTCATTATTCTATTCCAAAATGTCTTGCCACTGCTAGTCCAGCCCAATCAGCACCCAATGCCTGTTGATGCTCACCATCCTCGTCACAACCATCACGAACTGTGTCAATTTGTGTTAAACATTCTTCAACAATCAATTTAGCAAACAGTTCCTGTATCTGTGGATTGATATCAGGATAGTGTGATCCACCTGCTTGTAACTGTAATTTTTTTAATAGTTCTTTGTTCATGTTAGTGTTCCGTTTATAAAATCCACTATGGCTCTTACCAAGAGTGGGTCCATTTTTAATTTAGTTGCCATTTCATATATGTCCCAATTGCGTTCTAGCATTTCTCTTACAGTGTTCACTAGATCACGATTAAACATGATATCCTCACTGAGGGTATGGTGCTGCTAAAAACTCTGCATAGTTGGTGGCCTGTTCGCCAATTTTTACCAATTGATGTTTTCCGCAAAACTTCATGAACTTCATGCCAACCTGTGCAATATCTTTTGGTACAGCATTGGTATTAATAGTCTCTGTGATCCAGACTTTCACATGATCTGGCTGTGCTGTGAGATCTACTAGAGTGCGATTGCGCTCATAGTCGTCCAGCACACGATGCTCTTGCTCGTTGTGATCAACCCAGCGTTGCAGCATGAGATTGTTCCAGTTGAAGCCTTTACGATCCATGTCTGCAAAGGCTTCCAGTAGGCCTACCTTGTTTTTACTGCCCTTGGTACGCACACCTGGGAACGCTGAAAACACATTGTCTGTAGGATCACCGCGCATGCACTTTTCAAACAGGATCCATTTAGGATCTGGTATGACCTTGGGTTCCTTGGTTTTCTTGTCTATCACACGACGACCCTTGCCGTCAATGATACCGCCTAGTGTGTGTAACTCATCTGCCACGCCATTGTACTGTGTGACATTGTGAGCCAGCAGTTGATGAAAGTCTGTGTCGCTGCTCACAATCACATGACTATCTTCTGGATGACTCTGTATCCAGCCTGCCACAAGATCGTCTGCTTCTAGGCTTTCATGTCGCAACACTGTGCAGTTGCTTTTTTCCACGAAGAAAGTTTTAAGGTCGTCAAACGCAGCCCAGAACGCAGCATCTTCTTCAAGCTCTGCATCAGTGAGTGCAGCACGAGCCACAGCACGATTTTTCTTGTAGGGTTCGTAGTAGTCTTTGCGCCAGCTGCGTCCTTCTAGGCAGATTACCACATGATCTGCACGTTGGTCGCGCCAGGCCTTGTAGATGCTGCCTAGGGTGACATGTATGGCGAACCCAACCTTTTCTTCTAAGGTTTGAGCCCGGTGCGCGGTATGACGAGCACGAAAGAATGTGTTAGCGGTATCGACGATCAAATAGTTCATGGAGTAATAATAGCACTTTATTTACCCCGTGTCAACCACCTCGGTATGCAGGATTTGGAAATTCTAGCTCAAAAATATGAAATCTTGTGTCCGTTTTATCATTTAGTATGGCAAAGGTCCGTGCCTTTTCTGCTTCATCCCGAGTGGCATAGAATCCAGTTCCATAACCTGAGGTACCAGGATTCACTGGCGCACCGGTTGTTGAAAAATAAAGATTGGTGCTGCTTTGACTGAACAGCACCCAAAAGGTCAAGTATTCTGGTGGATCTAGGCTTTTCATGATACCTCTGTACGTCCGTCTCCAAGATCCCTGCGATTGATTATGCGGTTTTCGCCTGTTTGGTTGGCTGCCCACTGTTCATAGTTTTCCATGAGCACATTACGGCAAATATCCTGAAACCACTGATCCACAATCTGTGCATCGTCCTTGCCCTTGTAGCCTGCCCGCACTAACTTGGCAACAAAAATATCGTTCCAGTCCAGTTCAAATGCACCGTTCTGTACATTGTCAGGATCTAGTTCTACGCTGAGCACACTGATATATGGCTCACCTTTTTTGGTTGCTGCATCTTTGGCGCTGGCTCCCACACGCAGTTTAGACTCTGGTTTTTTTGTTGTGGTTTTCTTGGCTGTGGTTTTCTTGGCTGTGGCCATTATACTGTGCCTTTCAATGCTCCAAATATGTACTCTTCTGTGGTAAGCCAACGTCTGGTCAAGGCCGCACGGTCTGTCATGATGCCTTTGATGCTTTCATAGTACACAGTGCCGCGATAGGCATAGTGTAACCAGATCAGTTTATTGGTTCTATCGCAACGATGTGGTAACCAGGCAAAGCACCATTCCCACACAGCACGATCGTAAAATAGCGAATTTCCGCCGTCAGTTTGAACACTTTGGTCACCCATCAATCTTCCCCCATTTAATTTTTAGCCATGCACGTTCATGAACATAGTGTGCGATGGTCATGAAAATGTTGATCACAATGGCTCCACTCAAACCAGTCCAGACAGCAGTTACCAAGGTGGCCACTATGCGCCAGGTAATGGCTCTTACCAGTGTTCTTTTATGAGTCTCACTCATTTACCCCACCCATTGCCCCACAGATCCACGTGAAGCCTTGGGCTGTAATAATAACCACGCTTGAGTGCCTCATCTGCCACATGCACACGATTTTGATTATACCCACCTAGAGTACCACCCACAGGCATCACGTACACACTGCCCATGAATCCTGCTGCACGATATTCTGCCACTGCTTGATCAAGTTCTTCAAAATCCTTTGCTGTCTCAACCACAAATTTTAAATAGGTTACACCCACTTCTTGGTACTGTTTAATAATATCTGGTTTGATTGCATCTTCCCATGATTCGCCGCTCACACTTAGTTTAGGACTTACACTAAAGGTCATTTCTCTAAACAGTCCAAGATGTGTTTCAATAAACACTGGATCAGCATGCCAGTTTTCAATGTACTCATAAAATTCATCAGTGAGTTCTTGAGTGCCATTGGTTTCAAATGTAACATGACTTAGATCAGTCATTAGTTTATGATCTAGCAGTGCAGCATAATTGCGCTGCCAACCTAGTAATGGTTCGCCTCCGGTAATTACCAGATGAGGATTATTACCATTTGGAAATTGCCAAGAACCTGTGGGCAGCAGTTCATACATGCGACTGATTATTTGGTCATTGTCTAGGCTAGGACTAAACTCTTTAAAGCGTGGATCCCAACTGGCATAGCTGTCGCATCCAGTGGTAAGTAATGGAAGGTCAGTAAATGATTTATATGTTTCTGGATCAGCTTTGACCAACTCTAGTGCTTTATCGCGTTCGGTACTTTTCTCTCCTGGCGCACAGCCAAATCCTTCACACTTGAAGTTACAACCAAAAGTGCGCATGAATATGCTAGGCACACCTACATAACGTCCTTCGCCTTGCGCACTATAAAAAATTTCACTAATTTTGAATTTCATTGTTTAAGTCCTCAATTGTTTTATTATACAGAGTTTGCCAGTTGCGTTCAAGCCAGTCATGTATGTTTTCTGGATTCCAGTCCGGAATCACTGAACGCAATTTTGCCAGATTCGCGCAGCTTTCCCACTGATAGGTGGCCAACATGTGTTCGGGCATGGGAACTACTACTAACTTGCAGTTTGTAACTCCTGCTAGACGTTGACAGGTCTTGGCTATGTCATAGAAACTGTCAGTTTTGCCTGTGCCAATATTGTATACTCCACTCACTCTGGCAGCACGTAATTGTTCCATGGCCTGTATGGTGTCATCAATACTGATAAAATCTCTTGAACCATAACGACCATTATGATGCCAAACTACCAGTTCACGTTTGGTAGCTGCTTGATCAAGATAGCGTCTAACTGGACTGGGTTGGCGTTTGTGTTGCTCATTACGGCCATATACATTAAAGAATCGAACACCTTGAACAGGGATATCAAATTTCTGTTCAGCACACCAGTTGTCAATGGCCAGCTTGCTTACACCATACAGGTGTTGTGGTTGTACAGGTCCCCATTCTGCACTACTGGTCCATGGACCGTATATGCTGGCACTGCTGGCATAGGTTATGCCGCAGTTCCATTGCTGTGCTGCATGTATCCAGTCTTGTGTGTCTTGGATATTTTTGTTCAGCAGTTCCTGCCAGTCGCCAGAATCAGTGCTGCTCACGGCACCCATGTGGTAAATCCATTCAACTGGTTCGTCAACGGAGTAGGTTTTACCTCGGGTGGCCCAGTCAAGACCGTGGACACGATATCCTGCTTGTTCCAAGTATTGTTTTAGTTCACTACCAATAAAACCTCTATCGCCTGTTACAATAATCATTAATCTAGTTCTCCGCCTTCACTGTCTCCGGCTTGGATTGTGATTGGGTTTGGTATCTTTCTATAGTTGCCCTTGCCCGGAATCGTATTGCGTACACCCCCCACCGGGTCCGATACATCGCCTTTTCTACGGGGTATAAGATGGATATGAGGCCATGACACAGTTTGTCCTGCAGCCTCGCCATAATTAAGTCCAATGTTGAAACCATCCCATTCTCCTGAATCTACCATGCGTTTGCCTTGGTCAAACGCATCTTCAAATGCTTCTTTCAATACACCAGTGGCGTTGTATTGTGGAACAAACAACATGTGGCCTGGTGTAACAGGGTACTTATCAAGAAAAACCGCCACATGAAAGTCTTTTCTTACAGTGTCAGTCCACGGAGCATCACTTTCATCTAGATGATCTGGGCCGTCAAATATACGTTTACCTATCATATCAATCTCCATATGTGGCTGTGTATGTGCCTTGAACATCCACGTTGATCAGTCTTACACGGGGATATTCATCACCCATAAGGTTCGTATAAACATTAGTAGGATCAGAACTCAATTTTTGTTCAAAATGATCATATACAGTTTGGGCTGTGTTTTCAAGAGTAGCATCCGCGGCAACTTCCAGGCTATGAAAGTATTCATGAAACTCAAGACCAAAACTGTCATCTAGAACCAGGCCTTGTTCGTTTAATACTTCTGCCTCAAATCGCACATTGATCTTAAGATCTTTGAGTGTATGCGAATGGGTGCTGAATTTACGAGCCATAATTGAGTCCTCAAAAGTAGTTGAACTGGTATGTTAACACAAACTGCACTATCAGTCAAATAAATTCTCATTCCATTCACGATGACCCTCACGGAAGGCCATGTTGCTTTGTGTTTCACGCACTTCCACACGATAGCACCAAAGACGATCTGCTTCGCTTGGACCCCACATGTCCGGAATATAAACTCCATTAACATACTTGTATAGCATGTCTGCAAGTCCTTCGCAGCCTAGTCTTGGTAACACAACAATCTTGGCCATATTCTTTTCTTGTAGCAATTTGAATGTTTCCATTTCTGGATCATCTTGTGCCACAATTAGTGTATGATCAAATTGATCTTCAAGAATCTTCTTTAGCTCTTTGAGACCGCCGTAGTCGGCTGCCCAGTTACGTACATCCAAATTGTCAGTACCAAAATAAAACTTCATGCTAAAACTGTAACCATGAATTAGGTTGCAGTGACTGTCAGCACGCCACTGACGATATGCACAGGGAAAAGCATCATGGTACTCTTTGGTACTGGTGTATTTGTAAACGCGAGTTTGATTTGCCATTGTTATCTCCTTTAGATTTAGCAATGGCATGCAGAATTTCTATAGCGGGATGAATGCCTGGAGACCGCTGAGAACAATATTTATTGCTCGGTTAATCTCTTCTTAGAATCCTCAGCTGATGCCACACGCTGACGAAGCTCGCTGCTACTAAAGCTATGATCACGACCGTTAAAGTAAAGTTCAATATCACGTTTATGACATATTTCACGACCAGTAAACTCCTTGCCTTCGTATTCAACACCAAGTATTCTAACATCAATGGGTAACGTTAGCAATAGGTCTTCAAGATCTTTTTCTGTGTTATACACCCAAACTTCATCAACATACTTGCAGCCAATCAACTGTAACTGTCTTTCCACAATGCTCTGCACAGGACGATTCTTGTTTGGTCTATCCATGGTAGGATCATTTTGCAGTGCGCAGATAAGATATTCACACTTGTCTTTGGCTTCACGCAGCATGGCCACATGACCTGCATGCAATAGATCAAAGGTACTGGCCGTAAAGCCTACTCGTTTACCATTCAACATTTAGTTCTCCCACCAGTTTTCCCAAGGAAACACTACCCAGCATGGAGTTTCTACTTTGTTGATTTCTGTGCCACAAAAGTCAACACCTTTAAATGAACTGGCTGTGTTCTCTACCATTACAGCAAATTGCACGTTGTGATGCCATATATCGTTCCAGATCTCGCTTTTAGGAAAACAACCTGACTCCCAATCGTCCTTGATCCATTGTAGAGTACGACCACTGTCATTGATATCATCTACAATAAGGATTTTCTTACGACGTTTCGGGTCGCTTGGATCGCCTTTAACAGGTAGGTGTGTGATTTCAAATTCTGCATCTTGTCGTTCTTCTGCAGGAACATAGCCAAACGCATCTTCTGCCATCCAGAGATTGCTTTCTGGGCCCATGCCACTGTCTCTAAAACTCACATCCAGTGTGTGCATGGGCACTTCAAGATAGTGACTGAGCATGGTAGCAGGAATCAAACCACCGCGAGTGATGCCCACGATGTAGTCAGGTTTGAATTTCCAATGCTGCATACTGCGCATGATTGTGTGTAACCATGCATGTAAATGTTTATTAGTATAGTGAATCTTCATTTTTAGGAACCTCTATGTTATGTGATATTATAGCATCAAAAAATTTTAAACAAAATAAACTGGCAGTACTGGCATAGATTTCTGATAAATGAATTAGATGTATGCCGCTACCATCATTGAACTTATGACTCCATTTGCTACCCAGGCCTGGCATTCGAATACGATAATGTTTGTCCACTACGTTTCCACGAAAGTGTGTCCAATAAGGATCATGTATTTCTTGAGCTTCTGCTCCTTGCATGATCCACCAATCCGCCATTTCTTGGTTCAGCTTATTCACTGTGATCTTGATTGGACGCAGTGCCACTGCGCCGGGCGAGATAACTTTCATTGTGTTCCCAATTTCTAAGCGGATCTTTTCCAGTAAGAAAGCCCCATTCACGAGAGTGACGTCCTGGCATGAACAAGGTCCAGGCAGTGACCCCGGGTTTTAATTCAATACGATGAAAACTATGAGGGCTGCATACACGGAAGTGTCCGGGCCCACGCCAGTAGCAAAGTTCATGAGTCTTAAAACCTTTACTGTTAAACACTGGAACATATTCATAATAGCCGCCTCGCAAGATTAGTGTAGCATAAGGCCATGGATGATCATGCACATCGTCTGGGTCACCCTTAAGAAACTTATGCAAAAACACATTAAAAGGAAAACGTTTTCTTTCTTTTAAAAATAGATAATAACGTTCAAGATATGGCTCGTTGTTTATCCTATCATAGATAATACGTTTGCGTCCTAGACGTTCAAGCAGTTTTAACATCTGATGCTCCTACACTGCTTCCTTTGTATTTGCCATCACGTAATATATCATCAACACGTTCTAACATGCTTCCTGTAGCATTGCTGTTGATTTTTGACGCTATGTTTTTGGCATCAACAGGATCCCAAGCATAGCTAGTTGAACTCTTTGCACCAGTTAACGCTGTGCTACCGCTACTACCAAACTGTCCGCCAACACCTTGTGCAAAGATTGTGCCTGGCGGATATGTGCCTGAAGCAGGTGGCCATTGTGTGCCTGTGGTAGGAGCAGTCCAAACAGGAACTGGATTTAGAGGCATGCCAGGATATGGTGTTGGAACGGGTCCATATCCTTTTTGATAACCTCTTAGATTGGTTTCTAAATGCCCCAGTCTATTGTTTATGTCGCGCAGGTCCTCAAACAGTCTGCGCAGAGGACCATTGCGGTGATTGTGCTGGTTATGATTGCGAGCCAGCGCGGCAATTACCATTAGATGCTGTAGAGTTTTTTGCACATTAGGATCATCGCTGGTAATTGCTTCATCAAACAGATCAATGAATGCATCTAGATCAAAATCTGCAGAATCTTTTTCTCGCATGGCGCCCATTATTTGACTCCAAAGTGTTTGTTTAGTACACCCAGCTTGTCTTCGTACTCGGCAATGGTTTCAATTTCTTTTTCTACTGCACCCATCCAATCAGTATGATCGTGTATGGCCATTGGTTTCTTTAGCATGATTTCCACATTCATCTTGTGCTTCAAGATCATAGCAGAAAAATGCACTCGCAGTGTGTCAATTAGTTGTTCTCGCATGTTATATCTTCCTTGGTTAGTCTGTTTACGAACACATGGGGCATCCAACCTGCACTGGCTATGGCCCACGCTATAGCAGCAGGTACGTTTTCAATATGTAAAATTGCTTCTGCTATACACACAAACACCATGCAGCATGAAAGTATAGCTAGATAAATTTTACTATTAAATAGAATTTTTTTCAAGATAGTCGTCTACCATTTGATTAGCTTCCTCTAGACTCACGGAATGCACAGTGAATGTCATAATGCATTCCTTATCAACCTTGATGTCAAAAGGTGCAGGGCCACGAAATTCAAACTCATCTGGAAGTGGTCTAATTATTTTAAATGTTTGCATGTTCATCACACGTTTGATTAAATTTTCTGCTGCTGCTTTAACTTGATTTATCATAGAATTGTCCTCACTGAAATACCATTGCACAAATCTTCAAAATTAATATTTTGATAACACAATCGTAAAATTTTTCTTGAAGAATTTTTTTTATTTACTCTGACTCCATGAATACGAGAAGTGTCTAGTATATAACAATCACCAGGATCTACAGAAAAACTTAGATCACTAGTAAGATCATTCTCGTTATAGTGTGTGAGCACCTTGTCTCCAAACGATTCTTTATAAAATGTTGTGATTTCCTTATCACATTCTAAGTAGATATTCAAAGCCGAATTAAAATTATCTCTATGAGGAGGTGCTCCCGGAAAAGAAATTGTGGTTAAATTTATTAAATTTGGATAAAATTTAAAAACAAAATACTTTTTCAATTCTGAGATTATTTCTAGTGATACACGTTGTTCTACAAAAGAGGTACCGGATCCAGACATAACTTTTTGTAGGTATGAACTCAGATCTAAAGTAAAAATTTGAATATCAAGTTTTTTAAAATACATTTTATAAGTGTCATTCAACTTTCTTATCAGTAGGAAACGGCCATTCTGGTTTAGATGTAGGAGGATCGTCAGTCATGTCTTTTTCAAACAGCTCTTGTAGTTCTGGCAAATTGTCTGCTTTGATCCATTCCTTTTCATTTGCATCTGAAACAATTTCTAATGTGCCATGGAACCAACACTCGGTTTCGTAGTGTTCCCACCCGTCTTCCTCCCAGCCTGCATAATAATCTTCTTCCCAAAGTTCTTCTAAACGTTCTCTTTCCTCATCAGGCATGTCATCAGGCCAAATAACATCGCCATACCAACCATCATCTAAACTGTCTAGTTCGTAGTTGTATTCTGTGTTGTACATGTCCACAGCATCAGCACCTGGGCCATCTGTTTGTTCTAATACAGGAGGATTGTCATCTTCTGTTTCAATAAGTATAGTACCCCAGCGAAATCCATTCACACGGCGAATCACCATGTCGTCCTTTTGCCAAAGTTCATGTTCAAATACGTTTTTCTTTTCTTTGGTTGAAACTTTCCACCAGGTCATGCTGTTCTCCTTATCTAGGGGCAAATTCTTGTTGCAGTTTTATATTATCCATGAATTCTTTTTTCACTGTTGGATCATCTTTGAATACACCAGTGAGCACAGTGGTTTGGGTAAGACTAGAATGTGCCATAATGCCACGGTTTTCACAGCAGCCGTGAGTGGCTTGAATATATACACCTACATCTCGACTACCTGTGGCTTTCATGATCTCTCGTGCAATGTCATTGCAAAGCTCTTCTTGTAGTGTACCACGACGAGCACACCACTGAGCGATACGAGTATACTTAGATAAACCAATCAGTTGGTCAGCAGCGATGATTCCAATATATGCCACTCCATTAACTGGTTGATGATGATGACTGCACATACTGCGAAGTTCGCTGCGTACTACCAGCATGCCTGCATAGCGATCTTCTGTGTGATTTGGGAAACTGGTAGCGTCGGGAGCAGGGTCATATCTGCCTGCCATGATTTCGTTAAAATACATCTTGGCAAGCCTACGAGCTGTGCCTTTGCTGTTAGGATCGTTTTCACGATCAATCAACAGAGTATCCAACACCTGTTCAAAAGCCGTGGTAGCTTCATCAATCAGCTGCTCCTTCATATACCCATTAATATATTCGCTGATATTGTCGCCAGCCCAGAACCTCTTGCCATCACGTCGCATTTTGAATGCGAGATGTTTGTGAGCTTGGCCTATTTCGTAGCCGCCATCACCATATAAAGCATTAATTCCTGTTTCATTTTCGTGGAATTCTTGTAGTTTTGTGTATAACATTATTTCTCCGAGTTTGAGCCGAGGATGGCTAGTTATTAATTGTAAACTTATTTAGACGTTGTGTCAACAAGATTTGATGGGTTATTATACCAGCGCCAAGCACTTGTAATAATGGTCTCTAGATCTGAATGTGTTGGACTCCAACCTAGATATGCGTGAGCAAGATCATTGCTAGCGACCAAACGATCCGGATCGCCAGCACGCCTTGCACCCTCAATCAAATCCACAGGCCCAACATGTCTTGCCACAGCCGCAATCACATCAACGTTGCTGTATCCGCGACCACTGCCAAGGTTTACCATGTAGTGTTGATTGTGTTCAAAACTCAGTAGATACTGTATCGCACACACATGAGCCTCAGCAAGATCATCCACATGCACATAGTCTCTAATACAACTGCCATCTGGAGTGTCATAGTCATTGCCATACAGTGTGAACTGTTTACGATCTCTAATGCTTTCTAACAGTCTGGCTATGATATGCGTGGCACCGGTTTCTTGACCTAGTGCACCTGCATCAACATCTGCTCCGCAGGCATTGAAGTAACGCAAGCTCATAGCAGCCATATTGTATGCCTTGCACATGTCAGTGAGCATGAGTTCAATCATGGCCTTGGTTTGACCATAAGGACTCACAGGATTCCATGCTGTGTCTTCAGTGATCATATCCACATTTGGAGAACCGTATACACTGGCACTGCTAGAAAACACAAACACAGGAGGATTAGGCAAACGACGCAGCACATCCAAGAACATGGCTGTTTTGGCCACGTTGTTGGTATAGTATTCTGCAGGATCATCCACACTAGGACCAACTAGACTTGTACCAGCACAGTGAATCACAGCATGAATTGGTTCATCTTTTAACAGATTGATAACTGATTCGCTGTAGTAATCAGCATGAATCAAGAAGTTCATGTATGACAAGGTGTGATCACGTTCCACACGATCCACACCTATCACACGATACCCTGCTGTTTGTAGATGTTTGCACACATGACTGCCAATATAGCCACATGCACCTGTTACCAACACAGTGGCTGACATCAATTATCTCGTTCCATTTCAGTTGCTTCGCGTACAAGGGCAAGCAGTTCATCAACTGATTGTACCAATATCTTTGCATTTGACCAATTGCTGTCTTTGTCGCGTCCGCCTACTTCAATCATGTACCCGTTATCATACATGTTGATAGTAAAGGATTCACTTACCTTGTCTAGTTTGTCGCTGAGTGTTTTAACCACCCCAGGGGATTTCTTTTTCATGATTGTTTCCTTTAAGAGTTTCAATTAGTATACATTGTTCATACAGCTTTGTCAAATCCACATGTTCCGGACCTGATTGTAGATAATAGTTTTGATTAGATCCCCAGGCCACAGCAGTGCGGCGATAGATTTCAACTGCCATCTCTCCTGGAATATCCTGCCAGTATACCGCATCTTTTAACAGTCTGTACCAGAGGTCAAACATCATTAGAACTTGCTTTCGTGAGTGTGTTTGCGATAGTCTGTGCTCATGCGCAGCCATTGTTCGCCTTGTCCTGTGATAATATCAATGATACGATCCACAGTGCCATTGGTCCAGTCTGAAATCTTACCCATGCGTTGACTTTCCATGTACAACAATTTTTCTAACTTTTTGCATGCGTCTTTAAGGCTCCAGGGCACATACAGTCTAGTATGATCGTTGCCAAAACTTTCTGGAAAACTGCGATATGCAGGATACAGTACATTACAGCCTAGAGTGTCAGCTTCGCTTACTGTGTTAGATACCCAGTCCTGCAAAGCACAATTGAATAACACACGAGTATCAGCTAGGAGAGCATAGTAATCATTTTTTTCTAGATCCTCATAGATCTTAAGTTTACCTTCTGCCTGCATCTGTTTAGTACGAGCCATGTAACTGTCATTGTTGCTGCGCAGTGGGGCACCTGAGAATACAGCGAACTCAACATTGTTATCAGGGTTACGTTGGTTGTACAAGTCAATCAAGTCCATGTAAAAGTCAGGTTGTTTCTCTTGATCCCAACGTGCTGCAAAGCCAACTCTCAAGCTGCGTTGATCAAATGGTTTTAATTCTCCAGGAACTCGTGAACGCACTTCCTCTTTGCCAAAGGCTAGGCCGCTGATGTTGTAGATCTTGCTCTTCCAGCCAGCCACTTTCATGTGCATGACCATTTCTTCATTGGTGGCCAACACACCGTCTACAAAGCTGTCCACCATCTTTTCATAGTGTCCCATCCATTCACCCATGCCCCACACATGAACGAAGTCATCTGGATCAATGGATTGAGCAAGACAGCGCACAAAAATGCGAGGACGGTTAACAGGATCAATTTGATTGAGAATGTAAGGTAGGCTCTCGATACCGGGTTGAAACATGTCTTCAAAGTATACAACATCTGCATGATTGAGCTCTCCAGCTTTCATTTTACGAATGAGATTCATCAACTGACTCATGCCAAAGTATGTCCGACCATGCGCATCCAGCACCTGTCCTGTTACAATGGCTTGATCATTGCTCAGCGTTTCGCCGGTGACAATTTCATAGTCAATGCCACGACGTTCAAACACAGCACGATTCCACTCCTGTAGCTGTAGAGTGTATCGCGCTTTGTAGGGCTCCAGGCCCATATAGTAGAGCTTACGCATTGTTGTTCCTTGCACGATAGTTTGTATGTCCTCGTGGCATGCGTGGACGATTATCATCATCTCTTTGATACCAACGATTCTTTACATGTTTTCCTGATTTGTGTCTTAGAAAATCTTGATAACTCACGTTACGTTCATTATATAGATCTTTTTCGTCAAACACATGACCATATGCCACACAAAATTCTTGATACTTCTCAAGGTCATCAAAAATTGTTGAAACTTCAGGACGCATGGTTAGATACTTCTTGAGCCATTTTGGCTGAGCCATTTTTATCTCCTATTAGGCTAGATTTTGAAAAACTTTTTCTGGTGTACGTGGATCGCGATACACGATCTCACAGCCGTTTTCGTTGTCTTCGCTTACACTGATTATAACATGTCTACCTGGGTAACGACTATTGATTTGGCGATATAAGTCATCTGCAATCATTTCGCAGCTTTTATAGTCAAGTTCTAAAACCGCATTCTCACTATTATACAGCCTTTCCAACCATCGCTTGAATTGGATGAACTCAATGTCCCGATCATTGTGGAACACACTGATTGACACCCGGAAGTGGAAAATATGGCGATGGGGATGACCCAAAAAAGATACGTCCGCAAGTCGTGGATCCTCCAGTGCTGCCGGGTATTTATGAATTCCTTCTTTGGCAAATGTTACCCAAATCATACGATCTGCTGCTTGCTGATTGATGTCGGTTTGCTCGCGTTCTGATTGAATGGTCATGACTGTAATCCTTGAACCATTTTGTCTATGTGTTCGTTGGTAAGAAAAAACTGGTATGTGCTGGTATTGGTCATTTCGCCTTTGTCATTGTACTGTTCTCCGGTGAATTCCACACACCAAAGATCTTCAGGACGTAGACATGGTTTCATTGTACCACGCAGTTTGAACGCTGCTTCGTCTCTAATTAGAAATTCTTTCATCTTATGACCTCATCTTGACTGTATTTGCTCCAACTGGTAAACTGCTGACGACTTTGTAAATCATGCACACTATGACACCAAACACCTGGATTGGTCGCCGCAAAGTTTTTGTCATCTAGTTTTATTGTTGCATTATACCCTAGTTGATTGATATAGGGCAATTTAATTGAAATCATTGGAATAAAATGATCGTGTTCTGTTAGCCCGGCCTCTAGCAGTCCTTCTACTTGCGCCACATCAATGTCCAAGGTGCACCAGTAACCTCTGCCCAAGAACACATGAATCATGTTTTCCCAGGCTGTCCAGTCTGAACTGTTGGTTGTTATGCTTGGAAAACTCTGGTTGGCTCCAAAATACACATGTTGGCATTTGTGTGCTATGGCAGCAGCCTCAATTACCTCTGTGGGTTGAATACCTACTACAAACAGAGTTTTCATACCATACGCTGGTGTGTGCTCTACTTCTGTACCTGTGAACATCTTGGCCTGGCCATGTCCTGGTCTATCCATTTTATTCTCCTAGATCCACACGTTCGTGGTCATGTTCCCATTGTAATTTGTTTAATCGACTGATTTCATCGCGGAGTTGCAGTTTTCTTTTTTTCATATCTGCCAGTTTACTCACTTCCACATGCGGGTGGTCACGTTCCATATCATCAATTTGTTTGTTTAACACACGATGCATTTCTTCAAGGTGTCGGATTTTTTCCTTGTACATCTAGCCTCCTTAGTTTAAGATTATAAAATTATCTACTACCGACTGATCCAGTTTGGCCTTTTTCTTGCCTTTTTTCATACCAGGATGAACTTTTTTATTTTTAAATTCTGTCGCAGCAAATATACTGCGCGGCACAAAAAACCTATCCATAACTCCAGAAACCTTTTGGTAAGTTATGCCTAGATCGTTGCCGTTGAAATCACACATCACATAATCACCTAGACTCATCATGAGATTGATGATATCATCACACTTGTAACCAAAACGCTTGCAGTGTGTATCACGCAGTTCAACTTGTACCACAGGTTGGCAACGACGTATGGTATCCACAGCACCTTCAAGCACAAACAATTCTGATCCTTCAACATCAATCTTGATTAGATCTACATCTTGAAAGTTAAAACTGTCTAATGTACGTTGTTCAGCTGTTTGTGTGGGGTTATTGGTGTTGCGACCTTCTACTAACACAGCGTCTCCGCGACTGCATTCTGCTGTTTTCTGTTCCATCACAATGCTTTTGGTTTCGCGGCCTAGAGCACAATCAAAATACTCAATGTTACCTACTAGAGCTAGACTGGCAAATGTTCCGTCTGCTTGCTTGAACCAACCATCATCGTGATCTGGTTGATGACGTACTTGTCTTAGTTTATTATCCCAATAGCGTCCTTTGAGTTTGGCAGCACGAGCAATATCCACATTCAGCTTCATGAGTTCTAGGCTGCTCTGCATGGGTTCAAAACTTTTTATGTCCTTGCACCAAGTTGCATACTCTATGGTGTTCATGCCAATATTAGCACCTACATCAATCACGGTTCGCGCATTAGGCAACAGTCTCCGATTCATAACCAAATTACGAGCTTGATATGGACCATTCTCTCTTGCCATGCGCTGCTCATATAGTTTGTCAGTGGCCCAGATCCAATACTCTCTACCAATGCGATTGATAACTTTTTTCTTGTTGTTTATATCGAATAGTTTTGCCATACTTGTTCCTAGTTTGTTTTTATTTAGACCGAGGTGTTGGCCCAACGATAATAATCATCCGCATCCTTTTTGTTGTACCATTTTTTATCATTAGGATCTGTTCTTTTTTCCAACTTATGATGATAGTGTTCTCGTAATAAAGAGTATTGGTCGTTATGAAACCTAATTGCTAGTTCTATAGGCGGCAAGGTATGTTTTTTCTTGGTTTCAAGTAACAGTGTGGTTTGTTCTTTAACCATAGATAAAAAATTAAACTTATGCAATTCTGTAATAATGCTAGCGAATCTAGTTTTGTTTATATTAATAATTTGTGCTAGATCATATCCAGAAATATCTGTTCCTTGAAAAAATATCTTGGTACTATATTTAGAAAAAGGATATGCATCATTGTAATATTTTTTAGGCAGTTGTTCGCTTTGCAGAATCAAACAAACCACTTGATTTTCAATTATCCAGGTGCCAAGATCTGCAGGACTGAATTTTTTACCTGGTATGATATATTCTTGTTCAAAGTCCTTAAACAGATTTATCACATCTCTGGTATGCTCCACACGATGAAGATTGGTGTCACGCTGAGTCATACCAATACAACTTTCGCTAACAAAATCAATCTGTTGCCAGCAGTCAAATTTTTGTCCTAGCGCATCAGTTACTGCACGAAAACGTTCTTTAATGCAATCAGTACTACCAGTATTGCTTATACCAAAGAAGCCAGTTCCTGTGCCGTGTTCTGAGCGTATGACGCTATTAATATAATTTTCAGCACCAACCTGCCTACAAAAGTCAGAAAGATACTGACTCATTACATAGGCTTGGACAAGATTTTTTATTAGAGATTCGTTAAGCATGCACTATTATGCAATAAATTTTAATTTTGGGCAAGAGCCAGTTCGTCCAATTTGGAAAGATCCAAATCTTCTTGTTCTGTTTGATAATGATCAACTTCAAACAGTGCATTGAACATGGTATTTGAATTTTTGGTTTTCTTGCCTTTGAATCCGCGAGTGCCCACAATGTCCATCCAATAGCGATCATAGTGTTCAATTATGGCTTCTGCTTCCTCACGATCTGGTGTTGCAAAGATAGCATCCACGATATCTCTAAACTTAGCATGATCACCACGTGAGTTCCACAGCATGTTGGGCCAAGTACCGTTGTCATACTCTCTATTGGCTCGTTGCACAGCTTCAATATGAGTCCATACGTTATGCCCCATGAGCAGCATGTAACTGAAACTGTCCCAGCTGGTACGCCCTTCTTTGCCGTTCTTGTTAAGATCGCCTGGCTTGTACACGCACACATCTTTCATCATCATGTTGCTGCTGATAGGACTTTCATCAAACACATCAATCAACTTGTCAGCCAGCACAGCTTGGCCAAATGGTCTTGTGTCTGTGGCATACTTCTTGTCATCCACGATAGGACTCATGCGATAGCACCATTTGCCATCATGCGGAAGATCAATATGATGATATACCTGCCCGTTGGCAGTGGCCAGAAAAGGACTTGCACAGTCAAAGCTGATAGTGAACGCAGGATTGATATATTTTCTTACTGCACGTTGTATGTCTGTGAGCAACAGTGCCCATTCTAGTTTGCTGGTGCCCAAGAAGTGCATCCAATCATGCACACCCTCTTGCAATAGATTGTCGTGTCGTAATGCTACCAGTCGTCGTAATACCAGATGCACATCACACATGTTCTGGCCTCCCATGGCCCATCCATTAAAGTGACGGCCTGGATACTGAGCAGGATCACAGTAGTGTTTCATCATGTCATACCATTCATCTGCATGAGCATGATTACCACCTTGCAGCACGTTCAAGAACTTGGTACCACCATTGGTAATGCCTTTACGATGTTTAATAAAGTATTCATTGTTATACTTGGTAGCATCAGCTGCTTCCTCTAGTGTGCGTATGCCTGACTTGTAACCGTTCTTTTCGTTGATCACAAAGCTGGGAATATCTAGTACCATGGCGTAATCAGCAATACCATCTAACCAGGCCAGTGCCTGCTCACGTTTCTTCTGTGCCTTAGCACAGCCTGAACCCGCACGCCAATCACCTTCCCACACACCTTTGGCAATCTGGAATCCTCCTGAATCTCCTAATAACACAGTGCCTGGTTCACGAGCTCGAACCATGTCTTCGCTAGCATCTGGCTTGTTAAGATCTAGATTGGCGTGTCCCCCTGAGTAGAGGCTCCATCGGTAGGGGAAGAGGGCTTTTTGGTTGTTGAGCCAATTGAACTGCTCCATGTCCTGTAATGCCGCAGGCATACGAGCAGGATCAACATAGTCATTGTTAACACGTTGTTTTCCTATAAAAGTTGCATAGAAGCCAGATATTGCAGGAAGGAACACTGCATAATCGTTTTGCTTGGAGGTTAGGTTGTCTTGTTCAGGCACGACGATATGTTCCTTCTGAAATTTTATCTCTGGTCAATGCATCTATAACTTGAAACTGTTCGTATGCATCTTTTAATCCTGGATGATCTTTCATACGACGTTCAAGATCTTCTTCTTCACTCATTTTCTTTTCAGCCCAGTCCAAAACACGAATCGCACGAGCATCCAATTGAACAATTGGTGCTGAACTTGACATGTTCAGCCAAGCATTGCCATCGTACACTTCAATATTTTGTGTACTGCCATTGTATCGTAGCTGACCTGAACTGAGCATAGAAGTATTAATATAAGGGAGATTAGATAGGCCTCCGCTTATTGAAATGCCGGGCCCACCTTGCAGATGCTTGATCATTTGGTCTGTGCTGGCAGTTTGTATTCGTATACAGCAATACCTGAATCCACAGTGATCTGCATTACACCAGCATCGCTGATCTTGATGTTCTTGTCGCCACTGAGCCCAAGAATACCAATCACTGCTGCCACTGGCCAACTCCAACTCTTGCTCAGTGTGCCGGTAATGCCATCTGCAAACACAAAGTCCCCTGCATGTGTACTGTGATCGCCAAAGAAGAACTTGAGTTTGTTTGACTCTGTTTTGACCACAAATACCGGTTCATCACTGTTGGCACTGGCCTGAAACTTCATCTTTTGAATAGCTGCCACAGTGGGAACGATTTCCACATTCCAAGGAACAGACTTCATGCTGACTTTTTTCAACTTGTCGTTGATAATATCGCTGGTCATGAAACGATAGTCATTTTTAAAATCACCTGCTTTGTTTTCAAAATGAATACCAACTGGAACTGTGGCACCATTGCGTTCTTGATTGAGAATGCTCAGTTGAGCATCTTCGCGATATTCTTGAATGTTTAGAATGGTGTTGAGTTTGCCTAGGTTGGGCATGCCAAAGGTGCCAACAAACTCTGGCACAGGATTTTTAAAATGTGCATCTAAAATCACACTGCGATCTTCTGCAATTGCATTGAGTATGGTCTCTTGGTCTGTGCCTGTGATTTTTACCAGGTCAATGATGCCTAGGCTATGTGTGTGTTGTACGATGTCTTGTAAGTAGTCTTTCATAGAATTCTCCAGTAATAGTTGATTATAGCTAGTGTATTTAGATTTGTCAATACACAATAAAGTGCGATGTTATTCAAATGTAAATAGATTATCAAAGGTTGTTGCAATATCTGTGTGTGCAGGAATATCCCAATCCAGCACTCCTAATAGATTTTCTACCTTCTGATCCACAATGGTAGTTTCCATCAGTGCATCATCAAATGGCAATTCTTTGAACCAGGCAGGAATGTGTAATTCGTCAGTGGGATAGCCCACACTGGTATATCCCAGTGGATTGTCACGCAGTTTGCATACAATGGTTTTCATACCATCCACAATTGCCATGGAATAGTTATCACTGTACATGCGCCGCAGATTATTCCAGTTCATGGCAGCTCGCACATGGCCTGGCATATTGGCTTTTCCTAATCTCTCTTCTTCCTTGGTAAACTTGGTAAGATTGTTCACACGCTTAGGTGTACCTTTTTCCCAAGCAGGTCTATCCTGAAAAGCGATTTTGAATTCTCGCACCCGGTCATACACATGTTCTTTAGCACAGCCAGTCAACACATCAGTGAGCAGTTCGCTCAAAAAGTCTTGTACCACTTTAGGAGTGTCTGATCTTTTGAGATCCAGCCCAGTGGCCTTGACCTTGCCTGGCTTGCCATGTGTGTCCAGTCTAGTGCCTTCAAGATCAAATATCAGCACCGCATATCTTTTCTTTTTCAGATATAGACCTTTTTCTGCTACCAGCTCTCGTCCGCCTTTAATAAGCGACCCCATATTCCTTGGACAGTGACATGCCCGTTCCATAAACGCAGGGAAACTGGCGTTGACTTGATCAGCGATGGTGTCATAGAGCTGTACACAGGTTTCTTTGTTCCACTCCATGCGTCCCGCGGCAACTTCCTCTCGTACAGCAGGCCAGGCTGTAAAATAGCAGCTATCAGTGTCTCCATAGATGATACTTGCACCCACGTGGTCGTAGGTTCCCATGATACACTCGTTGATATAAGCGTCCATGTGTCTTGCGATGATTCTTCCAGTGAGAGTAGTACTCTGGCCAATTCGCTTGTCGAAGAAACGGCAACCTGGGTTGAGAATTGCTCCGTATAAGCTGTTAAGATTAATTTTCTTGACCAACTGACGCTTGTCCCAGAAGGCTCTATCTTCAGCGGTTTCGGCTTCTTTCTTTTTGGCTTGCAACTCTTTTCGTTCTGCATACCACCTCTCTAGCAATCCAGGAATCACACCCTTCTTTTCGTATGTAAAAATAGTGCCATTGGCACTCAGCGTCCAAGGTTGATTGCTATCAAAAATGATACGCCAGATCTCTGCTGCACTGTGCAAGGTACTGCTGCCGTCTTCCCAGTCAATGGTGATTTCTGTACCTGGTTGATTTTCCATCACAGCAGTGTATTCAAGACTGCCAAACAAACCTTCCCATGCATCAGTGAAACTGGCGCCTGCTGCCATGCGTTCAGCTATCAGCCGATCGGTCATTATGGGTCGCAGTTGTCCAACAATGGTTTCTGGCCCCATGTTAAGAGCACGGATTGCTGACGGGTAGAGACTGTTGATATCAATGGCACCGACCCAGTCGTGCATGCCTCTTTTGGGAAAAGCAACATAGGCACCTGCTGCTTGCGTGTCACCTTGGTCATCTCTACCCTTTCTATTAGGAACAATCAGTCCTAGTTGATGTGCTTCGTTGATAATAGCCTGTTCAGTTACTGCCACTGCACCCATGGTGGTTTGTAGCAGCACAGTGTTGTCATGCGCAAGTTCATTGGCCAGATCCAGGAATCTCAACTTTTTGTCCAGTTTGGCGACCAACAATGCATCTTGTCTGTTGTAGTCTATGAACTTTTCAAAGTCTTTGTTGTACAATTGGTCCAAGGTACCTTCATACGCTATCTTGCGTTCATCCAGTTCATGCTCGCCAATAGCGTCTAGACTGTAGCTGTGACGTTCTTCATAGGTGTATTTGCGATACAATTGCATGTAGTCTAGATGCACACGACCAATCAAGTCAAAGGTTAGATTCTCTGCACCAAAGCGTTCAAAGGTTCTTTCTTTAGGATACTGACCCCACAAACAAAAACGTCTACAATCATCCTTGCTGAGCACACGCTTGGTACGCATGACCATGTAAGGAATATCAAAGCCTTCACTGTTCCAGCCACTGAGCACGTCAGCATCTTCAATGAGGTCAAGAAATGAACCCAACAGATCTGTTTCTCTTTCAAATAAAAAACAGTTGTCAAAGCGATCGGCAATTTCTTGAGCTGTTTCCCAACTCATGCTCTTAGGCGGAGTAGCCAAGGTCACTGTTTTGTCTAACCAATCAAAGTACACAGTAATAGCTGTGATTGGATTGAATGGATCTGATGGCTTGCTGAACCCACGCACAGGATCAAAGTCTACTTCAATGTCAAAGAAGGCTGTTTGTAGTTTGGGAGAGTTTGCACCAAGATAGTTTTTTTCCAAACAACGAAAGATGGGATTGATATCACTTTCCCACAGTCGTTTTCCGCTGTGTATGCGCAGTTCCTTGTGATATTCTTTGCTATGGCTGCTAGAGAAACGACTTACCGGAGTTCCGTACATGGTACGATACTTGCCACGAGGATCGTCGTAATAGAACACGTATTCTGCTGCAAATTCTCTGTACTGTCTTTCACCGTTTACACGTTCAACCACGTGTATGCGATCTTTATCTCTGTCAAAGAGAGCGTCAATATAACTCATTCATTCTCCACGTGCGACTTCTAGCTCACACTACTCTACATGCCGTTTCATGTCCGGCGAGACAAAGGTATTTACAACAATTTATGGGACCAGCATTCTTACTAGTCCAATTGAGTCAATAGTGACCAGCAGTAGATAATTAGCCAGCATGCCAAAGGAACGACGACTATAAGCGCACCCAGCATATATAGCACAACCTGTAATCCAGACTGGGTACAGGATAATAAGGGGTGGATTAGGCACGGTGAAGGCCATAGTGATAGCACAGCCAATAGATATAGCCCAAGCAATGACCTCAAGACAAAAACGAAACTTATCGCTTTTGTAATCCTGTTTGATCCATTCAAAGATACCATTTAGGATATTGTTCAAAGAGTTTTGCCTACTGTTTCTAGAATTGTGTTGAGTTCTTCGTGTTCGGCGTTGGTTTCGCCCAGCTTGCTCTTATGAGCTATGCGTATGGCTTTTTTGAGCACAGCTGGTTTTACTTCAAGTTCTTCTGCAATGGCCTTTACAGTATCGTTGAGACCTTCACTTAGATCTTCAACTTCCTGCATGATGGTCATGCCTTCGTTGATTAATTGGGTGAGTTTGGCCTTTTGTTCGGCACTAAACATTCTAGCTGTCATGATGATCTCCTATAATGTATCTATTATATGAGATTTTTTACACACTTGCAACACGAAGTTTAGCCAAACCTAGTGTTTGGAGTATCTTGATATACATCCAGCCTATGTCAAATTCAAACCATCGTCTGCTCAAGCGTGGATTAGCAGGATCCAGATGATGATTATTGTGAAGGCATTCACCACCAATGATAATGCCAAGAGGAAATAAATTTCTAGATTGATCGCGAGTTTGTCCATTGCGGTATCCTATCCAGTGTCCTAGTCCGTTTACTACACCTGCTGCCCAAAATGGTATCCAGATCATTTGGATGCCCCAGATCAGCAGGCCCCATGAGCCAAACACAACAATATTTAAGATCAACATGAGCAAAATACCAACCCAGTTCAATGGCGTGTAGATTTTACGTTCTAACCAGTCGTTGGGTGTGCCCACACCGTAGTTTTCTATCATGGCACGATCCTTGGCGGCCCTGGCGTATAAAAATGCACCACCAAACAGCACACGCCAGATTCCGAACACATGTGGACTGTGTGGGTCTCCAGGTTGATCATCATGCTGGTGATGTTTGCGATGTATGGCCACCCATTGTTTGGTTATCATACCTGTGGTTAACCATAACCAAAAACGCATGGCATGTGACAGTACCGGGTGAAAGGTTACTCCGCGATGAGCTTGACTGCGATGTAGATATAAAGTCACACATACAATTGTAATGTGCGTTAAGATAAAAATGTAAAGAATTTTATTCATGAGATATTTGATCTAGTCTATCTGATAGCTGTTGTAAGTATTTTTTTTTCTTTTGATTGCCTAGTGATTGAAAATCGTACTTTGCATACAGATGTCTAGCACTAGTGGTACATAATTCTTCGTGGTTACACCATTGCCTAAGATGCATGTATTCAAATGCCTGGCCTGCTTTATGACTGTCTAATGATTCCTTGGCTGCATTCAAAGTATTTGCTAATAAAGAACATTTTTTAAAATCTAAGCCATTTTTTTCGTGAATCCAATAATAATTTTGATTCTCGGTGTCAAACTGCATCTCATAACCATACTGGTTGTAATTATTATCAAAAAAACTGTCATAGTATTTTTTGAAACCATACTCTTTTGGTAATAGATATAATGGTTCAAATGTCCATGTGTCTAAAGGGTTATTAGAACTGCGCATCCATTGTTTTAAATTCAGTATGTCTGTCATAGTGTCAAAAGGCAATCCTAGTATAAAGTTTGAATGTGTGCGTATGTTTTTCCACTGACCATTTTTGAGATCACACAAAAAGTCTATTTGATCTTGAGGCGGTACACCTTTACCAATAGCCCGGGCACTGCTTTCATTAAGAGTTTCAATTCCAAATATAGCGTTTTTTAGACCCATTTCAGATAAAAGAAAAGCATTTGCTGGATTACGCATCAATAGATCTAATCTCAAATAACTCTGGAATTCAACAGCAAACGGTAAAACAGAAAATACCTTATCCCAATATAATTGTAGTTTTTCTTGACTATCATTAAAGGTGTCATCACTTATGGTGTATTTGGTGATTCCATAATTTCTATAATTGTCAATCAGTTCATCTCGTAAAACATTAGCATTTTTGATCCAGTCTCCTTTGGTTTTTCCGTTTAAAGGAAACGAACAAAATTTGCATTTGAATATACAACCTCTGGCAGTTTCTAAAACAAGAACATCGTCATCTAAAACAATATCATCTGCATGATATTTGGTTAAGGATGTAGAAAAATTCTTATATTCTTTATAAATTATTTTTTGTCCATAAAACTCTAAAGGTATTTGGATTTTGTCTCCGTTTAACCATTGGGTGTATTTCACTATTTCTTCGTCTACTGGTCCTTCAAATGTTGTAAATTGGAATTTGTTCTCTAGTATCCACGATCGTGTGCCGCCTAATATCAATTTAGTTTTTGGGTTAATTGCTTTTACAAATTTGACAAACTTTGTTATTCCTGAAACCTTCGAAACAGGAGATATGCCTGACGGATCGTATTCGTGCTGAAGACCAAAAATTTTCCATAAGAAGGAAGCACTGATACCCACCCATAGAGTTTGAGATCCTATGCATTTACTTAAATATGATTCCAGTTCAGAATCAAAATCATCTTTATAATCAAATGCAGTAAGGTCAATACAAATTACACTGAATCCGGCTATGCGTAGATCTGTGGCAATTCTAAAAGGTCCGCCTGTTTTACTTAATGGAGTCGTATCATTGCCATACAATATCACACAGTGGTACATTAAATAAGTTTTTCTTTGATAATTTGGCAGGTTTCTGGACGCATCAACACTTCATAGTGGTTTGTGTGCATGTCAATCAAGTTCATGTCTTTATGATATCTCTGACTGTCCACTGTGACAACTCCGTCATTGTCTCCAGGAATCCAAGGACTATTGCCTTTGGTTGTAACTATGTTGGTCCAGTTGCGTGGCACAGCAATTTGTTTCACATGAGCTATGGGCTTGCTATATGGAGTGATTTCTTTAAGCAATATACTAAATGGTGCAAAATATTTTGCAAAACTGGCAATCTCACTGCCACCATAGGGCGTACTAATAGTTACTCCTCCAAGTACCTTGGCAGGAAAATAGTTTGCCAAACTTAGGCAGTAAATGCCGCCTAGACTGTGTCCAACAAAAAACAGTTTGCCCTTGGTTGACATCAAGGTGTTATACATGATTTCTAGATTTTTGAAAAATCCGTTTTCGCTATCGTATTCTAATAGCAGTTCCTTGTGTGCCGGAACGTGTTCACGTAAGTAATTAAAACTTGCACCAGTGGCTGTGGCTCCGTGTATGTAAACAATTGTCATGGTAATGTATTTACTTACTTCCAGATGACCATTTTAAAACGCTCACGTGGTATTCTAAAATAATTACATTTCCAATCACTTTGTTCAAAAAACTCCAAATGATGCCATTCATCCTTGTGTTTTAAAATACGCTGGCCTGCATCGTCCCAGTCTATGTCTTTGAGCTTGGGCTGAACTAGTTCTTTCATTTCAGTGATTTCAGCGTAATCAAATCCGTCATATTCCCAATGTAATACTTCAAAAGCATTGCCATCGCGATCAACCCAATCCATGCTAAAATCCAAACCCCATTTTGGTCTCATGGCAATCAGTTGATGCACTCGAGGTAGATCCACTGCCCAGAATTTCAATTGCGTAAGAGCTGCACCTTTATAACCTTTGCGTTCAAACATCAAACTATGATTGAGTATGGCTCCTGCATCTTTTTCTTCTTGGGTAAACCAATCTTGTTTTAAAGCTGTTCTATGACTGCGGTGGGGTTTAGGTGTGGCTTCGTTGGCACTGGCAAATTCTTTTTCCAGTTCTGTTAAGTCATATCCATTTTGATCAAACAGCGCAAGGTCTTCAGCAGCAGGTGCAAATACCAACTTGCCTATGGCATTGATCCAATATCCTTCTGGATTCAACTGATTGTTTGTTAGCACCAAGTCTTGCATTGGTTTCCTTGATTAGGTAAACAGGTTGTTTTCCTGTTTGTATGCCTGTTTTATGATCTTGAGATCCTGTTTGGTTTCACTCAACAGCAGATGAGTCTGGTGCAGTTTGTCGTGTAGATCAAACCACCAAAATGCAATATCTTTGATTTTTTTAATACACCACACCCACCAACACAAACAGGTTATGGCAGCAAATGCTGTACCAAACTTCATTAATGAAGACCAGTCTTCAGTGCCTTCTAGATACAGTATAGCACATAATACCGTGGCCATGCCTACAGAAACTGCTGCGTATAGTTGCCAAAAGGAACATTGTTTTAAGAATTTAACAGGGCAAGGTGTCATGCTAGCGTTGACCTCAACATCCACGAATGCTTTTTATGAGCATCCATGCGTCCTGCCAAGAAGTCTGCTAGTCCTTCTTGACCTTCTGCGGTGGCCATGTCGAAAGTCAACTTTAATAATTTGCACATGCGTTCACAGTCAGACAGTAATTCTGCTAACATGGTCTGCGCATCTGGGATGGCTGTTTCATCATCAATCTGAGATAGCATGCTGAAACGTGTGTAACTGGCAGGAACAAAGGTGTTTAGCGCACGAATTTCTTCAGCAAAGGTATCAATACTGCCATACACTTCTTCATAGATCTTGCCAAACAGATCGTGCAACTGCGGGAACATTGGACCGGTAACGTTCCAATGATAGTTATGGGCTTTTAGATAAAAACTGAATTCGCTTGCAAAGGCAATTTTCAGTGCGTTTTGTAATTTGTCCATAGTGTTGTATTTATGCTCACTTTACGGATTTGGGTAGCGAATCCATTTCCCTGCGCAGCAGCCGCGCACTCGGTCCTAAGGCTGAGTTTCTATTTTCCTCTTGGTTTGGTTGCCACATTAATTGCTTTGCCACTGCGTTCTGGATTTGGGTCTTCGCGACGTTTTTTAGCGGCAGCACTTTTACGACCTTTTTTACCAATGCTATGCGCCTTGCTGGCAGGCAAACATTTTGGTTTGCCTTCGCCCTCACTTCTACCGCCGCATTCGCCACGTATCTTGCCATCAGGGCCAAAGCGCACCCACTTTTGTTTGAACCACTTGCGTAGATCTTCTTCTAGCTCTGCTTCGCTCATTTTCACGCAGTTAGGCACCATACGGCTGCCTTTCTTTTTCATACCACGCTGTTGATATCCATCCCAACAAGCTTCTAGTAGTTCTCTATATTTCATTTTTTACTTTTATTACCCCAGTTGGCAGCACCTACCTTACGACATCTTGTAAGAGCACCTGATGCATAGGCACTGGGCCATACTTTGTAACGACTTTTGACCTTGCTATAACAGGCGTCTTTTTTCTCAGCCAACATTTGATCTGCATAGGCAGTACCACCGCATTCAGGACACTGCATGCGTCCTTCGTTCACAATGTCGTATCCTGCCAGTTCTAGTTCGTATAGATATTCTTCCATGGCTTCAGACAGCTCTTCAACGGTAACCACTGGCTTACCGCCTGGGTCAGTCTTGGCCGCCTTGCCAATGCGAGTACCTTTGCCGCGACCAATTTCTCCACGTCCGCCTATGTGTCTACTACCAAAGTCTGTTTTTTCGCTGCTACGCGGCTTGTGAGTTTTGCCTTTTTTTACTTCGCCGCCTCGTGCTAGAAAATCCTGCATGGCAGCATCTACATCTTTTTTCTCAAAGTTTTCATCAACACCACGATTAGGATAATGCAGGCCTAGACTTTTAGCTCGCATGCCGCTGACCACTGTAAGACCTTGCTGTTGTGCGCGATGCTCACTGTGTCTACGACCCACACTCTTGTGACTCCAGGTACCTTTGATTTCCTTGGTTTCTGGATCATATGCATAGAAGTCATCATCTAGAAAACGTGGCTCATTGCCTTCCGCCACACCTTGCTTTTTGGCTTTTCTTTCTGCGGCTCTGCGAGCAACTTCATCAGGGGTGACCTTGGTTCCATCAGCATAATGTTTGGCATCTTTGCCATCTTTGGCTTGACGAATGGCCTTTTGAGACTTTGCCAACGCGATAGCATTTCTAAATTGTCGTGTATCTTCTATATCATCCTCTGAGCCTTCCGCTACATCTCGTCCTTTATGTTTCTTGGCGTCATTTTCACCTTGCTTGATGGTGGCTTTAATTATACCTTTAAATCTTTTATTCCCGTGTTCAATATCGCCGCGTTTATCAGCCGCACTTGCATCTGCACCAGCAGCTTTTTTATATCTATCAAGTAACTTGTTGCTGACTTCTTTTATATCTTGTTCACCAAATCTACTACGATAACTGTTTGGGTTCATGCTGCCACGTGATCCAATCACCTGATGTCCTTCACCACTTAGCATGAGATCATACATCAGCTTGATAACTTTCATAGGACTGTCCATACGCTCCAGTGCAGATCTAAACCATTCAACCTTTTCTGGCCGCATGGGCTTGGCACTGGGCTTGGCAATCAATGCCATGGCCTGTGTTTTCAATGTAGCAAGATCTTTGATCTGTTCTAGACGTTTGATATCTTCAATGTCAAAGTTCACATCAGGCTTGCGAGCTTCCTGCATCTTGAAAGCCTCATGATTACTTTTCATGCCCTTGGTCATGCTGGCAGTTTCTTCTACATCCTGTTCGCCAAGGCTATGACTATGTTTGTGCAGTTTAGGTTTTTCTAAACTTTTAAACCTATTGCGTTTAAGATGAAATCGTAATTTTTCAACACCCTCATTCTCAGGATCGTCATCATATTCAAAAAGGTCAAAAACGTTCATGTGCTTACCTCGGAACCATGCCTGCTTTTTTAAGCAGAGCCTGTAGCTGAGCATTAAACGGATCAGCTGGATTATTCATTATTTTTGTCACTGTGTCAGTAGCAGACTTGACCTGTTGTGGATTAGGAGGTGTGGCTGTGCCTGCGCCTGGAGCTCCAGTGGCTGGTTTGGCTGCTGTTTGTCCCGCAGGTGGCTGTTGTCCTGCTGGTGCAGCTGGTTGACCAGGCTTAGGTGGTGGTTGTTGTCCTGCTGGTGGTGTACCAGCTGCCAGCGGCTTGGCTGTGGCTGCTGTATTTGTTGCAGGAGTTCCTGCAGGAGCCGGAGCGGTTCCTGTTGCTGGTGCAGTAGCAGCAGTTCCAGCACCTGCAGGATTGATATTAGCCACTGGACTGGCTGAAGTTGGTGCAGCATTTGCAGCAGGCGGGGTTTGTTCTTGTACAAAATATTTGTATTCTGTCATTAGACTTTCTTCAAGTTCTTGACTTTCGTTTGCAGATCCGCCAACCAATCTGCCTGCAAAAGGATGTTTGCCGTCTTTGCGGGACTTGGCTTTTTCGTGTCCTCGTACTTGGTCGCCTGGTTTTTGCTCAGGCTCACCTGCAAACTTGGTCACACTTTCTAAAAGAGTTTTCATATTGCTCATGCTAGTTTCGCTTTCTTTTTCTTTTGGTTCTGTTTGTAAAACACACTCCAACCAAATCCATTTGATGAGTTAATACCTGTAGCAATAGCACCTGCTCCTGTGGCACCTGCACTGCTTTCATTCATGGTATAATCGTTGTCTTGATATTTTTGTCCCCATCTGCCACTATCTCTGTCTCTATAATCAGGTTCGCTAGCTGGCCGGTCTTGGGAATAGCGTTCTCTATCCTGCTGCATACGACGTTCACGTTCTTCTTGATCACGCTGTTGTTTTTCTCTTGCTGCTTGAACTTTTGCATCCCATGCAGGATCTCTTTGTAACTGTTGATGGTCTGTGCTGCCTCTTATGGCTCGGCCAACCTTGTCAATACCACCAATTGGAATTTGTTCAAGATCTCTACCCACACGATTTCTTGCGCCGCTGACCTGATGGTCCACATTACGTCCAAAGTTTCCAATGTCTCTTTGAAATTTTTGTACCTTACGCACTGGACTCATGATGTCGTCCCAGGTATCTGCTTGTGCAGGTGCCGGACTCATAGCAGCAGCCCCTGCTAGACCAAGTGCTGCCAGTTTGCTTTTCCATGATTCACGCAGTTGAATTAAGTACATCACACGCTGCTGTAGTTCAGCAATACGTTCTTGGTCTTGACTTTCTTTCAGTGTGTTTAATTCTTGCCTGATCATTGATAATTCTTCATTAACACTTTTTTGTAATCTTTTTTTATCTGCTTCAATTTCTGCTCGCAGGGCATCTAGTTCTGCTTGTTTCTTGCGTCCAAGTTCTTTGTAATATTCAGGATCAGGCAGGCCAGATTTTTTTCTTAACTCTTGATGACGTTTGTGTAGTTTTTCTCTTGTGCTCATGTTCTCTTCAACCTTGCCTTTTCCAACGTTTTTATCAACTGGTTTAAGTTTTCCACTGTGCTTGGTACCAATTAATCCATAACCCTGCATCATGTTATTTAAGGTGTTTGCATTTACATCGTTTTGATCGCCCATGGTAGCCATCACATATCGCGGATCGTTGCCATCTCGCACCACGCCTACACCTGCTGCTTCCTCATTGGTAACTTCAGGCTGCTTGACTTTTTTTAGTTTTGGACTTGGTTTGGGTTTTGGTTCAGGAGCCTGCGTGGGAATCTTGTCCATGATTTCTCCAAGTGCAGCATCTGCTTGACCATATAGTTTTTTCAAAACTTCTGCTCGTTGTTGAGGATTATCACGCACCTGATTCCATAACTGTCTTATTGGAGTTCCGTGGCTGATGTCATAGATGTTTTTACCAACTGAAACCTTGTCCTGTTTTTCATCTGCAATCACCACATAGCCATGCTGATCAGCTGTGGCCATTTGACCAAGATCTTTTGGTAGTGTTTGAAAATATCCTGGAGAGCCATCTTTCTTAGTGCTTCCTGGACGTAGTCTAGCTGCATCAGGTGCACCTACTGCGGTAATAAAAATTGTGTTTTCTTTGCTGGCTTGGAACTGGTCTGGGAGATCATATACTTTATCAGCTTCAATTATGCTGTGCATCGGCACTCCAGCTGCATTCATGAACTTGACTTTGTCGCTAAAATTAAAAGGGGTGTCAATATCGTTGGTTTTATTGCCTGTCACAATGTACACATTATCGCTGCCAAATTTGCTTTGCAAGTAGGCAAATACCTCTTTGTGTCCAAGATGAAAGGGCTGGAAACGTCCGGGGTATGTAACTACCACTCTACGCCCAGCTGATTCAAACATTTCAAATATGTACATTATAAACCCATAAATCTATTATTATATTTATGAGTAGAGCTTGTATGCTGTACACTACAAAAAACAAAAGGCCCCGCAGGGCCTTGTGTGATGTAGTCGTGTTTATGCAGGACTGGCCATTTTGGTAATGTCCAACTTGCTTAGATCTCCGGTGAATTCATAGTGTCCCACATGATTCAGCAGGGTCTTGCTGTGTGCCCAGATCTCGCCGCCCAGTGCCTGCCAACGACGGCAGAATGTCCAGTCTTCGCTGAGATAGTGACCACGCTCGTCAATCACACAGTCAAAAATAGCATACATCATGGGTTCGTACTGCTTGCCCAGACCAATGTCATCCACATACTTGCTTTCTGGATGCGCAGCTATCAGCTTTTCATACACATGGCGCTTGAACAGCAGGAAGCCGGTGCCCATGGTGTCCACAGTGTAGATGTCACCCTGCACAGTAACAGTGGGTTTAAGATTGATCACATAGTTGATCGGCAAGGCTTTTTTAGGATACAGGCCACCAATCACATCCTTGTCGCAGGCAATCATTTGAAAAATGCTTTCTGGCTGGAACCTAATGTCTGCATCAATGAACATGAAGTGTGTGGCATTGGTATTGGTCATCATCTTGGCCATCAAGTTGTTGCGAGCACGAGTGACCAAGCTCTCGTTTACCATGGTATCAAGACTCCAGTTCAGACCCACTTGCTGTGCCATGAGCACAAAACGCAAGAAACTGGTCATTGTGGGTTCGCTTACCATACCGCCATAGCAGGGAATACCCAGATGCAGGTGTACCTTGGTAAAGTCAAACTTTTGTGGTTCACCGCTGTACTGTTGAGTTTGTTGTACTCGAGCAATTTCTTTAAGTATGTCTTGTTGGGCTTGGGTACCCGGTGCACCCCCGCCTGGACTGGTTGGTAGTGGCTCCTGGCCTACTGCCTGAGCAGCTTCTGCTTGAGCTGCGCTGCTTCCAGGAATCACAATTTTTTTACCCTTGCGGGGATTGTTTGAATTTGACATTAAGTTCCTCTTTGAAAATCTGTAAAATTATTTAATCTAGTTTAGTTGGTTTCTGCAATTTCTACAATCACATCTGAGCCCACAAGTTCTTGCACCACTGCTTCCAGCGACGCCACTATCTCTGAATCAGCCAGTTTTCCGCAGGAATCATCATTGCGCACCAGTTTACTGATTTTGATTGTGATGGTTTCTTCGTGTATACGTGCCATTTTTGCACTCCTATTATCTATGCATATTATTTAGTCACAGCTTGATAGGTCTCTACAGAACGTACAAACATAGGATTTACCAGAGCCATCATGGTCAAGATGCTTAGATCTTTGCAGTAGAAATAACTGCCCCAAAAACTATCATAGGGTTTTTCAAGAGCTTCCTTGAGATGTGCTGGTAACCATACTTCGTCTCCAAGATTTTTAAGATAGTTATAGAGCTGTTGTTTTACTGTATAATTGTATCTACCTTCACGCAGCATGACCTTGTAACGAAATCCTTTTTTATTCTCTTTTACTGTGTAGCCTTGATTCAGTAGTTCTAAATGTGCCTGAGACTTAGGACGATGTATGCGTTTGATATGCCGATTGTTCTTGACAGATTGACGAAGTTTTGATGCAAAGTCATAGAGTTCTTGCTCGTCTTCGGCATACACACTCAAGGTTGGCTCCTCAATCCTAAACTTGAACACACCAGGGTTCACAATGTAGTTGTTCATGAGATATTCTAGAGCCTTGATATCTTCCTTGTCTGGGGATTGTGTTTTGTATTTCCAACTGCCAGCAAAATTTATTTTCCTGTTTACCTTGCGTCTATGTTCAATTTGTTCATTGATAGGTACTTCAGGATAGCGCAGAAATGAGCTACCGTGAATTTCTAAATCCAGTTTGTAACAATAACGGTTAAAAAATCTCTTGGTTACTGTTGTTGCTGAGATATTAGGATTCAACTTGGTCCAAGACAATATATCCATTGCTGTCAATTATAGGAAGTGCGTTATTTAAAGCCATTTGAATATCAAAACAAACTTCATTGTTTCTATAGTCAATGGTAATGTTTGTGTTATTTGGCACAGATTCGAACAGTATTTTTTTACTCAAAGGCACCTTGATTAGATCGTTAATTTTCCTACCTAAAGGCCTAGCACCCATTTTGCTATCAAATCCTTGCTCTACCAGATGATCTAACATGGCATCTGTGCTGCGCACACGCATGTTACGATCGCTCATGAGTTCATTCATTTCATTTAGAAATTTAACCACAATCTTTTTCATACTAGGTTTGTCTAGCTTGTTGAATTTACACACAGCGTCCATTCTGTTACGAAATTCTGGTTTAAAAAATTCTTTCACAGCACGATCATCTTCACCTGTGCGTTCTAGACTACGAGCAAATCCAATGTTGTTACGCTCGTTGTCTGCTGCGCCTAAATTACTGGTCATGATAATAATACAATTACGACAGTCTGCTTTTTTTCCATTACTGGCTGTGACCATACCTTCATCCATCATGGTTAATAAAATATTCATTACATCAGGATGTGCTTTTTCTACTTCGTCAAACAGAATAATTGCATTGGGATTTTTTTCAATTTCGCTAATCAACAAACCGCCACCTAGATTGCCATCATCATAACCTACGTACCCGGGGGGAGCTCCAATCAGTTTTGCCACTGAATGTTTCTCTTGGTATTCACTCATATCATATCGTAATAGTTTCATCCCGAGGTTTTCGGTTAACAACTTTGCCAGTTCTGTTTTGCCTGTACCAGTAGGGCCAGTAAAAAGAAAACTACCAATTGGTTTGTTAATTGCTTTAAGTCCTGCACGACTTACGTATATTTTTTCTAACACCGTGTCTACTGCATTATCTTGACCAAATAGCTTTTCTTTAATAGATACTTCTAAATTGGTTATGGTTTTTCCGCCTTCAACATTGGCTATTTGTTCAGCTGGTAGTTTGGTGAATTTAGCCAAGGTCTCTATGATGTGTGTCTTGGTAATACTCCAATCCACAAAGTTGATCTTGGCCTTTGCACAGGCTGTGTCAATAAGATCGATGGCCTTGTCTGGCAATTTTTTATCACTTTGATAACGCACACTTAGATCCACTGCGCTGTCAATGGCATCATCTTCAATGGTACCGCCATGAAATTCTTCAAAGTGTTTGCGCAACCCACGTAAAATATCTTTGGCCACAGCTGGTGTAGGTTCATCTATGGTAAGTCTATAGAAGCGACGCATGAGCGCACGGTCTTTTTCAAAGCTCTGTGTGTATTCTTCCCAAGTGGTACTTGCAATAACCTTGATACGTCCTTTGGTTAGTGCAGGTTTGATCATGTTGGCAAAATCAACATTACTACCTGATCCTGCACCAGCGCCACGCATTTGATGAGCTTCATCAATAAACAGAATACAGTTGCCTTTTACATTCAGGGCCTTGATAACGTCTTTTAGTTTTTCTTCAAACTCGCCTCGATACTTACTGCCTGCTAGTAAACTGCCAATGTCAAGATTAAACAAGGTAAAGTTTTTTAAATATTCTGGCACCTCACCATGCACAATTTTTCTTGCTAGTCCTTCTGCAATGGCTGTCTTGCCCACTCCGGGATCACCTACCATGAGTACATTGCTCTTGTTTCTCTTGGCCAGCACATGAGTGATTTCTTCAATTTCAAATTCTCTACCAATCACCGGATCAATTTTACCTTCGCGAGCCTGCTCTGTAAGATCCTCGCAATATTCTTTTAGAATTTCTGCTGCTCGCTGTTTGCTTGCATTTTTACGCCCTGAGTTTTCCTGATAGTGTTCTTTATAGAATTCCAATAGCTTTGTGCGATCAATACCATGACGTGCCAAGAAATATGCAGCATGACTGTTTGTTTCTCCTAGCAAACTCAGATACAAATCAATTACCTGCATGTAATTACGGCCACTAAACAAAACCTGTGTAAGAGCTCTATTAAATGTTCTTTCCAATGCATGAGTTTTCTTAGGATTAAAGTCAGCTTCTTTGCTGATCAGATAGTCTGCATTGGCATGATAGGTGTTGATATCTATCAATAAACTAGCAGTGTCAACTCCAAACTGATTTAATAAATCGTTAAATGGTTTATATGACACCATGGCAAACAACAAATGCTCAAGAGTCACGTATTCGTGATTGTATTTCTTGGCGTTGTCTCCAGCTGCGTTTATAATTACTTCAATTTCTGGATTAGGAGTGATCATGTTGTAAATTATTTATAGAATGTCGCGTAATTTTTTAGCTAAATCCAACTGCTGTGGTGTAGTGCATTTTAACACATCTATGAAAATTTCAACAATTAAACTGCCACGCACTTGCCCATTATGATTCATGGCATACAAACCCTGATTGGGAATTCTAAATTTAGCACCATGAGCAGTACCTGGAGGAATCTGCATGTTGAAAGTTCTATCTTCAATGCCAGGAATATCCACAGACACTCCAGTCATTGCATCAATTGAATTAATTACAGTTTTATAAACAAGATCAATTCCGTGTATAGAATATCTAGGATCTTCATCTACTACAAATTGTACAATTAAATCACCTCTTGGCAAGGTAGTAAACATGTTATCGCCTAGGCCTGGGTATTTGATTGTACTGCCAGTGGTAATGCCTTGTGGAATAGTTACATTTACTGTCTGTCTTTCGCCAGATGTAGTTTGCACACTGACTGTTTTTGTCTGCTCGGTAAGAGTTTCTGACAGTGTGACATGAATTCTTATACGAATGTCTTTGTTACGACGTTGTTGTTGTCGCATGTGAGCGAAAGGATCACCAAATCCAAATTGAGCAAAGATATCTCCAAAAGGATCACCGCCCCCAAAGTTAAAACTAAAATGAGCACCTTGTGGCTGCGGGTTATCGTACGCTGCTCTTTTTTGATTGTCTCTAAGAGTGTCGTAGGCTTCTTGTATGTTTTGAAATTGTGCTTGATCACCACCCCTATCAGGATGATGCTTCATTGCCAATTTACGATAAGCTGCCTTGATTTCGTCTTCGGATGCGTCACGTGGCACACCCAGGATAGAATAATAGTCCATGCGCATATTTTACACGTTATTTAACCATGTGTCAAGCGAAAATCCCTTACTAGGCAATTTTCGCTGACTGTTCATGCAATTATTTATATTTACTGTTTTTGGTCTAGTTTTTCTTTGGTACGTCCGTAAGCGGCAATACCAAGCACAGCACCCATGGCAATATGATACAGGCCTGCACCTTGTAGTGTCAATGGTTGCCATTGACTGGTTACTTGACCTCCTTGCATGGTCTGCAGAATACTCCAAAGCACAGGAAACAGCACAAAGTCTGCTGTGCAAGTGGCCATGTACACCCAGCCCATGACCGGACGCCATTTTTTATTGATCCAATCTTCATTGGTATTCTTGACCAGTACATCAGCACCTTGTGCTGCATTTGAACCGGCTTGAGTGAGATTCATTTGTGGTTGTGCTGCCATCTGTGGTTGCATAGATGCAGCACCAAAACTAGGTGCAGATGGTGCACCAAATCCAGCACCTGGCGCTGGACCAAAGCTGGGCTCAACTCTAGTGCTGGTAGGCATTTCTTCGGCACCTAGCAATGAGTCAATTCTGTGATCTGCATCGCCGGCATCGCCTAGATCTGCAATTGGGGTTTTTCCTGTAATAGGCATTTTATAGCTCCTTTTTGATTATGTGTCATCGCTCTAACCATTCTTTGATTCTATATAGTAAAGAGTCAAGTTTGATTTTGTCGCCAACAATTGCATTATTGCTTTTATCAACGTTGGCATTTATTATTGTTAGCAATTGGTAAAACAAATTTTCTTTGCTCACATGTCCTTGCTGATACAAATCATAAAATACTTTGGCCTGTACAGCAAAGTTTGACGCATGAAAATCAGTATCAGTGTATGATTCTAGTTCTTGGATTAGACTGTCTAGCATCACTGTACCCGATCAAAGTTTTCTTTTTGTTTGGTATACCACTCTTGCCACATTTCAAGTCTTTTTACCAGTTTGCGATATTCGCCAAAATTTTCCACACTGTTTGTGATCAGTTGATCAAGATCCTTGGTGTCAGGTGGCAATTGTTTCAGTGGCACAGCAGGTTCAAACATCATAGGATCAGCAGCGGGAAAAGTACGCTTCACTGGTACAGCGGTAGTGCTACATCCAACTAAAAATATAGACAGGACTAGAAAATATTTCATTTCTTTTCTCCTTCCACACCAACTACACCTTTGTTGTATGCTTCAACTGCTGCGGGGCTGAGTGAACAGCCTTCATTTATATAAACTTTCTTTTCTTCAATTTCTTTTTTAATTACTTCTATACCACGATTTACAATCATGATTTTGTCTTTGTACTTGGTAACAACTTCTTTGGTTATTTCAGGAGCACGATTTTCTGATTCTTTTATTTTGGCTTCAAGTTCGGCCACCTGCTCACGCCAGATCATCTCTGTGGTATACCCACCATACCAATATACCCCTACTATTAATAACACCACACCGCCAATCTGTGCAAAGATGTTTTTCATGATCCAACCAGCAATGGTCAAGGCTACACCTATGCCTAGGGCTGCATACACAGCAAACATAAGTAACCAATCAGGCATTAGGTGTAGTAACCACATATCAGTGTCCGCTCAGAACATGAACTGCATGATTGATATGCTTGATACGATCATCAAGACCAATGAATCCTCCGTTGATGCGTTTGGTCAACATTTTGATATCCATTTTATCTGCTAGGTCATTTAGATTGTTATTTTCCCAAAACCAGCAGGCACTTTGCACAGCACCTTCATAGGTCTCTAGAAACTTGATTGTTTCATCTATATCTGTTTCGATACTGGCTGCAAACCACATGTAATTGCTCTTGCCAGTAAGCTGAATCAAGCCGCGACCACGGTACTTCCAGCCGTCTCCTGAACGCTCGTCACCATTACCCATTCTACTAGAATAGATCTTGTTGGCAATTTTTTCAGGTTGACGAGCATATGGCTTTGCACTGTCAACTGACGGAAAGTATTTCTTAAACAGTTTGGCAAGGCCTTCAGCACTATAGTTAAGATTTTCTCTTAGGGCTCTGTAACCACCTGACTCATGGGCAGTCTGACCCAGCCAGCAGGCCACACGATTTGGTGTGTCAATTTCATAGTCAGGTAGTATTTCGTAAATTGCCTTGAACCACTGATCCACATGTGGTGCACCTACTAAGATCTGTCGTAATTTTGCTTCTGTGAAATCAAATTTGAAACTCATGGGTAGCTCCTTTTTATAATATACCTGCTGCGACTCTAAGTGCCTCCGTAAATTCATTTTTTGGCGCTTTGGTGTTTACCCTAACACCAGCAGCAGTTTTTAAACTGTCAATTTCTTTATGACCAAACCTTGCTTCATATGCTTCAGGTGTGGTTGGAATAATTTTGGTTAATGTGTCACGATCAAGTTTATGATCCTGTGTGTCTTTATAGTATCGCACTCGCCATTCCTTGATTTTTTGATTGGTGAGATTCATTAGATCTTGCATCATCTCCAAGATTCTATCTACCACTGCATTTTCTCTTGGCATTTCAACAAACACTATGTAATCGCCGTCGCTCATTTCTCCTGAGCTGACATCTGCATCAATCACCCAGTCGTAGCTTTTTTCTAAAAAATTAACAATGTCTTGTGCAGGTTCTTTTCCTGCCACTTTGAAACTTACTACCACCACATCTTTATCTTCGCCAAGTTTGCTTTTGAATTCATCAATGTGTAGTTCGTCGTGAACCAGTCTTTGCAAATCTCCGTTTTCAAGACCTTCAATTAATAGTTTACTCATGCTGGCGCTCCTGGAGCAGGCGCAGGAGCAGTACCTGCAGGTGCAGGTGGTTCGCCTGCTATAGCATCTGGTGTTTTGTATGCATCTTCATCTGCGCCTGTCTCATATGCTTGCTCAATGTCTTCAGCATCCACGCTTTCATTTTCCAATTCCACACTACCGCGTGTGACATCTTGCATGAGTTTTTTAGGCATCACAATCTCTACCAACCAAATAGGCACTGTGGCCTGTTTTGGCATTTTGGTTCCTGGTTTGTAATCAGATTGATCTTTAACCTTGACAGGGTAACTCAGCATGTCTTTTTTATAATATACTTCGCATCCGTAATCTAGCAGTCTTTCTCCCCCGCGTGGATCGGGCATAAACTTACGAGGCCACATAAACGTGCAGCTCACAAAGTATTTTTCATACTCTGGCCCAGCAACCAGTTCTCCTTTTTTCCAGTTTTTGAATACGTATAGATCTAGTTCATCTAACACACGTTCAAAATCCATAAGACTAGTGACTGCACTATCACTCATGTACAGATCTTTAGAATTCTGAATGACATCTAACAGTTCTTTTGACATAGCATATCCGTTTATGTTATTTATCTTGAGTTAATATTTGGAAGAGTAAAGACGATTTTAGAGTGAAGTCTAGTACTTATGCTCAGATATTGGCTCAATACATTAGCGTTTTACTTGCACACACACTCTTTAAATATTTGTGTAGCCAGCCAGAGTTGTTGGCTCTTAAGGAGCTCAAAATGTCTGTCTACAAATTCACCAACATAGGAGCATCACACTTGAGCAAAAGAAAGCAAAAACTGGCTGTACAGCCTGCATTCGATAATACCATAAGTTTTCAAGATTACAGAGTACAAAAAAAAGCAATAAATTTAATACCAAAGAGTCTAAAACAAGAGGAGTACATTGATCTACTTACAGACAACAACCGTTTGATTGTTTTTGCAACTGGACCGGCAGGCACAGGCAAAACCATGCTTGCAGTGCTAGCTGCTCTTAGAGCTTTTAGAGCAGGTGAATGTAGCAAGATAATTGTTACTCGCCCAGCAGTTGGAGTTGATGACGAGAAACATGGGTTTCTTCCTGGGGATTTGAATGCCAAGATGGAACCATGGACAAGGCCTATATTTGATATCATGCATGAACACTACAGGCCTCAAGATATTACCCGTATGCTAGAAGACCAACAGATTGAGATTTCTCCACTGGCATACATGCGTGGGCGGACATTTAAAAATGCGTGGATAATTGCAGATGAAATGCAAAACGCGACCCCAGGTCAAATGAAAATGCTGCTGACACGTTTAGGTGAGAACAGCAAGCTGGTAGTCACAGGCGACACCAAGCAGGCTGATAGGAAGGAAAACGACAATGGTCTACTGGACTTCCAACGTCTAGTAGCACAATACAAAGATTGTCGTTATGTGGCTGGAGTAGAGTTCAGCGGCAAGGATATCCATAGACATCCTGCTGTGGTTGAGATACTTAAGATTTACAAAGAAATCTAGTTACTCAACAGTGCATGAATTTGACGCCAGTGTCTAACTATTGGGTATGGACGTACCACACCACGGTTATGTCCATGCTCCAATAGTATACTGCTCAGGCCAAGACTGTGGCCTAAGTCGGCGTTCTCTAATTTATCTTCGCACCAGAACAGTCCTGAATCTCTATACTGCTCCAGTGCTTCATGTTTGTCGCTGCCAGTAGGCAAGCAAACCACATCCTCAAACACATCACCAAACCAACGTTCTAGATTCATGCGTCTCAGTTTGCCAGCATAAGGATCTTCGCTGAGACTGGTAATGCACACAAAACGATAGCCTAGTTCTTCATTGATTCTTCTTATCCAATACACACTGTCACGCAGCGGAGGCAAGAATCCAATCGCAGCACTTTCATTAAAAAGTTTTGTAAATTTTTTAGCGTCTGTTGCAGAAACGTTTTCGAACTGGTCAGAAATCTTATAGTAGTCTTGTGCATTGGGCTTTTGAACGTAGCCACGTTTGTGCATCCACTCATCAAATGTGTATTGCCAATCCAACAGCACGCCGTCGCAATCAACCAACATGGTTTTGAAACTCATAGATCACCTTGAAATAAAAATGGGGGCCTAGGCCCCCTGTGGTATTACTTGCTGTCTTTGACTTCTGTGAATTCTGCCTCAACCACATTTTCATCCTTGGTAGTAGATGATTCTGATTGTGGTGCAGGGTTTACTTCAGCAGATTTTTCAGCTTCGGCTTTTTGACTTAGATCCATCAATGGCATGAATTTGGGCAATGCCTCTTCCATGGCCTTTTGAATAGTGTCTACGTCATCGCCGGCCATAGCCTCACGTAGTTTCTTCAGCTGTTCGTCAATGGCTTCTCGCTGCTCATCCAGCAGTTTATCACCATGCTCCTTGAGCTTTTTCTCCACTCCCCAGATCTGATGTTCTGCGGTATTGCGTGTTTCCACCAGCTCGCGCTGTTTTTTATCTGCTTCGGCATTTTCTTCGGCTTCACGAACCATTTTAGCAATTTCATCTTCAGTAAGTCCACTATTGGCCTTGATTGTGATGTTGTTTGCCTTGCCAGTCTTTTTGTCTTTAGCACTAACTGTAAGAATACCGTTGGCATCAATATCAAAAGTAACTTCAATTTGCGGTGTACCACGTGGCGCAGGATCAATGCCTTCTAGATTGAACTCGCCCAGCAGTTTGTTGTGTTGTGCCATTTCACGTTCACCTTGATGCACACGAATGGTCACTGCCGGTTGGCCATCATCTGCTGTGCTGTACACCTGACTGGTCTTGGTAGGAATAGTGGTATTTTTACTGATTAACTTGCTCATTACTCCGCCAAGAGTTTCAATACCCAGTGAGAGTGGTGTGACATCTAACAATAGGACGTCAGTTCTACCGCCGCCCAACACATCACCCTGGATGGCCGCTCCCGCGGCAACTGCTTCGTCTGGGTTAACATCTTTACGTGGTGCCTTGCCAAAGAAACTTTCCACATAGCCTTGTACCATGGGCATACGAGTTTGACCGCCTACTAGAATGATATCATCAATCTCGCTAGGCTTCAGGCCTGCATCTACACATGCCTGACGACATGGTTCAATTGAACGTTCCACAAGATCGGTCACCAAGCCTTCAAACTTGCTGCGAGTGATCTTGATATTCATGTGCTTGGGTCCTGATGCATCTGCTGTGATATAAGGCAGATTCACTTCAGTTTGTGCACCACTTGAAAGTTCAATCTTGGCTTTTTCAGCTGCATCCTTAAGACGCTGTAGAGCTAGTGTGTCCTTGCTAAGATCAGTGCCGGTTTCTTTTTTGAATTCTTCGATAAGATGATCAATGATTTTCTGATCAAAGTCTTCGCCTCCAAGGTGTGTATCACCGTTGGTAGCCAAAACCTCAAACTGCATGTCTCCATCCACATTGGCAATTTCAATAATACTAATATCAAAAGTACCGCCACCTAGGTCATACACAGCTACCTTGCTGTCCTTTTTAGCGCCTTTGTCCAGACCATAGGCCAGTGCAGCAGCAGTTGGTTCATTGATAATGCGCAGCACTTCCAGTCCTGCAATTTTACCTGCATCCTTGGTAGCCTGGCGCTGACTGTCGTTGAAATAAGCAGGCACCGTGATCACTGCTTGTGTGACTGTTTGACCAAGATAGTCTTCTGCGGTCTTCTTCATCTTACGCAGCACCTCGGCTGAGATTTGAGGTGGTGCTAGTTTTTTGTCTTGTGCTTCAACCCAAGCATCACCATTGTCTGCTTCTATGATATTGTAAGGTGTGTGCTTGATATTTTTTTGAACTTCAGCGTCCTTGAACTTGCGTCCAATCAATCGTTTTGAAGCATAGATAGTGTTTTTGCTATTGGTCACTGCCTGACGTTTTGCAGGAGCTCCAACTAGAATCTCGTCATTGGCATAGGCCACAATAGATGGTGTGGTACGTGCGCCTTCTGAATTTTCTATGATTTTGGTCTTGCCATTTTCAATAATAGCAACGCATGAGTTGGTGGTACCTAGGTCGATACCTATGATTTTAGCCATTCTTATTCTCCTTTAACAAATGGTTTTGCATA
>SXGQ01341111.1_pt1 | contig 44458 bp, 34 predicted proteins | sample 3178371 | NCBI WGS metagenome assembly SXGQ01 (sample SAMN11356859, study PRJNA531348) | freshwater metagenome | isolation source: freshwater sample F1-20 | place: China: Fuxian Lake, Yuxi | collected 2017-12-25
GTTGCAGGAGCTCCATTTTACTTCCGCACCCAGGGCCACGAGGGTTTCAATGAGTACGGCGGTTTGGATGGTCATGTGCAAGCAACCGGCTACCCGGGCACCTTTCAGGGGTTGCGATGCGCCATATTCCGAGCGGATGGCCATCAGTCCGGGCATTTCAGCCTCGGCGAGGCGGATCTCTTTGCGGCCCCATTCGGCAAGGGAGATATCGGCTACTTTATACGGGAGACTGAAATCGATCTGTACAGTTTGAGTAGACATATGATTTTTGTTTGGTTTGTCGGCCGCAAAGGTAAAGGATAGATCTATACAAACCCGTATTCGTTCAAGGGTTACTAAACCGACCGGCCCATGATATAATCATTCATCCAAAAGCCGTTTCCAATGTCAAAATTGGCTTCCCGGAGGACCTCAAATCCCATCTTCCGATAAAAGCCGACGGCCGGGTTGGTTCGGTTCACTTGGAGTTCGAGATGGGTGGGACCGTTCTGTCGGATCCGTTGCAAAACGTTTTCCACTAACATCTTTCCCAGCCCTTTCCCGTGGGTCTCCACCCGCACATAGAGTTTTTCCAGTTTCCATTGGGTGTCCGATAGCGGGCGATAGGCTGCAAAGCCAAGGGCTTCATCCGAATCGTTTTCGACCAACAGGAATTGATGTCCCTCCTGCATTTGCTGCTGAAGTGATTCGGGGCTGTACATCCAGTCCAGCATATATTCCAACTGCGCCCGGGTGATCATCGTAGCATAGGCCTTCGGCCAGATGTCGTGGGCGAGGGATCGGATGGTGTGGATGTCTGGCGGACCGGCTGGTCGTATGGAACGGCTCATTTCTCTTTTCGTAATTGGGCGGCGCTTCGCGGCGTGGTATCCTTGCGATCGGGGGGCAACTTGGGGTCTGATCGTTCGTTGGGTTGCTGTTCCTCATAATCCTCGGCAGTGCCCACGCCGGTATTCTCTCCGGTGGCACCGGGCAGGGGGTCTGTATCGCTGATGAGGATATCGGCCGGACTTATTTGGGTGCCGAGGTTCTCGGGCACCAGAAACCGTGCAGTTTTTTCAATACCGGTTCGGGAGTCGGACAGCACTTTCCCAAAGAAATACTCACAGATGGGACGGGCCATGCGTGATCCGTCGCCTTGGTTTTTGATGAACCGGTCATCAAACCCGACCCAGGCACCCACCAGCAGTTGGGGGGTGAATCCGATGAACCAGGCATCGGCATTGTCGTTGGTGGTGCCGGTTTTTCCTCCCATTTCCAAGGCGCCTACGCGGGCGCGCATGCCGGCAGCCGTTCCTTTATCCACCGCCCCTTGCATCACGATCGACATGGTATAGGCCGTGGCTTCACTCACCACTTCCTTTCGGTCGGCCAGGTAATCGATCTCCTTGAGTATGCGTCCGTTTCGGTCCTCAATTCGGAAGATAGAGCGGGGTTTGATCGAGAAGCCCCTTCCGGCAAAAATGGTATAGCCCCATAACATCTCATAGAGGGATAGATCGCAGGACCCGAGACAAATGGAAGGATAAGGAGTGATGGGGGTGGGGATATTCAGCCGTCCCAAAAAATCGGCAAAGGCTTCGGGCCCCACTTGTTTCATGATATATGCCGTGGCACAGTTTTTCGAATAGGCCAGGGCATTGGCCAAGGTGATGGATCCGCCACCGCACTCCCGCTGGGCAGGCACCCAACCGGAGCCCGGAAAAAATTGGGCTACGTTCTCGATCTCGCTCTCCGGTCGAAAACCTCTTTCCTCTATGGCTTGCGTGTAGAGCAAGGGCTTGATGGTGGAGCCGACTTGACGTTGGGTCTTGATATTGACGTGGTCGTATTTATATCGTTGGAAATGGATACCACCTACCCAGGCACGGACCGCACCCGTGACCGGGTCCATCGCCAGAAAGCCGGCTTGTTCCATTTGTTTGTGGTACTTGATGGAATCGATCGGACTCATCAACGTATCGGTCTCTCGTTTTTCATTCCAGGAAAAGACCCGCATGGGAACTTTTTTCTGGAAGGCCACCTTGATCTCGGATTCGCTGTAGCCATCTTCTTCGAGGTTTCGCCAACGATCTGAATCGCGCATCGCCCTTTCCAGAATGGATGCTTTGTCCTTCCAGATCGATCCATTTCGAACCGATGGGCGATTGTTCACCGATTGTTGCAATTGCGTCATTTGTCGGGCTACGCCCTCTTCGGCGTATTGTTGCATCCGCAGATCGATGGTGGTATAGATGCGAAGTCCGTCTTTGTAAATATTATACTCCTCCCCATCGGGCCGTTTGATGTCTTGGAGCATTTCGCGGATCTCCTCTTTCAGGATCTCGCGGAAATAGGGTGCATCGCCGGTATTCTCGTCCAGTTTGCGATAATTAAGGGTAATGGGCAGGGCCTTCAACCGTTCGGCTTCGGCTGCATTGATCTTTCCGTTGACTTCCATTTGCCCCAACACCACATTTCTTCTTCTCAGTGCCGCGGCCGGATTGCGAATGGGATTGTAGAGGGTGTTCCCTTTCAGCAGTCCGATCAGCAAGGCCGCTTCCTCCGCTTGAAGTCCGATCGGTTCTTTTTGAAAGAAGGTCAGTGAGGCGTTTCGAATGCCATACAGGTTGTTCCCGAACGGAACCGCGTTGAGGTAAAGGGTGAGGATCTCTTCCTTCGAAAAATTTCGCTCCAGCCGAACGGCTATGATCCACTCCTTCATTTTCTCCACGACCCGCCAAGCTTTGTTCTTGCTGCCTTGTGTCAACAGGGCTTTTGCCAATTGCTGCGTGATGGTGCTGCCGCCCCCTTCGGTGCCCAGGGTGAACAGGGCTCGGAGGGTGGACTTAAAATCGATTCCGTTGTGGCTATAAAAACGTTCATCTTCCGTTGCCACCAACGCATCGATCACCTGAGGCGAAATATCCCGGTAGCGAACCGGGGTGCGGTTGCCTCGCTCGGTGTAATATTTGCCCATCAGCGTACCATCGGTCGCATAAACCTCCGAGGCTTGTACAATGTCCGGGTTTTCTAACTCGGCCAAGGAAGGCATGTAGCCAAATACGCCCCAATTGGCCAGGAGGATGAACAAAGCCAGCAGTAAAAAACCGATCCCGAAACTTTTCCAGAACAATCGATTCCAGGGGTGGGCGGCAGTGGCTTTCGGGGGAGCAGATTTCATGCGATCTCAAAATTACTGTATCGGACGTACTATTCCGGAAAATAGAGGGCCCCTGCGTCAACGAAACAGATCGGGGTATTCGCCGAGCATAAAATTCTCGTACGCCTCGAAGCTGCCCGCGGACTTCACCCGATCGAGGTTCTCCGAGTCGATGATACTAAAGCGATAGCGGGTGACACTGAGCCAAGAAAAGATCTCGGAGGGCGCCACGCGTCTCATTTCTTTGAGGTAGACACCGGCCGCGTCTGCCTGGGCAAAAGGCCGGATCAGCAACAGTTGTTGTTTATCGCTCAGCTTGAACAATTCGATCTCAAAGGGGGTGTTGTAATACTGCACCCGGTTGTAGCGGAAGACGGAATTCTTTGCTTCATTGGCAAACACCTGATCCACTTCCTGTAATATCACCACGACCTGATGGGGTTTACCGGGTCGGTAGACATAAGGTGATCGGTTGCGATGAATACGAGTACTATCGGTTCCACTACTGTCGGTGCGGGGCTGCGCGGCAGCTGGTATCGATGCAACGGGTGGGGCCGAGGGGGGGCGTCCGCTCACGGTGGGCGCAGCTTCGGTTTGAGTCGACGAGTAGTTTCGCAATTCCTGTTCGATGCTATCGCGACGAACCAGCACCCGGATCAGGGTTTCGGCTTTGGCTGCGAGGGGAGAGGACTGAAAATGTTGTATGATATGATTCAGCCGGTCGATGGCCAGGCTGTCGGATCGTTGTTGGATGCGGTATACGGCCTCTACGTACAGTAATTGAGGGGTCCAGTAATGTTTTCCGTACAGCGAGTCGGCTTGCTTTTTCAAGGCTATGGCCTCGGCATACTGACCGCTGAGAAAGCGATCGTATATCGATTGGTAAAAGTTGGTCGCTTGCCTCTTTTTTTCGGCTACCGGATCTTTTCCGGATAACACCAATTGGGTCTTTTCCGAGGCGGGAAAATCTTTTTCCAACATCTGTCGGATCGTTTGGGCCTTGGTGGTGTCTTGGTTTTTTCGGTAGCAATAATAGAGCAGGAAAAGGGCCTCGTCCATAGGTTGAAAGGCCGGATATCGGTCGCGAAGCAGCTCCAGTGCCCTGGTACCATTGGCACAATCTTCCAGGCGTTGAACGTAGGCTTTACCGAGTATGAACCAGGCTTGTTGCAGGGAATCGTGCAGCGGTACTTGTTGTTCGGGTAGCAGCGGCAGCTTTGAATAGAGGGATTCGAAACTGAGTTCATTGTCGGCGGGCGGCGTTTGTCCGGCACCACCTGCATTTCCGCCGCCGGTGGGTTGTTGCCGGGCAATGTTGATCGCCGCGATCCGTCGCCATTGATCCACGTTGGGGCGATTGCCCCAGCGCGCTTGGAACTCGGCTACGCCCCGCGACCGGGAGTTGGCGTTGTAGAAATACCAATCGCCTTTGGTGTCATTTCCGGCCCCAAATACGGTGGTGCCGCCGCCGCCACCCAGGCTGGTTTGTCCGCTGTCGTCTTTGAGTCCCTGTTTGCGACGAAGTTCCTTGACCAGCTTGCGGATGAATTCTTTTCGTGCTTCTTCCGGCAGGGCGACGATGCGCAGAATACTGTCTTGCCGTTCGATGATCTCGAGTTGCGTGGCGAGTATGCCAAGGGCATCCTTCCACTGGCGGATCGAATCGGGGTTAAGAAGTTTGGGGTCGTCCAGTTTGATGCTGTCGTAAAAATTGTAGGCTTGTCGATATTGTTTTTGTTCCAGGCAGAGCCGGGCCAGTTGTACAAAGGCCTGGTTGCGTTGGGAGGGATTATTGGAGGGCACTTGCAGACTGCTCATCAGCAATTCCTGGGTAGCGGCTCGGTCGCCGGTTTGCCATTGCATTTGTGCGGCCATGTAGTAGATGATGTCTCGGTAATCGGCGTACTTATCACGCTTGGCCATTTGCCTTAGGTCGCGAATGTTATTGGCGATCACGTCCTGCGTTCCATCTCGGTTGGTTCGGATCGATCCCAGTCGGGCATAGATCTCCAAGATGGGATTGGTGGTGCGCGGGATACATCGACGATAGAATTTTTCAGCTTCGCTCCACTTCCCGCTGCGCTCGTACAATTGTCCCAATAAATATTCCCAGCGAGCCCGTTCATTTGGGTCGTTCGCTTGATCCAGGGCCAGACTCAAGTGTTTGGCGGTGCTGTCCCATTGTTGTTGTTGATAGTACAACCAGGCTTGTGCTTCATGCAAGTCCAACGAAAGTCGTTCCGGAAAAGCCGGATCTCGTCGCAGGGCCTCGATCAGGCTGGCAGCCTCGGCGAGTTTGTCCTGTGCGATGAAATTTCGGATCTGCCAAAGGAAGGCATCGTTTCGGCGTGGGGGTGTTTTGGAAAATAGCTTTTGCAGCCGTCCCTCTTTTTCGGGTGTGGAGATGCTCAGGGCATTGTTGCCGTCTCGCGCGCTGCCGATGGTTTTGATGTAACCATCTTTCTCGCGTGGGGCATAGGCTTGGTTGATGAATTGAAAGAGGATGCGGGCCGAATCAAATTTGCGTTGAAAATAATATGCGGCACCCCAGAGCAGATAGAGATCGTCCGTCCAATCGTTTCGCAGGTCATGCAGCACCACACCCGAGTTGCTTTTCCAAATGATGGAGTCCAGCTGCACGGCATCTTCCGCCGTTTTTTCCAGGGTGTATGGGTAGAAGGGCAGGAGTTTGGTGTAGTCATCTTGAAAGGCCTGTTTGGCCCGGTCGATCACCTCATTGAGCTTTTGGGAGGCATTGAAAAAATAGTTGTATCGGGTGACGGTGTTTTGCAGCATACGCTGCGGCAACCGGATCTTTTGGTCCGGGGTCCGTTCGCTGCGCAGCAACCGGTCCTCGTACTCCTTCGGCTTTTCCAGTTTGATCTCATAGGCCACTTGCGCATGAGAAACCCCGGTGGTCAGGGCGACCCACAGCAGCAGAGACCGTAGTGGCAGGCGGTGAAACATGTCGGTCGACTAATAACTCCTTTTTGACGGATTTAGTATGTGCTGCTACCGCTAAAAAAGCCGCTCCCGGAGGCCTGTTTAATAGCAAGGTGGCAACCCCGGCGAAATTACCCCTTTTGGGCACAAGGTCCGCTGCCGGAAAAGGTTGATTTTCCTATCTTTATACAAAGGCTTTCATGATCAAGTTGGATACCGCCTCGGCTTGGAAAAGGTTTCAGAACCGCTACCGGATGGTGGTCATGAACGATGACACCTACGAGGAGCTGACCAGTTTTCGGCTCACCCGTGGAACGGTTTATGTGGGCATGAGCATGGTGTTTGTGCTCTTGGTAGGGTTGACCACGGCCCTCATCGTATTCACGCCGCTGAAATATTATATACCCGGGGCAGGGGATAACTACCGGTCGGTGCGCCAGCTTCGTCAATTACAGTTCCGGGTCGATTCACTCGAACGACAGGATGCGTACAAGGCGCAATACATTTTGGGATTGAAGAAAGTCCTCTCCGGCTCCAGTGCCGCGCCCTTGGATACGACCGCCCTTCAAATTCCCGCCCCGGAAATTATCACCGACTAAAAAAATATCATTATGTTCACCTCGAAAAACAAATCTGAAACTATGGCCTCCATTCCGGCTTCCTCTCCATCAGCTACCCTGATCGGAGCGGGAACAACCCTTAAGGGCGACATACACAGCCAGCAAGACCTGCGCATCGACGGAACCGTGATCGGAAATATCAAGAGTTCCTCGAAGATCATCATCGGACAGGGCGGCGTGGTCGAAGGCGACCTCGACAGCACACAATGCGACGTGAACGGTAAAGTCAACGGCAACATCCGTTGCCGCGAGTTGCTTCAGCTTCGGGGCGAATCGGCCGTAACCGGAAACTTGTATGCCGGCAAGTTGCAAATTGAGCCCAGTGCCACGTTCAACGGACAATGTCATATGGGCGCCAACATCGTGGAGATGGGAAGCAATGAACAAGCCAGCTCGGCCGTCATCTGATAATCGCTCGCCTTGGCGTTATGTGGGACTGGCCACGCAGATCATGGCCTACCTCGTCTTGGCCGTTTGGGTCGGATATCGGTTGGATAAGTTCCTCGGGATCTTTCCGGTGCTCACCGCCCTCTTCCCCGTACTCATCCTGCTGATTCTTTTTTATAAACTCATTCGCGAAACGCGAAAATGATTCCCGTATGATCAAACTGTTCTCCGATAGAACGTCCATCCTGGCCCCCTTGCTTCTCCTTTACACCCTGCTGGCGGCCGGGATCTATTTTTTCAGCGGAAGACTGGTGGCCATGGGCGCGGAGGTGCGCGTATTGCACGGTGCCAATACGATCGTTTTTCTGGCAACCTTGGCGGCCTCGTTATGGCTCACGATCCAGTTTCAACGATCGGGCGGACAAGCGGCCCTGAAAGGTCTCTATGGCGGATTCATGATCCGTTTCTTTCTCATCGCCCTGTCGGCCTTTGTTTACATTTTGCTCAAACGAAAAGAGGTGAACGTACCCGGACTGATCGGTGGAGCGATCTTCTATGTTTTGTATTGGTTGGTCGAGATCCGAAACTTGCCAAGCAAAATGAAATCCACTTCCCACCATGCCTAAGAAGGAAGTTCCGCTGCAGACCCTCGCGGATTTTCTTCCTCCGGCCACCACGGAGCCGGTGCTGGATTACTTGAATCGATTTGGCGTTCACCTCACCATCACCCGAGCCCGTCGCTCGGTGTTGGGTGATTACCGACATCGGTATCAACATCAGCCTCACCGGATCTCGGTCAACGGAAATCTAAATCCCTATGCCTTTCTGATCACGCTGCTGCACGAGTTGGCGCATCTGCTCACCTACGAACGTTTCGGAAATCGGGTATCGGCCCATGGCACCGAGTGGAAATCCTGCTTCGCCGATCTGTTGCAGGTGTTTTTGCTGAACCGATCGTTTCCGCCACCGCTGGAAAAAGAATTGCAGCGAACGATGCAGAACCCTGCCGCCAGCAGTTGTGCCGAGGAGGGATTGATCCGTGCCTTGCGCCTCTACGATCGCTCCGATCAAAAACAGACCGGCGTGCTGGTGGAGGAATTGGCGTTGATGGCTGAATTTTCTACCCCGGATGGAAGACAATTTCGGGTAGAGAAGAAAATGCGGAAACGTTACCTCTGTACTGAGCTTAGGTCCGGTAAGCAATACGCATTCTCGCCGGTATATGAAGTGATCCCGCAGGCCGGATCAGGCAACGGCCTCGCGCACTAAGGCCGCGGCCTCACTGAGCAGAATGGCCGAGCGTACTTTCAGGCCGCTTTCATCGATCAGTTTCTTTGCTTCCGGGGCGTTGGTGCCTTGCAAACGTACAATGATGGGGATGTCGATGTTGCCAAGATTCTTATAGGCATCGATGACGCCTTGTGCCACCCTATCGCAACGAACGATACCGCCAAAGATGTTGATGAGGATTGCTTTGACGTTCGGGTCGCGAAGGATGATCTTGAAACCGGCCTCTACGGTCTGGGCATTGGCCGTTCCGCCGACATCCAAAAAGTTCGCCGGCTCACCACCACTGAGTTTGATCATATCCATGGTGGCCATGGCCAATCCGGCCCCGTTCACCATGCAACCTACGTTGCCGTCGAGCTTCACGAAATTCAAATTGAATTTACCGGCTTCCACTTCGGTGGGGTCTTCTTCCGATTCATCGCGCATGGCCGCTACGTCCGGATGACGCATCAGCGCGTTGTCGTCGATGTTCATCTTGCAATCGACCGCCAAAATCTGGTCATCGGCCGCTTTGAAAAGCGGATTGATCTCCAGCATCGAGCAGTCCAATCCTACATACGCATTGTACAGGTTCGTGACGAATTTGACGCAATTCTTAAAAGCATTGCCGGAGAGGCCGAGGTTGAATGCGATCTTGCGGGCCTGGAAGCCGGGTAGTCCACCGCCGGGATGTACCCATTCTTTAAAGATCTTTTCGGGGGTGTTGTGTGCCACTTCCTCAATGTTCATGCCTCCTTCCGTGCTGTACATGATCACGTTCTGACCCTTGCTGCGATCCAGTAGTATCGAGAGATAAAATTCCTGGCGCTCACTGGGCCCGTCATAGTACATGTCTTGTGCGATCAAGAGCCGGTTCACTTTTTTACCGGCGGGTCCGGTCTGTAAGGTCACCAGCGTACCCCCCAGGATCTTTTCGGCATATTCCTTCACTTGATCGAGCCCCTTGCCCACTTTCACCCCGTTGATGCCGGTTTCCGTGACGGTGCCCTTCCCGCGTCCGCCGGCATGGATCTGAGCTTTGATCACGGCGAAGGGACTGCCGCTGACCGAACGGATCTGCTCATATGCGGCGACGACTTCTTCCACCGTGGCACAGGCCACGCCCTCTTGTACGGGTACCTGGTATTTTTTCAGTAACGACTTGGCTTGGTATTCGTGAAGATTCATACCGGAAATTTTGCCGCGAAGATAAGTCCATCTTAACAGTTTTTTCCGTCGATTCTTGTCCAGGGAAACTAGCTTTGCGCCCATGCGTCCCGCGCTCCTTGTTTCACTGTTTTTGCTGCTGTTTACCGCCTTGTCGGAGATCCAAGCGCAAGACCCCGGCATACGGGGATTGGGCGGGCGCTTGGGGCCGGGTGGGGGAATGCCCGGTGGGGCTGGCGGACGTTTTTCAGGTATGGGTGCTTCCGGTGGAGGCGACAGCCTCAAGCGACGCAATCGCCAGGAAGACTCCCTCACCATCCATTACCGGTACCTGGAGCCGCCGACCGTTCAGTGGCTCGATTCCACTGTCAACGAGATCGACCGGCGTTTTCCACTCCGCTCCGATTGGATCCATCTGGGCAACCTTGGTACGCCCGCCCGTCCGCTCGCCTTCACGCCCCGAATGACCCCTGGTTTTGATCCCGGTTTTCATGCGTTGGACAGCTATGCCTGGTCACCCGAGCGAGTGCGATACTACCAAACGACCCGTCCCTACACCGACCTAAACTACCTGCTGGGCAGTCGAGCCGAGCAGATTATCGAACTGCTCCACACCCAAAATATCCGGCCCCAATGGAATATCATGGGCAGCTACCGAATGATCAATGCCCCGGGTTTTTTCCAAAATCAGATCAGCAACCACCATAATTATGCCCTGAGCAGCCGCTATCAATCCGATAACTTGCGCTACACCCATTATTTCTCCATCACCTCGAATAAGTTGCAGGTCGGGGAGAATGGCGGGGTGACCGAAAACGGCAACCTGCTCAACGATCCGGTCTATAAAGAGCGCTATACCTTGCCCACCCAATTGGGAGGCTCCAATACGTTTTCCGCGAATTTTTTCAGTACCCAGATCCGCACCGGTAATTTTTATCGCAGCACCCAATATTTGTCCCGGCACCAATATGATTTCGGCCGAAAAGATTCGTTGGTCACCGATTCCACCGTCATCCCGCTGTTCTTTCCACAGTTCCGCCTGGAGGCCACTCTTCGGTACGACCAACTGCGGTTTAATTTTCGGGATGAACGAGGCGATTCCAATTACTACGGTCCGAATTACGATTGGCGCTGGCTACAGCGATACGATACGGTAGACCTGCAGGACGAATGGAAAGTACTGGCCGGTGAATTGGCCCTCTATCAATTTCCCGACCCCCAGAACCTCCATCAATTCATCCGCGCCTCGGCCAAGGTGCAATCGTATCAAGGGGTCACTACCTTTTTCAATCCCTCCTTTGTCAATACTTCCGTTCAAGGTGAGTACCGGAATCGTACCCGCAACCGGAAATGGGATCTGCTGGCCGCCGCCACGTTCTACCTGACCGGATTCAACCAGGGCGATTATCATTTGCAAGCCTCGATGCTTCGGACCCTCCCCAAACAGCAAGGTTCCCTGCGGCTTCAATTTGAACAAGCCAATCGTCAGCCGGCGTTTTTATTCGATCCCCGAAGCAGCTTTCATCCCCTGTCTTTTTCTTTCGAGGCAAAAAAAGAAAACCTTACACGGCTTTCGAGTGAACTGCGATGGGACCGGATCGGACTGGAACTCAGCGGAAACTATTACCTGATCAGTCAATGGGCTTATTGGACCCGGTACAACCAACCCGGGCAAACCGATGCACTTTTCAATTTCTTGCAGATACGGGCTGCCAAAACCTGGCGGTTGGGGAAGTTCTGGCGGTGGAACGCCGAGATCCTCTGGCAACAACGGATCGGCTCGGCCCCGGTCAATGCCATTCCTTTTTTCACCCGCCACAAGATCGGGTATGAAGGTAATCTCGGATTCAAGAACCTTCAATTGGCCACGGGGATCGAGATCCGATACCGACCCCCTTATCAGGCCGATGGGTACTCGCCTGTACTGGGACAATTCTTCTACCAAGACAGGATCACCATTCGCAATCCGTTGCCCGACCTGGCCGTGTATGCCCATTTCCGGATCAAGCCCTTCACCGCCTTTGTAAGGGCCGAAAACCTTAATACGGCCCGTGACTTGGACGGGTTTGGCTTTACGCGTAACAATCCGGTGGCGCCGGGCTACTATCTTCCCGGCTTACAGGTGCGGGTAGGGGTGTTTTGGCGGTTTGTGAATTGACCTAACTTTGTGCTGTCATGCGAAAAGGGATCTATGCCATAGTCGTTGCGCTCTACCTCCTGCTCTCCTCCGGAGTGGTACTGCAGTTGCATTATTGCATGGACCGCCTGTCCGAGATCGGTCTTTTTACGTCCGATCACAAAGATGTCTGTGATGATTGCGGTATGGACATGGATGCAGACAACGATTGTTGCCATGACCGCACCGATGTGATCAAACTGGTCCAGGACCAAACCTACCAGTCGGGATCCATCTCCTTGTCCAAAATAATTATCACGGAATTACCTGCCTCCCTATCGATTCCGGATTTGGTGCACCATTCACAAAACGACTCCCCGTTGGTTGGTTCGGATCCGCCCGAACCACGCTCGGGTCGGTATCGTTACCGGACCTTGCAGGTGTTTAGAATTTGATCGGAGCACAAGATTTATCACCCTTGATTGTTGCTCGTTTTTTAAATCACTCAATCACTCAAATCATGAAAAATATTCTCACGTTATTGGTCCTGGTTCTCTCCCTGAACCTCGCCGCTCAACAAACCACCACGTTTGCCGTATCCGGAAATTGTGGTATGTGTAAATCTCGTATTGAAAAGGCCGCCAAAGAAGCCGGTGCTACAGAAGCCAACTGGAACGATGAATCCAAGATGCTTACCGTTACTCTGCCCGCCAGTGTAACCCTTTCCGCCATCCAGCAAAAAGTGGCTGCCGTCGGACATGACAATGCCGGTGCCAAAGCCCCGGATGAAGTATACAACAAGCTTCATGGTTGCTGCAAGTACGATCGTGCTGCCGCCGGAGCCGAGGTCAAGCAATCTTGTTGCCAATCCGGTGAGTCTTGCAAAAAGGGGGAACATAAATCCGCCGATTGCAAAGGCAAGAAATGCAGTACAAAGGATAAGTGCACGAAGGACGGCAAATGCAGTGCGTCGTCCAAAGACAGTAAAGATTGCTGTAAGAAATCCTGATGATAGCGAAACGACTCAGTAAGGTCACCGCCTTGGCGGTGGCCTTACTCTTGTTTTCGTTCTCGTTGCGGGCACAATTCAGTCAGGGCCGTCTGCAGGCTACGGGACTGACCTGTGCACTCTGCAGCAAATCGATTCATCAGGCACTTGATCAGCTTCCGTTCATTGAATCGGTCAAGCCCGAGTTGAAATCCTCCTCATTCGACATCCGATTCAAGCGCGAACAGTCCGTTTCGGTCCAGTCGATCCGGGCCGCCGTGGAAGATGCCGGATTTTTTATTGGTCAGCTCACCCTTGAACTTTCCGAGGTTGCTGCCGATTCGTTGCGTTCCGGAAATCGATGGCCCGGTGAGGCATCGGCCTTTCGGGTGTTGGGTGAATGGAAGGAAGGCCAATCCCTTCAAGTGATCGAGAAGGGGTTTCTGTCGGAAAAAGAATTCAAGCGTATCCTCAGCCGTTATCCCGAATCAGAAAAAGAGTTGGGCAAGGGGATCTGTTTACTCCCGATAAAAAAATGATCATGTTCATCCGACTTTTTATGCTTGCGTGTGGCTGGGTAACCGTGAGTGTGGCCAGTGGCCAGTCTTTGGACGGAAAACCTGGGTTCCCCATCGCATTGAAAGACCCTTCCGGAAAAACCATTTCGTTGGACTCCTTTAAAGGGAAATGGGTTTTGGTGGATTTTTGGGCTTCCTGGTGTGGCCCCTGCCGGGCTTCGAACCGGGTGGTTCGAAAGATCTATCCAAAATGGAAGAAAAAAGGGATCGAGGTACTGGGGGTTTCGCTGGATGAAGATCGGTCCCGATGGATCAAGGCAATAAAAAAAGATCGGATCGCGTGGCCACAGGTCAACACGCCGGCGCAGTGGGACAGTGAACTGATCCTCCAATGGAAAGTGGAACGGATCCCCACGACCTACCTGATCGATCCGAACGGGGTGATCCGGGCAACCGATCCGGATCCCGGGAATATTCTTTCCATGGTATCAAAAATGAATCCATGACTCGTTGTTGTTTGCTGTTGTTTCTGTTTCTTGCTCGGGTCGCCTCGGCACAGGAACTCTATGTTTTTTCCGATCCGGCTTCCAATATCCCGGCTCGTTCGGTCAATGTCAAGCTGAAGGCCCATGGCGTCGGAAACGATATGATCTTTGGTCGGAATAGTTACCGCTTCATGCCTCAGGTGATGGCCGGGGTCAGTAAAAAAATACAACTGCGTCTTTCCGCCTCGGCCTCCAACATGCACACGGCCTCCTTGGAGGCGGAATCGATCGGCTTGGGTGCGAAGTATCGTTTCTTGTCGCTCGACGGTGTTCACCAGCATTTTCGATTGGCCGCTTTTGTTGATGGCAGCCTGACCCGGATCCCGTATCATTATGAGGAGATCACGTTGATGGGGGATAAGTCCGGGGTAGAACTTGGCCTGATCGCCACGCAGCTTTGGCATAGACTGGCGGTATCCGGGACGGTGAGTCGGACCGAGGTATTGGACAGATCCCGAAACGACGGCCAGGCCTATTTCCCCCAAAGGCAATACCAGTCGCTCAATTACTCTATTTCCGCCGGGTACCTGCTTTTGCCTCGGGAATACCGCGATTACAAACAGCCCAACCTCAATCTTTATCTTGAGCTCATGGGGCAGCGATTGATCGGCTCGGATCTTTTTTACATGGACCTGGCACCGGCCTTACAATTGATCTTGAACAGCCGGACCAAGATCAACGTAGGTCGGCGGTATCAGCTACGGGGCAACATGCAGCGAATGGCACGGCAAAGCTGGCTGGTGAGTATCGAGACCAGTTTCCTGCAAGCGTGGAAATAGTTTATTTCTTTTTCGTGGGCGTCCGGAAGGAAAATCCAATCGCGAGGTAATAATCGGTCGCCGTCTCGGTCAAGCCGTACGAACCCGAAAGGTCGATCTTGGTATCATCCGTAAAATAATAGGCCAGGCCTCCGGCAACGGAGTGTTGCGGACTGCTTCCTTTTCGGACTGATCCCCAAAGCTCGACGTACGCATAGCCGTTTTTACCAAGGTTGTATCCGGGGGCGAAGGTGTAGATCCAGTCGGGCGTCGAACTGAATCCATCCCATTCCGCACCGACGTTGTATCCGAGTGCGGCCCGATCACTCAGGGTATTTTGCATTACAAAGCGAAAATTGGGCGACCAGTTAGGCGTCTGAAAAACGGCACCGCCCCAGCGCGGCAACGAGGTATGTGCGATCAACGAGGTCTTGGGTCGCCAACCTTTTTCTTCCATCAGGGCCAGTTTGCCTCCGAATTGGAGGGGAAGCACACCGGTCTTTCTGTTGGCGATCGAGGTGTCTGACTTGATCTGGATCGTTTGCATCTCGGTGATCATCCGAAATTCGAATCGCTCATTCAGCCCATATTTCCAAAGGGCCGTGGGATGTACCCATTGTGTGAGCCCGTCCACTTTCTCCAGGTTAAAACCAAACTCGGCTTGTAAATAATTTTTCTTTGTCAGATAAGGCGATTCAGTCTGATCCGGTCGGTCGGTTTCCATGCGGCCCGTCTGCTGCGCATATGCCCCTTGACAAAACAGCAAGAGTAGGATCAGGTTTATGGAAACTGTTTTCATCGGGGTTATTTAGGATTCAAAAAAACACAGACTACCACCTACCCAAGTTCTGTCTTTGTTGTAGCGGGTTCCGATCATTTTGCCTTTACTGAGTCGGGCCAGGTTCAGGGTGGGCATGGGCCTGCTCGCCTCTGGTGGCCAGAAATAAAATATCCGGATCTCCACCTTGGCCGGATCATCGGGCGTGGGGATCACCGGGGCATAGTTCACTTTTCGTTGCAAGATCCAGTTTTCCGGATCGGGGATGGCAGCGAGGTGCTCCGGACGCAGGTCAATGATCACACCCTGTCCGGCAAACGAGAACAATGGTTTCAGTACGTAGGATTCCAGGTCTGTCGGCACCTGGGTGATCTCATGCAGGAAATAGGTCTTGGGGATATTCGGATGATGCAGAAACGGTAGTAGGAATTTGCTAACCCGATAAAACCAGTCGGGGTGCGGACACCATTCCAGCGACGGACATCGTAGTAGCAGGTCGCCTTGTTTACGGATCGGATCCGGTTGCTGCTCCAACTCATCAAAAATGATCCGGTTATAGATTCGTTTGATGGGATGCCAGGTGCCGGCCCGCTCGTAGAAGAGTTCTCCATTTTTCTCCCGGAGTTCGGTGAGGCAAACAATGGGAAGGCTCAGGCTTTCGGCCGTGATGAGAAAATCGATCCTGGTTTTTTGCTGATGCGGTAAAATTTCCAGCAACACCACTTCCGGTGGGTCATGCTCACCAACGATGATGCGTCGCAGCAGTTGGTGATAGGTGTCGGGATCTAAGCCACTGAGAAAAGGAGTGTACGAGGGGTCGATCGAAAAAAACTGCTGGTACCAACCGGCCAGTCGTGCTTGATATCCGAACAGCGATGGAAAACCCTGCAGCTCGATGAGTTGGGGACTGAGTTGTCCCGCTTCATCCGTACAGACACCAAAATCAAAGGCGAGAAAATCAGGTCTTCCGATAGCGCCGGGGATCTTCCAGTCGCGCGGGATCGATCGCTCGGTTGCGGCCATGAAGCCGGGCTCCAGGATCCGGTCGATAATGTGCTCGCAGGTATCAAGGAGTTGCTGTGTGAAGGGGCGATCGACCCAAACGGGTGTCTCCGCCACACGAAAATCCAACGCCCCCGGATAATTCTTTTCGATCGCTTGTAGCAGGCCTTTGTAGGCTGCGGACTCGAACGCACGATTGAAGGATTGACGGATGTGTGAGATCATCAGACAAATTCAGGTAGTAAGATACGCTTTTGGGCAGACCGGGTCAAGGATCAAAGGGCAACCTCCAACAAAGTCTCAGCAGCCAACCGAAGGAAGTTGGGGATCACCTGTGAGTAGGTCCGTCGAATCTTGTCCGCATCCTCCAAATGATCCAACATGCTCTGCCACTTGGCCTCTCCGTGGTGTTCGATCACCTGTTGTTTTTTTTCTTCCTGCAAAAGGTATAACCGCATTCCCTCCGGATCGGCCTCCGGATGGAATTGGGTGCCGATCATCCAGGGGTTGAGACGAGCGGCCATCAGTGCTCGCTCAAACGGCACATGTGGTCTTTCTTTTTCCAGACAAAGCGACCTGCCGCCCATTTCCGCCAACCGGTGCTCGTTCGGATGAATGACCTGATAATCGCGGCTATCCACCACGTAGAATGGATCCGACAATCCCTCAAAAATGGATTCTTCTTTTCCACCCATGAGCCGGTGTACCGGAAATACACCAAAGGCGGTGCCATGCCTTTTGCAGACCATGCCCAGATTCAAATGCCGGCAGGCCAGTTGAAAGGAGTGGCAAATGAAGAAGACAAATTTTTTCTGATGCGAGTCAGGATTTTGATTATGACGCATGAGGGCATCTAACCAGCGACACCAAGCGATGTCCCAATCTTCATAGCGGGAAGAAAGCGGATCACCCGGTCCCCCGGTCGAGAGGTACACGTCATACTCCATTCCGGGGAGGGCCCCCGTCAATCGAACCTCAAACGTATCCACGCTGAGTTCGATCTGCTCCCGGGTCGACCATTCGTCCAAGATCTGATGAATACAGCGCATGCCCTGATTGGGTGCTCCTTGATAGAGGTCCAAGATGGCCACGCGCAAGCGCGGATTATCGGAAGCAATCATGCCACAAACTTACTCGAATTCAATCCCGTTCAGGAGGATCGGTTGCCGCGGATTCTCCACAACTTGTGGATTTATTTTTTCTGATAAACGGCTTGACCGTTCATGAATGTGGCGAGGACCTTAGTTTGTAAAATTTTTTCGGATTCGACCTGCATTAAGTCCTGATCCAACACAATAAAATCCGCCCATTTGCCTTTCTCCAAACTTCCCTTTGTTGTTTCTTCAAAGCTTCCTTTGGCAGCCCAGCTCGTCATGCCCCGCAGGGTTTGCTCCCGCGTGAGGGCGTATTCGGGTAAGAACCCATCGCTGGGCCAACCGGCGGCATCTTTTCGGACCACGGCGCTGTAGAAGGTTTTGATGGGTGAAATATCCTCCACCGGAAAATCAGTTCCCAATGGCATCCATCCGTTTTGCTCCAGCAACGGTTGATAGGCATAAGCATTTTTGATGCGGTCGCTTCCGAGTCGTCGCTCAGCCCAATACATGTCGGATGTGGCGTGCGTAGGTTGTACGGAGGGGATCACCCGCAGCTGACGAAACAGGACCAGGTCGTACGGATTCACCACTTGTGCATGCTCGATGCGCCAGCGCAGGTCGTTACGCTTGGGCAGATATTTTGCATAGGTATTCAGGATGACGCGGTTGCCGCTGTCGCCGATGGCATGGGTGCAGAGTTGCCATTGGTGTTGGAGTGACCAGTGGGCGATCGAGTCAAAATGTGCCGGGTGGCTCAGTAAAAAACCATAGTGGCCGGGTTTATCCTGATAGGAGTGGAGCAAACAGGCGCCTCGTGAGCCCAGGGCTCCATCTCCATATACTTTGATGCTGTGTACCGTGAGCCGGTCTGTTTTTATTTTTCCGTTTTTCTCTGCAAATCGATAATTGGAAGGGTCATCGCTTAGCATAACGTTCAGCCGCATCCATAATTTATCCTCGGCTTGGAGTTTTTTCAACTTCTCTACCTGTGTGTGATGCAACCCGCAATCGGTGATCGAGGTGAGTCCTACGGCGAAGCAATTGGACTGGGCCTGCATCAGGGATTGCGTATATTCCTCCTCGGTCGGTGTTGGGATCAGTCCGGTTACCCGATCCACCGCGTTATCGATCAGTAATCCGGTCAGCGCACCGGCTCGCGTTACAAATTCACCTCCTACCAGCGTGTTGCCGGGTTGAATACCGGCGAGGCGCAAAGCTGTTTCATTGGCCAGGGCGGCATGTCCGTCGATCCGGATGAGCACCGCGGGTCGGTCAGGATACAAGGTATTCAAGTCAAGGTTATCGGGAAACTCTTTGACCGGCCAATCGTTTTGGTCCCATCCTCTTCCGATCACCCAGCCATCGGGCCGGTTCGTGAAAAATGTTTTCACGCGTTCGATGGTTTCGGTCCAACTGGTGGCACCCACCAAATTCGCTTCCCGAAGTCCCAGCGCGTATTGAACAAAATGGGCATGGGCATCGTTGAGTCCGGGTACGATGGTACGTCCATTCATGTCCAGCACGGTATCTGCCGCATATTTTCCTTCGAGCAATGCCCGGGTGCCGGTTTCCAGAATTTTACCGTCCCGAATTGCCATGGCTTCCGCCACGCTGAATAAAGAGTCGACGGTATAGATGCGGGCGTTGACGATCAGGCTATCGGCTTGTTTATTGAAGGCGCAAGCATGGAGCACCAATAACAAGCCCACGGCACACAGTGGCCGCATCGAAGAGGAGGCGGGGAATGTTTTAGAGTCCATGTAAGAATTGTTGGTTTATATACTGGGCAACGGTCCGTAGGTCATTAGATTCCTGGTGGATGCGGAGTTGCCGGTCGGCGCCCGTTCCATTTTCCAAGATGTCTTGTACACGCTCTACGCGGTGGCGGCTGCCGAGTTCATCGAGTACGTGATCGAGGAAGTCCAGTAATTCGCCCAGCAGGATGCGGGCGCTTACTTCCTCTTCTTTGCCGAAGTCGATCAGATTTCCATCGACGCCATATCGGCTTGCCCGCCATTTGTTCTCGTTGAGCAGGGCGCGTGAATATTGAATGAAATTGAGGTTCTTGGAGCGCAGCATGTAAATCCGGGCACAGATGGCTTGGAACAGGGAGGCGATGGTGATGGTTTCATCGACGGTCATGGGTATGTCGCATATCCGGAATTCAACCGTGTTGAAGAACGGGTGTACGCGGAGGTCCCACCAGATCTTCTTGGCGTTGTCGATGCAGTTGGTCTTGATGAGCAGTTTTACATAATTGTCATAGGCCTCGATGCTGTCAAAGGCATCGGGGATGCCGGTGCGCGGAAATTTATCAAACACTTTGGTGCGGTAGGATTTGTAGCCGGTCTTACGTCCTTCCCAAAAAGGCGAGTTGGTGCTCAGGGCGAAGATGTGGGGCAGAAAATAGCGGGTGCTGTTGGCGATGTGGTTGGCCATTTCCCGGCTCTCCATACCCACGTGCACGTGCAGGCCAAAGATGAGGTTGCTGCGGGCCGCATCTTGCAGCTCGTTGACGATCTCGCTGTATCGGACGTGTTCGGTGATGAGTTGGCTCTCCCAGTGACTGAACGGGTGTGTGCCGGCGGCCCCCATGGCATAGCCTAAATCTTTCGCGATCCCGTGGATCGTTTTCCGAAGATTGGACACATCCTGATAGGCCTCATCGGCATCGGCACAGATATCGGTACCCACCTCCACGACGGCTTGGTGCATCTCCGCCTTCACTTTTTCCTTGAGGAGTTTATGCCCTTCGTGTACGATCTGCTGTTGGTGACTTTTCAGTTCCAGCGTAGTGGGGTCGAGCACCATGTACTCCTCTTCAACTCCGATCGTGAACGTTTTGTAATTCAGTGGCATAGGAGGGGCATTTGAAATTAAATCAGCGGTTGTTGATGACTGCTTCGCTTAACGTATTCGCCCCAGGTCAGGTTATCTTTTCCGGCTTCTTGTGTCAGGGCTTTTTCGATCGCAAATTGCGCGGCGGTCTCCACCACCCACTCAAAATTTTCCTCGCCCACGCTAGCCCGGTCGGCATCGGGGGCAGGGTTACAGAAATCGATGGCATAGGGAATTCCGTCGCGCACGGCCAGCTCCACGGTATTGAAATCGTAGCCCAGGTACCGGTTGATGGTGAGTACGATGTCGGTCATCTGTTGGAGGCGTTCCGGTGATGGCGCGAAATCGGCCACGTAGCGCAGGTGGTGGGGGTTGCGGGGTTCATAGGGCATGATGCGGACGTATTTTCCCCCGATGCAATAGCAGCGGTAATATTCGGTGAAAACGATCTCTTCTTGGAGCAGCATCACGAGCTGACCGGTTTCCGCGTGTTTGCTGTAAAATTCTTCCGGGCTACGAAGCTTGTAGACATGTTTCCAGCCACCGCCGGCAAAAGGTTTCATGTAGGCCGGAAATCCTACGTAGTCAAAAATGCTTTTCCAGTCGAGCGGATAGGACAGGTTTGCAAAGGATTCGGGGGAGGTATCGTCGGGCAGTTCCCGGGAGGGACTGATGGCGGTTTTGGGAACGGGTACACCGAGTTGGGTCATCAGACAGTTGTTGAAATACTTATCGTCGGCGCTCCACCAGAAGGGGTTGTTGATCACGGCCGTGCCGGTGACAGCCGCATTTTTCAGCCAGGTACGATAGAAGGGAACGTCTTGGGAGATCCGGTCCACAATGACGGCGTAGCCGCTGGGTTCTCCTTGCATGGCTTTATCGAGTCGGACCGGCTCGGCCTGCACGCCGGCGATGTTTTTGCTGTTGATACGCGATACAAAAGCTTCCGGGAAGCTTCGCTCTTTACCGTGTAGAATTCCTATTTTTTTCATATGTATCAAATGTATTTTGTCGCCCGCATTTTGGCAAAAGAAATCGAGGGGCTCGGCTTTCGTTTCCCTATTTTTACCCGATGTCGGAATCGATCTCTTCCTTGGTAACCGGACCGATCGTCCGGGAGTGGAACTCCGCTATTTTGGAGCGGATGGTCCGCGTCGATCTGTATTTGCCCACGGGACCATTGCCTGAATATTGTCCGCTACTCTTGGTCAATGACGGGCAGGATCTCCGCACCATGCAATTCGAACAGATCATCGGCGAATTGTGGCGGGAGCAAGCTATTGGTCCGCTGCTCGTGGCCGCCATTCACGCGGGGAAGGACCGACGAATGGAATATGGAACCATGGGAGAACCCGATTATCTGGGAAGGGGTAGCCGGGCAGGGGCCTACCGCGATTTTATACTCGAGGAATGCCTGCCCTGGATCACGCGGCAATACCCTCAGACCAACCAGGCAAAGCACTCCCTGTCAGGATTTTCGTTGGGGGGATTGTCCGCTATGGACCTGGTCTGGCATCATCCCGAAAGGTTTTCTTCCGTGGGCGTATTTTCCGGTTCCTTTTGGTGGCGTAGTGTGGCACAGGAAGATCCGCTCTATTCGGATGACCGCCACCGGATCCTGCACCAGCGGATCCGTCGGGGAGCCGGTGCTTCCGATCAACGTTACTTTTTTCAATGCGGTGCGATGGATGAGCAAAAGGATCGAAACCGTAACGGCATCATCGATTCGATCGATGATACCCTCGACTTGATCGAGGAGCTCGTACGCAAAGGGGTATCACGTTCTACGCAGATCTATTACTTGGAGTTGGCCGACGGAAAGCATGACATCCCCAGTTGGGCCAGGGCCTTTCCATTCTTTCTTCGATGGAATTTCGCTCCATAAAAAAACCCCGATCATCGATCGGGGTTTTTTGTATTCGGTTGGATCTCTTAATTGAACAGGTAGCGTAAACCAAACTGCATGGAATACGTAGAGAAGACACTCACGTTGTCGCGGAACGTACGCGTGATCATCTCGTTTTGGGCAGTGGCCAACTTGAAGGTTGGTACCACGGCACCACCCGGGATCAGTGAGCTTTGGTTCTGCGGGATCAGGATGGAGCTGTTGTTGATGGACTTCAACTTGCCCCAGCTCGGGTTGAGCAGGTTTCCGAAGTTGAAGATATCCACCGTGAACTGCAGGGTGTTCTTGGTCTTGCCCACTTTGGTGAAGACATCCTGTGCGAATTTCACATCCAGACGATTCAGCCAGGGAAGTTGGGCACCGTTACGCTCGGCATATTGTCCGCGGCGACCACGCAGGTATTTGTCCTGCTGGATATAAGCTTCAAACAAATTGCGCTGGGCTGTTTGATCGTAGGAAACGCCGTTTTGTGTATGGCTTACGAATTGCATTTGCTGCAACTCGGCTGCCGTGGGCACATAGATCAGGTCGTTTCCGTTCACCCCATCGCGGTTGAAATCACCGTTGTAGGTGTAAGAGAAGCGTCCGTTGATACCACCATTGTAATAAAGCGAAATGGAGGTAGCCAGGTGCTTGAAATATTCTTTGCGGTAAGCCAGTACGGCAACGACGCGGTCAGGAATCACGTAATCGGCGTAGGAGAGATTCTGATAGTTGGATCCCGCGACAGAGGCAGTACCCTGCCATGCGGAGAGGGGCTGGTCGCCACCACCATCGAACAAATTACCGGCCATCGACTTGGTGTAGGCTACCGAGGCAGAAAGTCCTTTATTGAAGGTCTTCTCCAGTTTGGTGGTCAGGGAGAAGTAATAACCGCGGGAGGCGTTATCCAGAATGACTGGGTTGAACTGGTTGGGGGCTCCGGCTGCAAATACACCTGTACTTGTAAGTGTATTGAGGAATCGAGTTTGAACCGTTGCTCCATACATCGGACGGCTGTCGGGGTATCCGGCCACGTTCAGGGGAACGGGGGGGCGGATGTTGGCATGACGGAAGAGAGCAGTGACTAGGTCTTTATTAAAGATAGCCTCGATGGTAGCGATGATGCCGCCGGGCATTTTAGCATCCACTGCCAAACTTGACTTCCAGGACTGAGGATTTTGGAAATCATTAGCCAGCGCAGTGATCGATGTAGGGATAATGGTTCCGGCTTGGGGTACAACAGCCGGACGATATGCAGCGGGATTCGGATTGAATGGGCCGGGAGTATTGGCCTGTCCATTAAATGCTTGTGTAATTTGAAGCATACCGTTGTTTCCTGATTGGCTCACAATCCATACAAATGGTACACGTCCGGTAAATATACCTGTTCCACCACGGATCTGCAGAGAGCGATCGCCGTAGAGATCCCAGTTAAAACCTACGCGCGGAGACCACATGATCTTTTTCTTAGGCAGCACGCCGGTATTGATCTTTTCTCCGCCAACGAACGTAGCGGAAGCGATCAATGGATGAGTGACAATCTGTGGTGCAAATGGATAAGTGGGTAGATCGGCACGCAGTCCCACGGTCAAACGGAAGTTTTTGTTGACAGCGATCTCATCCTGTCCGTAGAGCGAGTATTGAGCAAAGCGGAAGGCGGAGAAAGCAGGGGCAAAGTTAGGAGAAAGTGAGTAGGTGAGAGCGAAGTCGCGTGGCTTTGCACGCAAGGCCGGATTGGGATTCAACGCACTGGCGAAATCTGCCCAGGTATTGAATACGTAGTAACTAGTCGCAAATGGCTGGAATCCATTAATGGTTTGGCTATAATCAATCTGTCCGCCAACAGTCCAATTGTGTTTGTTTTTGGTCCAATTAAAATAATCTATAATCGAGTAAGTTTTAACTTTACGTAGGTTGCCAAAGCTGAAAAGTTCATATCCAAATGATGTGTAAGGAGCAGATGAAGCTACGCCGGTGGTGCTCAATATGTCTACAAAAGGGAAAGTTTGATTAAAGCCGACAGTAGTAGGTTGGCTCTCGACGGAACGAGAGTCATTCTGGTAGGTGAAGGTACCGCGCAGGGTATTGGAAACTTTACCCCAATTCGAGTTCAACTCAGCAGCGATGGAATAAAGGTTGGCACCCTGGAAATAGTTGGAGTTTTTAAACCACAGGGAGTTAATGTTCGTACGGCCCAGTCCGGTAGCGTAATTAAATCCGGCATTGGTGGTGGAGCCGGAGGGAGTGAAGGGTTCACCGCCTTCTACTTGGCTATACCGGATATTGAAACGATGATGATCGTTGATGTTCCAGTCGATGCGCGCCAGATATTTGGTACGCTCGATGTTGGGGGTGTAATTATCGAAGGGCCCTGTCTCATATCCATAGTTGGTGAGCAGGTATTGACGAATGAAGTTCAGGGAGTCGGCCGAGGGGCGGGCGATATTAGGACTGCTTCCGAAAGTGGCAGCTGCCGTAGCGGCTACGTTGGTCTGCAATTGCTTCGGGGAGGTCTCCGTTTCGTAGTTGAAGAAGAAGAACAGTTTGTCCTTGATGATGGGTCCGCCAATTCGGAATCCGTATTGCTTGAATTCTTCCGCAGCTGGTACGAAGTATGTTTTTTCGACCCGACGACCACGCTGGTTCTCATTGCGGAAGTAGGTGTACACGGAGCCAGAGAAGGTATTCGTACCGGAGCGGGTAACAGCATTGATCGCACTACCGATGAATCCGGTTTGACGAATATCGAAAGGCGTGATGTTGACGGAAACTTCTTCGACGGCATCGATCGAGATCGGAGATCCGCCGGCCGGCAGGTTGGATCCGATACCGAAGCTGTTGTTGAAGTCGGCACCATCCACGGTGAAGTTGTTTTGACGATAGTTACCACCGGCAACGGAAGCACCGTTAGCTTGCGGGGTAATACGGGTGATGTCGTTCAGTCCCCGGCTGATGGTCGGCAGCTGATTGATCTGGCGAACCCCGATGTTGGTGAGGGCTCCGGTGCGGCCGGAGTTCAGGATCGCGTTTTTACGACCGCCGGTGATGGTTACCCCGGTCATGGTCGTGGATGTTTTCTCCAGCCCCGGATTCAGCAGAAAGGATTCGGCGAGTTGGAGGAAAATATTCTCGTATTTCTCGGTGTTGTGCCCTACGAAGCTGACCTCGATCAGGTAGGGGCCACCCACGCGCATGTTTTGGATGGAGAACTGTCCACCCGCACGGGTAATGGTGGTGTACTTGGTACCGGAGGGCTGGTGCGTGGCAACGATGGTAGCCCCAACCAGGGCTTCATCGGTGCTGCTTTTAACGACGCCGTTGATCGCCGAGGTGGTAATCTGGGCGAAGGTCTGGCCGGCCACGAAAACAAGCGCGAACAGAACGAGGATTCTCTTAAGCATAATGGTTTTGGTTTTCGATTGCAAAGAAACGGAAAATTCCTAGGTAAATATAGGCAAATATCCAGTTTCCGCCTTGAAAAATAAGGAATTACGAACGGCGAGTTCTCCACAGAAAATTCCAGACCTCAGCCAGCAGGCCAAGCCTGATCGATATTTTCATAAACCCTTGTATTTCAAATACATGAAAACTGATGATCTCAGTTATCCGCCTGTTTCTTCTTTTTGCGGAACAGGCCCCGGAACAGGTCACCCAGGTGATCGTAGTCTTTTTGGTAGGATAAGCTGCCGCCGGCTCTGCGGGCGGTGATGGGGTTGGTATTATTGGTCAGGAAGTCGTTGCTTTTTCGGTAAAAGAAACCGACGCGTAAGCTTCCGCTCGGATTCAGCAGCCATTCCATGGTCACATCGGGCAGGAGTTGGATGCTTTGGGAGAGGTTGGCGTTGGTAGAGGATTGTCCCAGCGGTGCGTCAAATCCCAAGCCTCCGGAAATGATGAATCGGTTGTTGAAAAAGGATCTTCCGATCGAGAAGTTGATGTTGCTGCCGAGGTTCAGGGCATTGGTGCTGGCCGCCATCCAGTCGCGGTTGTAGAGGGACGTATTCAGGTTAATGGTATACTTGTCGCTTTTGAGCAAATTGCCCAGGAGTTTATTGATCTGATCACTGAGTACATTCAGCAACACGCCGGAGATGGTGGAGACACCGAGTCCGCTGCCGATCGGATCACCGGCGAGTTCGCTGGGGGCAAAACTGTTGAAGACGATCAGGTAGGTAACCTGTCGGTTCAATTCATTTGGATTTTTTTGTAGCTGGTTCACCAGCAGGGCCAGTTCCTGATTGCGGTCCACGACGCTGTTGGGCGGAAAGGCCAGCGAGAATCGGATCTGGGGTTGAAATAATTTTCCGGTGAGTTCGGCATTCACCCAAACATCGCCCCGTGCATTGTTGAGTCCGTTCCCTAAATTGAGGGAGCTGGCCAGGGGTGCGAAGCTGACATTCTCGGCGCGATACACGGCCTCGAGCTTGATGTTTGCATCATAGGGGTCACCACTCCATTCCAGATAATGTTGGCCTCCTTTACGGATCTCGAATGGCTTTTTAAAAAAGGATTGGAACGTGAACAGGTAGTTCCCTTCGTCGATGTTGTAGCGGCCTCGCAACGTAAGCGGTTCGTTGCTGCCCGAACGAAGCTTCAGGGTGCCACTTCCTTTTCCGCGGATCACATCGCCCGTCAGTTCGTCCAGCACCACTTTAGCATTCACGAGGGGCGTGGCGGTGATCTCCATATCAACGGTGAAATTATCCGCCACCGAGAGGTTGTCGTTGCCCGACATTTCTCTTCCGTATTCCCGCTCCACGAGAAAATCTGCTTCTCCCGATTCCCGGCTGTCCTCCGACAATAAAGTGATGTAGCTGCTGTCTCGGTCCGATGCCCGCGCCTGCATGTTCATGAGCAGGTTCGATTGGGGACCGCGCAATTGCAGGGCCAGCGTTCCCCGGGCTGTTCCATAGTATACTTCACCCTGCGATCGGTCGGTGTTGAGCAGCAGCACGGGGCGATCTGAATTGGTGACCAGCGAGCGGGTGGTTGCCGACAGATCGTAATACATATTCCGGAACGACTCGTGGGCAATACCGCCGCGGATGAAGATCGGATTTCCGGTAGCCGAGTCTTTCAAGACCCAACCGTCGAGGTCGATCAGGTTGGGCGTGATGTCGATCTCCGCGTCCTGTATCGAATAGAAGCAATTGGTGTATTTGATCCGCAGCCCGGCACCGATCAATCGCCCGCTGCCATAGAGTGCGGGGTTGTTTAGGTCGCCGAGGAGTTCCACCTCGCCGGTCAGGTTGCCCCGAATGTCAGTGAACAGATCGCCCAGGAATCGTTCCAGTATCTGAATCGGGTAGGCGTTGGCCTGCAACAGGATGCGGTTGCTGTCGAGCGGACCATTCAGCCACAGCCGGGCATCGAAGGTCAGGTGCTCCTGCGGATTTAGGGTCTCGCCCCAGGCGGTCAATTGTTGGGTCACCGGATCGAAGGCCAGGGAGGCACCTACTTCGCCGATCGAGTCGTTGTCAAATCGGAGCAGCCGGGTTTGGATGCTGTCGGCCTCAACGCGAAGTTGGCCGGTGGGGTCGAGGAGACGAACCTTGGCCGAGAGCAGCCCCTCCAACTCATTCGAGGGCAAAAAGAAAGGAGCGATGTCATGCAGATTCAAAGACTGGATCGAGATCTCGATATCATTGTCCCCTTCCCTTTTGGAGGGGATGGTTCGAAGGTCGATCCGCTGATCACCCTCGCGCAGGCTGATTTTTCCGAGCGCCGGTTCGCCTTGGCGGATCAGCAATTGTCCGTTCTCATCGATCGACCAGAGTTTTCCTTGCACCAGAAAGGTGGATGGTGCCAGATCCAGCTTCAATCCGTTCGGGTAGGCGATCAATCGGCTGCGGATATCGGCTTTGTCGACGGCCTGGCTCAGTCCCGCCATTAACCGTAGGTCGGCGGTGTCTTGATGTGCCGTCAATTCAATGCGTGCTTCCGGTATGCTGATGCTGTCATTCCAATGAATTTTTTGGATCGCCCCAACGAAGCGTAGCGAGTCGCGGTTGCCCGTTGCTTCCAACGAAGTGCCTTCTAATAAATATGTTCCGTATTGTAGTTTGGGGAGAGAGGCTTTTAGTTGAGAGCGTCCGTTGGCCGATTCCAGACGGCCCTCTATTTGGGCGTTGCTGAGCCCGCTGATCGGCCAATGCAGCAACTCGAGATAGGATTCAATGTTGTAGGATCGAAGCGAGAAGGATACTTCATCGGTTCGTTGTTGGGGTGGGGGGGCTTGTATCCAAGCGGGGAAATATTTATTCCCCACCTGCAGTGCCAAGTTCGGCAAGGCATCCCAGGTAAATTGTCCGCGGATCGAAGCATCCATTTCATTGGAGCGGAGGACCAAACTGCGCTGTCTTCCTTGTTGTTCCAGTTGCAGCTCAAAATCCTGTAAGCTCATCGGCACGCCGTTTCGGGCCAGTTCCAGCGAATGTCCCTGCAACGTACCATTGAGGGTTTCGAGGTCGTTGCCCCGAAAAGAACCCCGCAGCGATCCTTTCAGGGTCAGGCCATCCGGATTCCAGCCGAGGCGGGTAAGGTCCATAGCCTCCAACCGCGCCTCCAGATCGTACACCGGGTCGTTGGAAAATGGTTCAGCACTGATTTGTATGATGCCGTTTAGGTTCGGGTCGCGTGTATTCAACGTGACGAGCCAAGTAGGTTCGTTCACGTCCAATTGATATTGGATGGGGCTAAATCGATACGTAGAAGTTTGCAGCTGATTCAACGCGCCTGTGGCCCGGATGGTTTGGGTGCCTTTTCCTGTGAGTGTCAATGAAAGTTGAGCCGACCGCACACCGGCCTCCGGAAAAACATTGTTCAGTCCTTGAAGCTGTCCGCTCAACGAAGCCCGATAGGTCACCGTTTGTTTCGGGGCATAGCGCGCTTCGCCTTGACCCGTCAGTGAACCCAACTGGGTGCGCAGGTTTCCACTGAACGATGCTTGATCGGCGGTGAGCAGCCCTTTTCCCCTCAGCTGCGCAAAGCCCAGTTTCTGTAACATAGTTTGTTGCGAGGATGACACCGACAGCCATTTCAAGGAAGTCTTGGCATCCGCGAATACTTCTGCCCCTTCCAATTCCCATCGCCAGTTCTGCCGACTTCTCCATCGAAGGCCTGTCAGGTCGCCGCTGAATCGTAACCCCTGGCCCCACTGTGCCCAAAGACCGCGTGCCTGAAGACGATCCGATTCCACCAGTATCTTTCCGCGCACTAGCAGGGGGGCGCTCAGGGGTAATGTTTCACCGGTCAACAGATACACGTCAGCCGGACTGATCTCCATCACCGCGTCCGCTATCTCCACGCGCGAGCCGGTATTGGTTTGTATCCATTGAATTTGTTGGCGGCATTCACTTTGGCCAGTCCGTAATTGAAAATCCTCCCAAGCCCAACCGGTTGGCCGACCTTTTACTGTGCCCGACAAATTTTTTAATTCGAATCCGCTCGACTCCTTGCCAGAAAGTACGATGGGCAGTTGAACCGAATCTGGAGAAGCCTGCAGGTCTGTTACCGCCAATTGCAAGTCGGTCCATTCCATATGCTGCGGATTCAATCGATCGCGGTACCGGGCGACGCCTCTTTTTTTCCAAGACACCTTTCCGTTCTTGATCCGTACTTGATCGATTCGTCCAGCGGGACCCTCCCAGCCGGGTTTCATGGAGAAGAAGTCAGTCGGGGCAGACACGGGTTGGGCCGGACGTTTTCCCTCGTATTCCTCTATCGCCACTATGGGCTCCCGGAGCAAGACCTGTTGGATATCGAAAACGGTATCGGCCGGGTCCAACCGCTTGGCTTGAACCGATAACTCACTAAAAGCGGCCGAGGCATTCATGCCGCTCCAGGCATCGCGCATGACAACAGACGAGCGCAGGATCACCACTTCACGCAGGTTGAAATGAGTGCCTCCACCGCTCGAGGCCGATGTGTCGGCTGGTCCAGTCAGTCGGCTCAGCAACGTGGCATGCTGCCACACCGAATCCTCTCGTTGAAGAATGATGCGTGCATCTTCGAGTCGGATCGGTCCCAGTTCATTTCGGCTCCGAAGAAAAAACCAGTTGGTCACTTGCACCTCTACGAGTCCGGCGTGCAACAAGGTGTCCTGTTCGCTGTCGTAAACTGTGAGTCCTTCCAACCGCAGCCGATCGAATAGCGAGAACCGCGCATTTTTCAATTCGATCTTGGTTTGCCACTGCTGCGACAAGTATTCAAGTAGTTGTTGCGTCAGCCAATTTTGTCCGAAAGGAGATTGCAGGAACAAGTAGGCGGAAAGGATCAGGAGCAGCAGCACTCCGATCGCCCATTTTGATATCCGCCTGAACTTTTTCAATTCTTGATTTGGGTAAAATTACAGTATGCGGTGGCCCCGGCCAATTCACGGCCACCAGGAATTGTTAGGATTGATGTAACATTGGGATATGCAATCAAACGCACTCAAACGCCTGCTGGTGATCGGCATGGTGATACTATGGAATGTTCTTTGCCCGGTATGGGCCCAGCGGACCACTTCCTACACGCTGGTGATCCATGGCGGGGCTGGCACCATCACGCGGGCCAACATGTCGGCCGAGATGGAACGGGCATATCATCAATCCTTGCAACGGGCACTCGATCTGGGCGAGAAGATGCTGGCCGGTGGATTGCCCGCCTTGGAGGTAGTCGAAAAAGTGGTTCGTCTACTGGAAGATGATTCTCTTTTCAATGCGGGCAAAGGAGCTGTATTGACAAATGCCGGCGAGCATGAACTAGATGCGGCGATCATGGACGGAAAAAATCTCGGGGCCGGATCGGTGGCCGGTGTCAAGACCATCAAGAACCCCATTTCGGCGGCCCGTGCGGTAATGGAAAAAACCGAGCACGTGATGCTCAGTGGTTCGGGGGCTGAGGCATTTGCTCGACAGATCGGTTTGGAAATGGTGCCCAATTCTTATTTCAGTACGGAGTCCCGGCGCCGGGGACTGAAAAGGGCACTCGAGGAAGAGAAAAAGAATACACCCAATGCTCCCCAACCGGCTGCTGGCATCTCCTCGGTGCGGGTCGATTGGAAATATGGCACGGTAGGAGCCGTGGCGTTAGACCAGCAGGGAAACCTGGCGGCGGCCACCAGTACGGGGGGTATGACCAACAAACGTTACGGACGGATCGGGGATGCGCCGCTCATTGGTGCCGGCACGTACGCCGACAGTTTAGTGGCGGTGAGTTGTACGGGCTGGGGAGAATTTTTTATTCGAATGGTGATGGCTAAATCGCTCGCCGATCGGGTTCGTTTCGGTAATCAATCGCTTGTCAAAGCCGGTGACGAACTTATTCAGATAGCTCTTCCGGCACTGGGCGGGGATGGGGGATTGATTGCGGTTGACCGAAACGGTGAACCGATCATGCCTTTCTGCACCGAAGGCATGTATCGCGGGTATGTCCGGAAAGAGGCCGGATCCGACAAGGTCAAAAGGGTTGTGGCGATCTACAAAGATTGATCAGGAACCAAGTTTTACCCCGAAGGTCAGCACCACTTGTGCGCCTTGTTGCTGCAAACGGGCCATCGGAAAATTCCCATTCGCCAACCGATATGGGGCGTGAACGTCTTTGCCGGTAAGGTGAACATAAGTCAGGTCAACGTAAAAACCTCGGTCGCGATAGCCCAGTCCGCTGCTGATCTGCATCCGCGATCCTTTTTCGCCATATAAGTTCTCATACGGGTTGCCCAAAAAAGCGGCACCGCCACGAACCATCCACGTGTTGAATTTCAATTCGCCTCCGAACCGCACATTGAAAACACCCCGATAAGTCCGATCGATGGCTTGGTTCAGAGCCTTCAGGTAATTTTTGGTGTCGGTACTATTGTCGACTTCAGTATCTGGGGAGTATTGAACGGCTCGTAGGTTTACGTATTCCAGGTCGGCGGTCAGAAAGCCTTTTTGTTTTCGGATGTCTTTGGTCGACCGCAATACATAGGATACACTGGCGATGGCCCGATAGGGGGTGCTCATCATATATAGAAAATCGTTGGGAGCCCCGTTGTTGAATTGGGCGGAGCTTTGGGTCTGCTCTCCCTTGTAATTTTCCGTATCCGTTGTCACGACCGTGCGGTAGGTGTCCTTCATCGAGAACCAGGTGGGTGTGTGGAATGCCAGTCCGAGACGCCAATACAAGTTGGGACGGTACAGTAAACCCAATTTGAGGTTTACGCCAACGCCTTTCGATTCGAGGTAATCGGTGACGCGTGCAAAATCAAAATTGTTCAGGGTCGTACCCGCATCGGCTTCCGTGAATTGTCCCGCGCGTTCATATTGCAAGAAGGGGATGCCCACCGTGGCACCGTAGTATAGCTTTTCATTCGTAGCGCCACCATAGCCGATGGCCAGTTCTGTGATCCCGCCGGATTGCCGAATGAAATTTTCTTGCAACAATCCGCTCGCGATCGGGGCACGGGTCTTGAATTGAAAATTGCCGTTGGTGCCGCCCGCTACCGTGTCGATCCAATAGGTATTGAAGGCCAGGCTGGATCCATGCGGATAATTGTTGGCTACGGCATTGGCGTCCCGGATTCCCTGAATCTCCTCTAAGAATTTTTGGGAATAACTGGATCGATTGTTTTGTCCGCGATACAAGATATTATTTCGAAAATGCGCGGTGCGGTTGATGGCCAGCGACAGCACCGAAACTTGTTTTTTCCCTTTTCGGTTGGTTTGGACATCGGCGAGGACCAATCCGCTGGTCCCAAAGCTCATTTGCTTGCGGGTTGCATTTTCTTTCCGGTTCAGGAAATCGGATTGTTGACGGAGCTGTTGAAAGGCAGGGGAAAGAACCAGATCGCCGGTTCGGAAAAAAGCCAGTCCCGCCGGATTCACGAACGTAGCGGAAAGATCGCCTCCCAGGGATCCCATCGCACCGCCGATGGCTTGTTGACGGGCCGTGCCACTGGGCAGGGTCCAACTCCAACGTAGGGCATCGGTGGGGTCTTGTGCAGCTGTCTCCACCACCGGTAGCAAGGATAGGCTTCCAGCCAACAAGGCAAGTGCGAAAATGGACTTCATGGATTCCGTTTAGAATTTACGTACCGGAGCGGCGGGGGTGGAAGAGGAGTTGCTCGGCGGGTTGGAGGTGGAGGATGATTGGCCCGAGTTGGTATTTCCGTTTCCGAAAATATCCCGGAGTCCGCCTCCAATGGTGTTCAGATTTTGATTCGGCCGGTTCGTAGTGGTCGGTCGCACTGGGTTCAACTTCGGGTTGCCCGCGTTGACGGTCGTGGTGCCGCCGTTGTTCGGTGTTTGGAACGTGCTCAGGTTCGATAGGCGGGGACGGTTGGGGGTGCGGGGGGTGGCAACGCCCACGCCCCAATAGGGATTGTGGAATACGTTCCAGTTATAGAAGGGATGAAACGGTGTTCCGAAACTGTAATTCATGCCGTAGGTCCACCGCTCGTACGCATACCAATCGTTCAGGTCGCTCCAGTGCCGGCGGTTCCGCACTTTCATGCGCAGGTATCTGTCTTCGTCCGTGTCGACTCGCTCGTAATCGTTGCCGACCGATTCAGGGGAGTAGTACACATCGTCCGGTGTTTGTGCCTCGGGAAAAGCCGTGCGGCAGCTGCTCAACGAAAAACCAACCAGTAAAAGAAGGAGGAGGGTGTTTTTCATGGGTTTCATTTTTGAGGCGATGAACTCGTTAATTTTGAGCCGCCGAAGCGGGTTTTCTATATAACAAAGATTTGAAGTTTTGGGTTCGCGTTGGCTGAATCGTTGTTAAAAAATCCACAAATGGCCATCTTGATAAATCATCCTTCATGAGCAAAGCTATCACTTCTCGCGCAACGGATTATTCGCAATGGTACAACGACCTCGTGTTGCGAGGCGAATTGGCCGATTATTCGGCTGTGCGCGGCTGTATGGTCATCAAGCCCTATGGATACGCCCTGTGGGAGAACATGCGCGATGCACTCGATCGGATGTTCAAGGACACCGGCCACGTCAATGCTTATTTTCCCCTATTCGTGCCCAAAAGTCTCTTTGAGGCGGAAGAAAAGAATGCGGAGGGATTTGCCAAGGAATGTGCCATCGTTACCCATTACCGGCTCAAGGCGGATCCGGATAAGAAAGGAAAACTGATCGTGGATCCCGAGGCTAAATTGGAAGAGGAGCTGGTGGTGCGTCCCACCAGCGAGGCTATCATCTGGAACACTTACAAAGGTTGGATACAATCTTACCGCGATTTACCCATCTTGGTCAATCAATGGGCCAACGTGGTTCGGTGGGAGATGCGCACCCGATTGTTTTTGCGCACGGCTGAGTTTCTTTGGCAGGAAGGGCACACGGCCCATGCCACCCGTGCGGAAGCCGTGGAGGAGACGGTTAAAATGCTCGAGGTCTATGCCGACTTCGTAGAGAATTGGATGGCCGTGCCCGTGATCAAAGGAGTCAAAACCCCTAACGAACGATTTGCCGGGGCGGAGGATACCTATTGCATCGAGGCACTGATGCAGGACGGCAAAGCGTTGCAAGCGGGCACCTCACATTTCCTGGGACAAAATTTTGCCAAGGCCTTTGACGTGAAATTTTCGGATCGCGACAATAAATTGGATTATGTATGGGCGACCAGTTGGGGTGTCAGTACCCGACTGATCGGAGCCTTGGTGATGGCACATAGCGACGACCAGGGATTGGTTCTGCCCCCTCGGATCGCCCCGTGGCAAGTGGTGATCGTGCCCATCTACAAAGGCGAGGAGCAAAAAGCTCAGATCGATGCCCGGGTCGACCAGATCCTCTCGGAGCTCAAGGCCGCCGGCATTCGAGTGAAATATGATAACAGCGATCAAGCCCGTCCCGGCTGGAAATTTGCCGAATATGAGATGAAAGGGGTTCCGGTTCGGCTCGCCATCGGTGCACGCGACCTGGAGAACAACGTCGTCGAAGTAGCCCGTCGCGACAACCAGACCAAAGAGACGGTCTCCCTCAACGGCCTCACCGCACACGTTCAATCCCTGTTAAGCGATATTCAGCAAAATCTCTTCGACCGCGCCAAGGCCTATCGCGACGCGCACATCACTCCTGCGGATAGCTGGGAGCAGTTCGAGCAGCTGCTGGATGAAAAAGGCGGATTTATCGCGGCCCATTGGGACGGAACGCCGGAGACGGAAGAAGCCATCAAGGAAAAAACAAAAGCGACCATTCGCTGCATACCGCTTAATCAATCTCCGGAAGCTGGTACCTGCATCTTGACCGGAAAGCCCTCCACGCAACGCGTACTCTTCGCCCGTGCCTACTGATCTCCCGAATATGACAAAGGTCGATTATGAGGCGGGGCAGGTCTTGTTGTTCGATAAGCCGTATGAGTGGACTTCCTTCGATCTGGTACGAAAGGTTCGCGGTTTGATCCGAATCAAGAAGATCGGACATGCCGGCACCCTTGATCCGTTGGCGACGGGACTCATGATCCTTTGCACCGGAAAATTCACCAAGCGGATCAATGAGTTCATGGGGCAGGAAAAAGAGTACATCTCGGAAATGACCCTGGGTGCCGTTACGCCCACTTACGACCTGGAGTCAGAACCGGAGTCCATGAAAGTGGTGGAAGACTTTTCCAACGATCGGTTGGAATCGGTGTTTCAGTCCTTTCGCGGTCCCATTCTGCAAATTCCGCCCGCACACTCCGCCATCAAAGTGGGCGGGAAGCGAGTGTATGAATTGGCCCGGGCCGGAAAGGAAGTAAAACTCGAGCCGCGTCCGGTTACCATCCACACCTTAGAATGTTTGCAACGGCAGGAAGAACGGATAACGCTTCGGGTGGTCTGTTCTACCGGCACGTATATCCGAAGCCTGGTACATGATATCGGGCAAGTCTTGGGTTGCGGGGCCTATCTCAGCGGACTCACCCGCACCCGCATCGGTACGCAACATCTTTCCGATGCCTGGTCGGTGGAGGCATTTGAAAAATCCATCAAAGGATAAAAGGATAACTGATCCCCAATTGAAATTGATCGGCATCAGACCATTTCTGGTAGCCAAACCATTTGTTCTGGACGTTCGCGTTGGCGGGGGTGGGACTGGGATCCTTGGCTTTATAAGAATAATCGAGCCGCACTACAAAAAAGCTGAAGTCGATCCGCAGTCCGGTTCCTACACCTACGGCCAGGTCTTGTCCGAGCCGACCAAAGGAGAAGATCTCCTCCGGAGCTCTTCCCGGAGCTTTTTTGAGATACCAAATATTGCCGATGTCGGAGAAGAGGGCTCCTTGAACTTGAAAGCCGGCAAACCGGAAAAAGGGGAATCGGTATTCGATGTTGGCTTCCAGTTGCATATCACCGTAGCGTTCGGGTAGTCCCCGATTCCCGAAATCCTGGATCGAGGAGCCGGGTCCGAGTTTACGAAGTGACCAGGCCCGCATGCTATTGGGACCGCCTGCGAAATATTGCCGGAATAGGGGTAGATTACTTCGCTTGAGGGGATTGCGGGTGGAGTTGAGCGCCCATCCGGCACCGGCGAACAGGTGCAAGGCCAACGATGTTTTCTTGAATTGGATCTTATGGGCCAAGTCAAGATCGAGTTTGAGAAAGCGAAACAGGTTCGAGTCCAAGAATTTATTACGGACCATGCCGGTGATCAAGCCGGATTCCTCCGCATTGAGGCGGATGTTGGTGGTACGGTTGTTGCGTTGTTTGGTCCAACTGGCTCCCGCCATGCCGGACACGATCAATCCGTCGGCAAAGATGTTTCGCAACAGGGCGTTGCTGTCGATCAGTTCTTCCAACTTTTCCCTTCGTTTGATGAAAGAGAGTTCGATGTTGGGCAGCCGAAAGGTGAAAAGGGTGTTGCGCACGCGAAAGTCATATCCCCAGGCGGCGTTCAGGTTGGTGACATTGACGAGAAATCTACGTTCGGTATTGGAGGCACTGATGGAAAGGATCGAACGGAAATTATCCAGGACGCTGTCGGGCAACCACCGTAGGGCGGGTACGGCGCGGGGAAAGTACAAGTTGTGGCTGAGCGAGATCTGTTGAGTTTGTATGAACCGAACATCCGTGACGGTGTCTCGCCCGGCTTCCACGCCGTAGCGAATGTTGGTGTTGGATTGTATGGCGCGACGGGCCAGGTTCCGATTCTGGAATCCCACGTTCACCGCCAAGCCGAACAGGTTCCCAGAGAGGATACTTTGATTGTTGCTGCCTTCAACGTTGGCCTGGAAGGCTCCTTTTTTCCCGGGGATCATGCGAATCAAAAAATCAGTCGTATCGGTACCGGCCCGTGGGAGTTGGTCGATGTTCACCAACCGCCAAGTGCCCAGGGCATTCAATCGGTTGAGGGTATTGGTATAATCACGCTGATCGTATCGTTGTCCCGGATGCAGATAGATGTTGGGTTCCAGGATGCGGGGAATGAATAGATTTCGTTTGCTGACCACGGTCAGGTTTTCGGTATAGGCGGTATCGCCTGTTTGCAGGGATTCATTGCCTTCTAGATCGGGGTATACGGTGATCCGCCCCACGTGGTAACAAACCAATTTGGCGGAATCGATCCCGTCGCGCAAGATCCATTCCAAGTTGGCGGTCGGATTCTCCTTTCGGGCCCGGAGTTTTTCCAGTTGACGTAATTCCTCGAAGGGGTCGAGGGTGGGGGTGAGCACGCTTCTGTCGAGCGTATCCCAGATCGCCAGCAGATCCTCCCGTCCAAAACGCAGGTAGCCGTTGTTTCGGAAAAGGGTGACCAGCCGACTCAACTCCAGGCTGATGGTTGATTTGGCAAAGGGGTCGCCTTGTTGAAGGAAAGATTCGTTGGCGTGTTCGATGGCCAACCGTTGGAGATTGCTGTCTTTGAAACGGTAACGGATCGAATCCAGCCGAACCGGTTTTCCGGGCCAGACCTGAAAGCGTACCGTGGTGCGTTGTTGGTGATCGCCTACTGGCTTGACGGTGGTGTCGACTCGTATCGAGTCGTGATAATACCCCTCGGCCACCAGCAGGTTGCGCATAAAGCCTATGGATCTGTTGGCCGCAGTGGATTCATAGCGGGGCGGTTGCTTGAGTTCGCTGTAAAAAAGCTTGGAAACGGTGCGCACGCGCAAGCTATCATCCAGCTGGCCTTTGAGTCGGCTGGCCAAGCGGTTTTTTTCCGTATTGGTAAAATTGCCCTGAACCTGGATATTTGTCTGATAAACGAAGGGTTGGTCCACGGGATATTGCTTCGGAATCACACCACAGCCAGTGCCGATACAGATCCCGAGTAGCGAGAGTAGCCGTCCGTTTTCCCGGAGTACACGCCCAAAAATCCTCATGTAACAGTCGCCATGATTAGCAAGGCCATCATCAAAGATATTCAAAATCTGTCCCACCGGGAGGCGCGTGCCGCACAGGGAGTTTTTCTGGCCGAGGGAATCAAGTGGGCCGAGGAATTGTTGCTTCATGCCCGACACCAGATCCAAGCGATCTATGCCGAGCGGAAATGGATTGACCGGTATGCGTCACAATTATCAGGCATCGCGGTGCAGGAAGTGGACGACGTGTTGCTGGGCCGCCTGTCGCAACAAAAGTCACCGCAGGAGGTACTGATCTTGGTCAAACAATTTTCACGCACCCTTCAGCCATTTCGTGGGGGAATACACTTGGTGCTGTCGACCATACAAGATCCGGGTAACCTGGGCACGATCATCCGAACGGCCGACTGGTTTGGGGTGCAACAGATCCTCTGCAGTGCCGATTGCGCCGACCCATACCATCCCAAAGTCGTGCAAGCCTCCATGGGCAGCTTGATTCGAATGTCGGTTATCCAAACCTCCTTGCCCGACTGGTTGGGCCAACAAAAAGACGTTCGGAAATGGGCTGCGGTGCTGAACGGGGCTGATTATACTACGGCCACTGGCGAGGGTATCTTGATGATGGGAAATGAATCGAAAGGTCTTTCCCGAGATTGTATCGAGCTGGCCACCGACCCCATCACGATACCAAAAATTGGAGGGGCTGAATCCTTGAACGTGTCGGTAGCGACGGGCATCTTGCTGGCACAACTTTCCCGATAGATCAGCGGAACCGGATCGCTTGCACCGGCTGGATGCGACGCACCAGCCAGGAGGGTATCCAGGCGATGGCCAGCGAGACCAATGCCGTTCCGCCCAAGATGGCCAACACCTCTCCCCACACGATCTTGACCGCGGCCCGATCGATGTAGTAAGCCTCTTCGGGGAGGCGAATGAATCCGGTGCTCATTTGCAGGTATAATAATCCCAAGCCCAGCAGTGTACCCAGAGCAATGCCCCAGGCCAGGATCCATCCGATCTGCTGGAGAAAAAGTTGTTGGATGCTGCTGTCGGGTGCTCCGAGTGCTTTGAGTACACCGATCATGCGTACGCGATCGAGTACCAAGATCAGCAAACAGGTGATCAGGTTGATGACCGCTACGGCGATCATGAGGGTGATCAAGAGAACCCGGGTATTGTCCATCAACGAAAGCCAATCGAAAATATTGGGGATCAGCCGGGTGATCGGAGTGGGGTCCCAAGTCTGCGGAAAATCCCGGATCGCATAGATCTCGTCGGCCACTTTTTCAGCTTGCCGTGGGTCCTCCACCATTAATTCATAGCCCCCGATACGGTCGCCGGACCATCCGTTCAATTGCTGGATCAGCCGCAGGTCGGCCAAGGCATAGAGTCGGTCGTAGGTGTCGATCCCCGTTTTAAAAATGCCGGCGATCTGAACTTGACGGGGACGAGGGGCCTGTTCTGCCTGTAAAAAATATAACACCAAACTGTCACCGGTCGATTGCCGCAGGCGGTCTGCCGTGTGTTGCGAGATCAGGATACCCCGACTAAAGCCGCTGTCGGGCCAGGCTGGGGCCTTTCCTTTTTTCAGAAAGACCGGTAATTGATCGAGAAAGAAAGAGCGGTCGACCCCTTTGATCATCAAGCCCTCCATCTCCTCGTTCGTTTTCAATACGCCGTACCGCGTGGCAAAAGCGTGTACCGAGCGAACATTTTTCTTTTTGCGGATCGAATCCAGCAGCACCGTGTTTTGCAAAATGGGAAATTCTTCGGAGAGGAGTGATCGGGGTGCTTGTCGTTCTTGGATGCGGATATGTCCCCAAAAGCCGAAGACCTTATTCTGAATCGCCTCTTGAAAACCATTGACCAGCGAGACGGCGATGATCATCACGGCCACACTGATGGTAGTGGCGATGATGGATATCCGCAGTATGAATCGCGCGAAGCTGCGATGCGGACTCCAAGCGATTCGCCGGGCTAAGAAAGGGATCAAGGAAAAGGAGCTGGACAAGGTCCGCGTGTTTGCTCAAAATTAGTCGACCCCGGCCTATTTATTGGTTAATATTGCGTTGAGATGCGATCGTTTTTTCTTTTACTGCTGCTCCAGCTTCCGGGCGTCAACCCATGGTTGTCCGCGCAGTCCGCTGATAAGGTCTTCTCGAGTAAGATCCGCTCCGTCAAGGTCTTTCGGGTGGGCGACCCCGCCTCGTATCCAATCCTGTACCTGAACGCGAATGAGCAATTGGAGTTGCATTTCGATGACATGGACGGGGATGTAAAATTTTACTACTATTCTCTCCAGTTGTGCAATGCCGATTGGCGTCCGGCCAATCTGCCGCCCTTCGATTATTGGAGAGGATTTCTTTCGAACCGCATCGGCACCTACCGCTTGTCGAATCTCGTGCAAACTCGATACACGCATTATCAGGCGGTATTTCCGGAGCGAAACAGTGGTCCCACCCGGGGCGGCAATTATTTGTTGCGGGTATACCTGAACGACGACACCAATCGGGTGGTCTTCACCCGGCGCATCTTGGTGGTCAATAAAAAAGTAACCGTCGGTGGCACCGTGCTTCAAGCTTTTCGGGGCGAGTATTTTCAAACCCATCAGCGCGTGCTGGCAACCGTTAACACGCAAGGGTCTAACCTGCAGACCTTGTCGCCACAGGACCTCAAGCTCACCCTGCTGCAGAATTACACGTGGCCGACGGCACAGACCCTGGACCGCCCCACGATCTACCGATCCAATTATTATGAGTACGCCGAGGAGGAGACGACACGTTTTCCGGCCGGAAAGGAATGGCGTTGGGTAGACCTCAGAAGTTTGCGGTTGCGCAGTGAGCGGGTCAGCCGTATTGTGGACAGTGATACCAGCCGACGCATCGATGTGTATGTTACACCGGATGAGGATCGGGGCCGACAAGTCTATCTTTTTTACCGCGACCTCAACGGACTCTTCCTGACCGAAAACCGCGACAATCCCAACCCCTGGTGGCAAAGCGATTATGCCTGGGTACATTTTACCTATATCCCCCCGGGGTATAAACCACTGGCGGGTAAACGTATTTACCTGCAAGGAGAGCTCTGCGGTTATGGAGCCGAGCCCGCTCAGGAAATGAAATTCAATGACTCGCTGGGTGTTTATCAGGGGAAATTGTACCTGAAGCAAGGATTCTACAATTATCGTTATACGGCGGTGTCGGACCCCAACCCGCAGTCAGTGCCTCCCATTGCCTCGCCCATTGAGGGTGATTTTTGGGGTACGGAGAACCACTATCTGTTGCTGTTGTATTTCCGTCCCTTCGGAGCTCGGGCCGATGAACTCATTGGCGCCGCCGAACTGCGTTCCAATTTCATGCGCTGAACGCGATGCGTTATCTTTGCCCCGGCAGGTCTTACACGACCAGCTCCTGCTGAACCCTCCCAGGGCCGGAAGGCAGCAAGAGTAGGTGGTTGAGCGGTGCGATGTAATAAGCCTGCCACTTTTTTTACACCTCTTTATTCTACTATATGAAATTTTTCGTTGACACCGCCAACCTCGCACAGATCCGGGAAGCACACGAGCTCGGGATCTTGGATGGCGTAACCACCAATCCCTCCCTGATGGCCAAAGAAGGCATCAAAGGCGAGGCAGCGATCCTGAATCATTACAAGACCATCTGTGAAATGGTTGATGGTGACATCAGCGCGGAAGTGATCAGCACCGAGTACGCGGCCATGGTGGAGGAAGGAAAAAAACTGGCGGCCATCCATAAGAACATTGTGGTGAAAGTGCCGATGATCAAAGATGGCATCAAGGCCATCAAGTGGTTCTCCGATAACGGGATCAAGACCAATTGCACGCTGGTGTTCTCGGCGGGTCAGGCCATTCTCGCTGCTAAAGCCGGCGCAACCTATTTGTCTCCTTTTATTGGTCGGGTGGACGACACTAACTGGGATGGCATTGAACTGATCGCGCAGATCTCCAACATCTATTCCATTCAGGGATTCAAGACGCAGATCCTGGCCGCCTCGATCCGTAACGCCTTGCACATCGTTCGATGTGCCGAGGCTGGTGCCGATGTTTGTACCTGTCCGCTGGACTCCATCCTCGGCTTGCTCAAGCATCCGCTCACCGATATCGGGTTGGCGAAGTTTCTGGAGGATGCCAAGAAAACGGCCTGATCCCTTCTTTGAAGACATAAAAAAACCCCGGACGATCCGGGGTTTTTTTATGATGGGGTTTTTCTGCTTAGCGGAGGAACAGCATCTCGCGATATTTGGGTAGATCCCACTCGCGGTCGTCTACGATCAATTCGAGTTTGTCCACCTGATAGCGGATCGCATCAAAATAGACATCCTTAACTTTTTCCTGGTAAGCGATGGCCTTCTCGCGCGTATCGGACAGGGCGTTGCAATCTTTTCGGGCCGCGATCATGCCGTCGACCAGCTGGCTGATCTGATTCACATGCTCGGAGATCTTCGAAAGAAAGCCGCTTTGGGTAGTAAAGGCACTGTTGGACAGTCCCGCCTCTTTCAACCCCCGGATATTTTCCGATAGACGGCTTTGGTAGCGCAGCGCCGCGGGGATGATGTGGCTGTGCGCCAATTCTCCGATCATGCGGCTCTCGATCTGTACTTTCTTGATATACTTCTCCAGTTCGATCTCGTGGCGGGCCTCCAATTCTTCGTGCGTGTAGATGTGGTGCTCCTCGAAAAGTTTCTTGGCTTTTTTGGTGACCATGGCATCCAGGGCGCGCGGGGTGGTCTTTATGTTTTCCAATCCGCGTTTTGCGGCCTCTTTCTCCCAGGCATCGCTGTATCCATCGCCTTCGAATAGGACGCGCTCGCTGTCGACGATGTATTGGCGGATCACATGCATCACCGCGATCTCCTTTTTATCTCCTTTCTCGATGTGGGCATCGACATCCTTCTTGAAACGTTTGAGGGTATCGGCCATGATGGTATTGAGAACGGTCATGGGATTGGCGCAATTGGCCGAGGAGCCTACGGCCCGGAACTCGAATTTGTTGCCGGTGAAGGCGAAGGGGGAGGTTCGGTTGCGGTCGGTATTGTCCATCAGCAACTCCGGGATGCTCTTGTGGATATCGATCTTGAGCAGACTCTCGTCGGTCTCATCCATTTTTTCGGATACCCGCTCTTTCACATCGTTGAGCACTTTACTCAGGTATTGTCCGATGAACACGGAGATGATCGCCGGTGGTGCTTCATTGGCTCCTAGACGATGGTCGTTGGGGGCCGATGCGATGGACGCACGAAGAATATCGGCGTAGTCGTGTACGGCCTTGATGGTGTTGACGAAGAAGGCCAGGAACATCAGGTTGGTCTTGGGTGTTTTACCCGGGGCCAGCAAATTCACGCCCGTATCGGTGGCCATGCTCCAGTTGTTGTGCTTGCCGCTTCCATTGATGCCCGCGAAAGGCTTTTCATGCAGCAACACCCGCAGGCCGTGGCGACGGGCTACGCGGTCCATCACATCCATTAACAAGGAGTTGTGATCGACCGCTACACTGACTTCTTCAAAAATGGGGGCACACTCGAACTGGGCCGGGGCTACCTCGTTGTGTCGGGTGCGCAGGGGGATGCCCAGCTTGTAAGATTCGGCTTCGAAGTCGCGCATGTACGCATATAAGCGTTCGGGGATGGAGCCGAAGTAGTGATCTTCCAGCTGCTGGTTTTTGGCCGAGCTCTGTCCGAATACGGTGCGACCCGTCATCACCAGGTCCGGGCGGGCATTGAACATGTTCTCATCGACCAAGAAATACTCTTGCTCCCATCCCAGGGTGGGGATCACCTTCGATACATTTTTATCGAAATAATGACAGACATCCACCGCCGCTTTATTGATGGCCTCGATCGATTTCAGCAAGGGGGCTTTGTAGTCGAGCGATTCACCAGTGTAGGATACGAAGATGGTGGGAATGCAAAGGGTCTTACCGGCACCGATCTCCATAATAAAAGCAGGAGAGGAGGGATCCCAGGCCGTATAACCGCGCGCTTCAAAAGTGGCTCGAAGTCCCCCGCTCGGAAACGAAGACGCATCGGGCTCCTGCTGGATCAAGGCATCTCCTTCGAACTGTTCGATCGGGGTGCCATCACTTTTCAAGGTAAAAAAAGAATCGTGCTTCTCGGCGGTGGTACCGGTGAGCGGTTGGAACCA
>SXGQ01560507.1_pt1 | contig 44419 bp, 46 predicted proteins | sample 3178371 | NCBI WGS metagenome assembly SXGQ01 (sample SAMN11356859, study PRJNA531348) | freshwater metagenome | isolation source: freshwater sample F1-20 | place: China: Fuxian Lake, Yuxi | collected 2017-12-25
CATTTGTTATTTCAGTTTCCATTAATAATAATATATTCTTATTAATAATAATAATAAAATTATTGAAATAATAACGATGATAAAGTCTCTTACATCAAAACATCTTTTAATTTTTTGATTTTTGTTGTAAATGATATTAGATAATTTAATGGAATTACTTATTGCTGATTCTAATGATGTAAATGAATTCTTTTGTTTACCATTATGTGTTCCTAAAGAAAAAATATTTTTAAAAAGTTTACTTTTAAAATCAAAATAGTTATAATTAGGAACTTTGACAAAAGCACATTCATTAGAATGCCATTTCTTTTTTTCTTTGTCATAATAATTATTATTAAAATAAAGGTTAGGTTTGGGTATATTTTTATAAATTAAACGCAATTGTTGATAAACTTCTTCAATTAATTCTTCTTCATTACATTCATTAGCTGTTTTATTAATATGTCTTCCTTTAACATTAGTTAAAACTACAGCACAAGAAATAACAGTTTTTGAATTTATTTCTTTAAATTTCATTATTTTACTCATATTTGTAGTCATTAAAAACCATTCAGTTTTAATATTATTTACATTTAAATCATCTTCTAAATCTAATTTATAATCCCAATGAAATGTCAATGTTATAGATTCTAAATATTCTGTTTTTTCTACATAATCTTCAGTTAAATTAAAAGCATCTTTAAGTCCTTTTATTTTAAATAAACTTTCTGGTGGAATTGCAAAAATAAATTTTTTAGCTTTAATTTCATTACCATCTTTAAGAATGATTGATTCTATAATATTTTTATTAATTTTATTAGGAATAATTTCACTTACAATTGAATTTAATTTAAAATGAACATTAGACTGTTTTAAATATTGAGACCAATAATTGAATAAACCTTCATCATTAGGTATTTTTGGTATATATAATGAATAAAATAAACATTGAATTGTTGTATTTATAAAATTATTTAATGATATCATTTTACTATTACCGCCATCAATTGAACTACAAAAGAAATCAATATTAATAATTGCATTATTTGAAAATTCATTTAAAATCATATAATCATACATACTAATATTAATTCCGTGTGTATTATCAAATAATACTAATATAAAATCACGTGTAAATTTTAATAATTCAGAAAAAGATAAAATGCCATCTTGAAAAACCGATTTTACTAACATTGAAAAAACTGAATATTTTTCACCAAATAAATTTTTAAAATCTATATTCATTGTTTTTAAAAGACTTTTAAAATTCACATAATTACCTATATAAACTCTAGGTCCGTGTTCACAAAAATAATATTCATTTCCGTATTTTTTACGATTAACTTTGTGACATCCTCCAATAACATTATCTTTTTCAATAATTAATATATGTTCATTAGAATTATATTTTTTAGCATAATTAGCAAATGCCAAACCAGCGGGACCTGAACCAATTATAACTGTATCGTATATCATCTCCTTAATTATAATTAATTTTTCTTTTTAACATTTACCTTAATTTTATTTTTATTTTTGATAAAAACACTAGGGTCGTATGGTTCTTCATCTTCTTCATCCTCATAAAATAAAGTATTTTCCTTTCTTTCTTTTTCTAATGCACATAAATTCCATAATTCAGGAGTACATAATTTAAAATCTGCTTCTTTTGCCTTATACCATTTAACTTGGTCTTCTAATTTATTACTTTGAACCTTATTATCAATAACTAAACATTCGTAATTATCAGTACAATTATCCATAACAGTACAAAATGTTTCAAAATTATTAAAAATTCCAGCATAATGATGATAAATCTTTTCTCTTTCTTTAATTAAATTATTTTTGAAAATGAAAACATAATCAATATTTGCTCTTAAAATTGGTGGTAAACCAAGACAATATTGCATAGTAATTAAAAAAAAGATTTTATAGTGTCTACCATTCATAAAAATACTTCTAATATTTTTATCAGTGGGCCAAGTTTTATCATATAAACAGTCATCTAAAATGAGAAATGCTCTGCTATCAATTTCAGATGATCCATATTTTTTTAATTGGTCTCCTTTTTGTTTATTAATATTAATTTGTCTTTCTAAAAATCTTTTAACTATAGCTGGTTCATATTCATCATAAATAAGCATATTTGGAATAAATTTTTCAAAATAATTATTAGCGGTTTCAGTAGGACTTATGACAATACCTACAGGTAAATCTTTATGATAACTTAAAATATCTTTCATACAATAAGATTTTCCAGTATTTCTTTTTCCAATAAAAACAACAACAGAATCACTCTTAATTGTTGAAGGGTCAAATTTTTTTAATTCTAACTTCATTATAATTACTTATTAATACTATTAATAATTATAATAATGCGTATATTTATATATAATTAATCATCTATTAATAATTAGACATGGAATATTATATATTATCATTTGTAATATCAATATTTATATTCATTATTATTCAATTTATTGAATATAATAAAAATAATAATGAACAAGACTTAAATTATGAACCTTATAATTTATTTAAAATTTCAAATATTTTATTATTTTTAATTATATATTTAGTTTTTACAATTGGATTTTTTTATTTAAAACCTTCATTGCCATCTTTATTTAATTTTAATATCAATAATAATACTAATACTAAAATAGATGGAGGAGAAAAAGAAGAAATAGATCCCAAAGTTTTATCAAAAATAACTGATAATTTTGATACAGGTTTTGCACCATTTAATAGCGATGATGAATCATCTTTAAGTTCTATGAGTTCTAAAGAAGATTAAAAAATTTAATATAAAGAAAAAGTATTTCAAATATTTATATGAATAAAGAATTTATTGAAATAGGAACAAGAACAGGAACAGATAAAATTTATCAACATGGATATGACAGATTTTACCCTGATTATATTAAAAGAGATATAAAGAAATTATTGGAAATTGGAGTAGCTGAATATGCAGGTATTAATTTATGGTTAGAATATTGTCCTGATGCATTTATTTATGGTTTTGATATTAAAACAGAATGTGATAAATTTCGTTTAAAAGTGATTAAAGGTGACCAATCAGTAGAAAATGATTTAAATAGACTTATTAATGTTATAGGAAAAGATATAGATGTTATAGTTGATGATGGTAGTCACGTACCACAACATCAATTATTTGCATTTATTAAATTATTTTCATTAGTAAAAGACGGTGGTGTATATATAATTGAAGATATTGAATCATCATATTGGAAATATAATAAATTACTTTATGATACATATCCAATGAATAATGGAATAGAAGCACCATTTAATTTAATAAATGTTTTTCAAAAAGTATTACATTTATTAAATAGGGAATTTTTTTATAATGATGATAAAGATAAGGGTTATAACAATTTAATAATACCTGTTGAATTAGTTGATACAATTTCAACAATAACTTTTGCACAAAATTGTATAATCATAAAGAAAAAAGCAGAATATGAATATAAATATAATAATCGTGTATATGGACATTATTGAAAAATTTTTTGAATTATTTCTTTATAAGTAAAATCATAAATACGGGTACTTGGTGCTTTTTCATAATTATCACCAATAGTATCATTATAAATTATTTTTTCAATTTTGACATCAATATTAAAGATATCTATAATTATAATAGCAATTATTATATAAATAATATATAAATAAATTAATAAAAATACATCTTTAAGAGTAAAATCAAGATAATTAGGAAAGAAATAAATTAATGGTAAGATTTTTAATATAAATAAAATAAATAAAAATCTTAAAAGATTATTTTTAGTAATTTTATTTTTTTTTATTAATATAATAATTACTATTATATTTTGAATTAATGTTATTAATAATGCAAATAATGGACTAGCACCAATAATACCAATACGATATAAAATATACCAAATGAATATTAAAGATGAAAAAGCTACTTCATTTATTAGAAATAAAAAAACTTCTTTGACCCCTATATTCATTATTATTTCTTCTAATTAGTCTAATTAAAAAGATTTAAGAAGTTATTAATAATAAATAATGACAGTTAATTTAAAAATCAAGATGATTATTGATGACTATCTTGAAAAAGAAATTGAATATAAAAATAAATATGGTGAAAATACATTAATATTAATGCAAGTAGGTTCATTTTTTGAATTATATTCAATTGTTGAGAATTGCCCATTTATTCATAAAATAGGTGATATATGTAATATTCAAATATCAAGGAAAAATAAAGGAATAAAAGAAGTTTCAAAAAATAATCCACTAATGGCTGGATTTCCAATTTGGGCCATTGATAAATTCCTCCAAATTTTACTTCAAAATAATTATACAATTGTAAAAATAGAACAAATAACTCAACCACCAAATCCAGAAAGAAAAATCACTGATATTATTAGTCCTTCTACGAATATTAATATAACATCTAAGAAAAGTAATTATATTGTTGTTTTTTATTTTGAAGAAATTGGAGGTTTGCTTATGGTAGGTATTAGTGGTGTTGATTTAACAACTGGAAAATCGTTTATATATGAAAATGGGACATCTAAAAATGACCCACAATTTACATTTGATGAATGTTATAGAATATTAACTACTTATAATCCAACAGAAATTTTATTATTATCAGATAAAATAAGTGAGGAAAATAAACAAAAAATTTTATTAATAATCAATGGTAATTATTTAATTCATATAAAATGGGATAATTATGATTATTTAAGTCATTTTAAAAAACTTGAATATCAAAATAAAATTCTTGAAAAAGCTTTTGAAAACGATTCAATGCTTTCAATAATTGAGTTTTTAAATTTAGAGAAATATTCAATTGGACGTTTAAGTTTTTGTTGTTTACTTCAATTTGCATATGACCACAATTCAGAAATAATTAAGGAATTAAATTTACCTGAATTAATTGAAAATTCACAAATATTAACAATTGAATATAATAGTTCTTTACAATTAAATATTATTAGTCATAATGATAATGAAAGACCTTTAATTGACATCTTAAATAGATGTTCTACTGCTTTTGGAGCAAGAAGATTTAAAGAAAGACTTTTAAATCCAATTAATAATAAAGATGAATTAGTAAAACGTTATAATAAGATTAGTGATATTCTTATTGAAAATAAATTTAAAATAATAAATAAAAATTTAAACAGTGTTATTGATTTAGAAAGAGTTAAAAGAAAGATTTTATTAAAAAAACTTAATCCAGCTGAATGGGGTTCAATCTTTAATTCATTTGAATGTGCAATAGAAGCATTTAAAATAATAAATGATAATGAGACAATTCAAATAATTAATGAAATATTAAAAGACTTGGAAATTTTAAATTTAGATGAATGTTCTAAATATAATTTAAATGATATTAAAAGTAATATTTTTTCATTTGGATATTTAGAAAATATTGACAAATTAACATCAATTTATAAAGAAAAACTTGAATTATTGGAAACAATTGTTAATTTTATAAATTCAATTGATGATACCACTTGTAAATTGGATTTTAATACAAATGAAGGTTATTTTATTACAATTACTAAAAAAAGATTTGAAACTGCCAATAAGAAAAATAAAAATTATATGAATAAATTTGAAAAAAAATTAACTTCAAATAACAGTAATTATAAATTAGTTTCAACTGAAATTACAGAAGCATCTAGAATTATTGAATCAACATTAAATGAAATTCAATTAATAGTTAGTAAAGAATATTTAAAATTCTTAGAAGAATTCCTAAATAAAAATAAAAGTAAACTATCATTAATTATTAGTAATCTTACTGAACTTGATATTACTAGTTGTAATGCAAAAAATGCATTTGATTACTGTTATTATAAACCAGAAATTGATATAACTTCACAAAATTCATATATAAATATTGAAAATTTAAGACATCCAATTATTGAAAGAATTTCAACTGATGTTGAATATATTGGTAATGATATAACATTAAATCAATCTGGAATTTTATTATATGGAATTAATTCATCTGGTAAAAGTTCATTTATGAAAGCCATAGGATTATCAATTATTATGGCTCAAGCTGGAATGTTTGTTCCCGCAACAAGTTTTAAATTTACTCCTTATAATCATATAATGACACGTATATGTGGTAATGATAATATTTATAAAGGTATGAGTAGTTTTGTTGTAGAAATGACAGAATTAAGAAATATTCTACAAAGAGCAAATAAAAATAGTCTTATTATTGGTGATGAAATATGTTGTGGTACTGAAGCTATTTCTGGTTTATGTATAGTATCATCAGCAATTAATGAATTAATACAAAAAAAAGCTTCATTTATATTCACTAGTCATTTACACGAATTAACATCAATATCTTTATTAAAACCAAATATAGATAATAATTTGAAAGTATATCATATGCATATAGATATTATTGATGATAAGATTATTTATGAAAGAAAATTAAAAGATGGTCAAGGGTCAAATATCTATGGTATAGATGTTTGTAAATCTTTGGACCTTCCATTGAGTTTTATGAAAAATGCAGAAATGATTAAGAAGGAATTACAAGGACTTAGTAATACACTTGTAAATACTAAAAATTCTAATTATAATTCAAGTATTTATATTGATATTTGTGAGGTTTGTAAAATTAACAAAGGTAAAGAAACACATCATATTAATTATCAAATAAATACAGATAAAAATGGTAATTTTGATAATTTTAATAAAAATATTAATCATAATTTAGTTTGTATATGTGAGGAATGTCATAAAAAAGAACATAATGGAGATATTGGCATTATTGGATATAAACAAACAAGTAAAGGAATTAAATTAGAAATTGATAGTAAAGCCAGAATATTTAAATTAATTAAAAGAGGAAAAAATAATTGGTTTTTACGTACAAAAATAAGTGATAAATTTAAAATAGCCACAGTTGAAGAAATTATAACTTTTTATAATAAACAAACCAAAAGCCAAATAAAAGACATTGAAGATTTGGAATTTGAAGGTAAATTTTATGACCCAACTATTTCTTAGTTTTTAAAGCTAATGCTGTTTTACCTTCAGCATTAATACAACGACCAGTTAATTTATTTAAAATCTTACCTTCAGGACATAGTTTTTCTAGTTCTTTCTTTTTTTGTGTTCCTTTTTTAGGTTTAACTTCCTGTTCTTTCTTTTTAGGTGTCCCTTTTTTAGGTTTAACTTCCTGTTCTTTCTTTTTTTGTGTTCCTTTTTTAGGTGTTCCTTTTTTGGTTTTCTTTTCGGGAAGGTTAAATTTAGAACTAATACCTAAATCTTCTTCCATTATCATTGGCATTTCTTTAAATTTATCTTTTTCACTATATTTTATTGCAGGAGAAATACCTTTTTCATTTTCAGCTATGCTATGTAATTGCTTGAATTTATTTTGATAATCAGTTATTATTTGTTTCCCTTTAGAAACTGGTTGAGATTCTAAATTAAATCTTTCAATTGGTTTTTTTGTTACTGTAGGTGTATTTGGAACCATTGTATATTGAACTCCTTTTTTTAATGGTGGTGAAGCTTTTTTTCTATGTCCAGTTGTATAATTAACATTTTGTTTTTTCTTAGGATAAGGATTAACAATAGGTGGTGCATAAACTTTTGGTTTTGGTTTTGGTTTTGTATCATCTGTAATTAATCTATACATATTTGATAAACCCTTTACTATTGTTTTTCTTAAATATTCAGAACGTTTAACAGGTGATGCTTTTTTTTCTACCGGTTTTTCTATCGGTTTTGCTACTGGTTTTTTTTTGGTTAAAATAGGTTTAATATAACCAATGGGTTCCATTACAGGACTTTTTTTTGCTACATTAACGTCTTTTTTAGTAGGTTTAAAACCTTTTTGTGGTGATTTTTTTAAACGTGTATACATTGGTTCAACTTTTTTAATTTCTTCTTTTTTTGTATTATTACTTGTAAAAGAATTATATAACCTTTTTAATGATTCCATTTCTATTTTAATATAATATTTATTTAAAATATGTCATTATAAAAATTATTATACCATTGCCAAAAATCTTGAATTGTTATAACTTCTTGATATTTATTATTAACATTTGTATCTTGACCAATTATATATGATTGTTTAAAACCATATACATTATATTTATGATTTTCAATTCTTAATGAAATAATTATTTTTTTTTTGGTAATTTCATTATTAATTGAAAATCTAATTTCAGTATCAGTTAAATAATATATATCCCTATAAGGACTATCTCTTACTGAAATTTGTTTAAATATTTCTCTTAACATTTATTATAATAATTCATTATTATTTTTAAATCTATAAAATACAAAAACAAGTAATTTCATTAGACTACGCTTAAAAAAATATAAATAATAAAACATGATTAAAAAACAGATGAATAATCCGATATATATTTTTTTTCTTTTATACCATAATCAGTTTTATCATAGCCTTTATATTCTATTTCAGCTAATTTAATTTTTTTAATCAATCTTAAAACCAATTGCCAAGGACCTAAACTAAAACAAATTAAACCAATACCTATTTTTTCAGTAAATAATATATCAGTTTTAATTTCTTTAAAATCATTGTTAAGTCTAAGTACTTTAGCATTACGTGTATCATATAAAGCCATTAAACTATTAAGAGTACCTGAACCATATATATATGATAAGAACATTCTTTGACACATTTTGATTTACTATTATTAATTAAATATAATATAATTAAATCATTTTTTTCAAAAAATGATTTAATTAATATTAAATTACAATAGATATCTAAAATGATTTCTTATATATCACCTTTAATGTTAGAACCTGCAACAGCAAGTATAGCAATATATCTTCTGGCTAAAACACCATTAGATTTAAATAAAAATAAAAGATTGATTTTAAGACGTCCTTATCATATGAAAAAAAGAGTTTGTCAATGGTTACTTCATAATAAACATGAACTTACTGAAAGTGTTATTGATGAAACAAGTGATTATATGATAGATATTATAAATATTATAAATGTAATAAAGTTAAATCCTTCTATATTTATAATAATTTATGTATTCTTATTAATTCTTGTGATTATTTTTTGATTTTATGATGTGCAATCAAGTCTTATTGGATTTATTTTAATAATATCATCATTTTCTATTAAATTAGATAATAAAGATGAATCTAATCTATCTTTATATGCATTGTCTTTTTTTGTATGAGATGTTAAATTTTCATCAGTAATTGGTAAAGGTCGTGATTGATAAATTCTACCAATATTTCTAGTTGGTTCTGAATCTTCTTGAATATCATATTGTCGTTTGACATTCATATTAATATCTTTTTTATCTAATGTTGTAAAATTACCTGCACCATTTTTTTTGAAATATCCTGTTTTTAATTGAATCATTTCACGTGTATCATCAATTTCAGCATTCATTTCAGCTTCTCTATCTGTAGGTACAAAAGTAACAGCACTTTTTAATCCACCATTATATTCGGTATGTGAACTTTGACGTTGAGTATTTTTATTTGTAATTTCTTTAATTACATATCCTCCAATTATACTATTCAAGATACCACCAATAAAACCAAATTGATTTGCACCAGATTGAACAGTTGTTTCTTTGACTGTACTTTTAGCAACAATTGTCGGGTCATAAACATAAGTACTTTTATAATTAACATTATTAATATTACGATAACTCGTTTCAATTGGTAATGTTTGTTTTAAAGTTGTTCTCAATTTTTCATTGCTTTTAAGATATGTGGAATCTCTAACCTTAATATTACCAAAATGTTCATCGTGAATAGTTGTTTCTTTTACAGTTGTTTTTGTGATATCATAAAGACCACTGTAAGTTTCTTTATCACCAGTTAAATTAAGATTTTCACTATCGTGCACAGTTGTTTCTTTTACAGTTGTTTTAGCATTATCATAAAGACCACTGTAAGTTTCTTTATCACCACTCAAATTAATATTTTCACTATCATGAATAGTTGTTTCTTTTACAGTTGTTTTAGCATCATCGTAAAGACCACTATAAGTTTCTTTATTTCCAGTTAAATTAAGATTTTCACTGTCGTGAATAGTTGTTTCTTTTACAGTTGTTTTAGCTTCATCATAAAGACTACTATAAGTTTCTTTATCTCCAGTTAAATTAAGATTTTCACTATCGTGAATAGTTGTTTCTTTAATTGTAGTTTTCATAATATGATTTACAGGGTCATAAGTAGTTTGTTTTTCAGGAATTTGTGGAACTGCATTTCCATAATTACGTGCAGAATCAACAAAATATTCTTTCATTGTTATTTTTAATGCATCTGTTATTGGTGCAATCATTGCTTTTACTATTGATGTAAAATTTGCAACAGGTGTAGCTATTTTTGTTAATTCATGCTTATCTGTGTTATAAACCATAATGGACTTCTTACCATAATCTTCATTTGAACTTATATATTCATTTTGATGTTTTACTGTACCATAATAATCTGTATGTGTTCCTATTCTAGTAGTATCTTTTAAATTTTCTTCTGGTCTTGAAGTGTCTTTCTTTAAATAAGATTGACCTTTAAACCAATTATCTTCTGTATTTTTATAAACAGTTTCAGGTTTATTTTTATTAAAAGGGGTAACGATTCCTCTTTTATCAACTGGATTTTTAATGGGAGCTTGGACGGGTATTTCAAAAATAGAACATCTTTGATTATTTAAAGGTCTTAATTCTTCTCTTGTTTTTGGTTGAATATAATTACGTGTATCAGATTGTTGAAATCCTCCAGTTGCTTCACTATTAAATCCTTTATTTAAACCTGGACCAACTCTGATACTTTGTATTGGATTATAATTATTTTGTTTATCAGTTATATTAGCTCTATCTATTAAAAATTGACTACTATCAGGAGCACCTCGTAAATAACTGGTGTCAGTTGTTGGTTGAAAAAAATTTTCAACTTCAGTTTTTTTCATTTTAAAATCATTATAACCAAATTTATTATTAAAATTTGGATTATTTTCAAGGTCACGTGATTGTGTAACACCTTTTCTTAAAAATTGTTGCATATTTCCGTGTTTAAAATCTTGAACAGGAATTTTATTACCAGATAAACTATCAATATAATTATTATTTACCTTATCATATTCATTTGTTTCCATAAACATATCAGAATATGAAGGCATAGGCACAACACCTGTTTTAAATGGATTTTTTGCTTTCTCATTATTTTTGGTTGCTAAATCTAATTCATATTTTTTTGTCTTATTATAATAATCAGAACTATAGATATTATCCATAGATGGTGTTTCATTATTTATAAAATCCATTTCTATTATAGATAAATAACAAAAAAATAAATAATTACTAAGCATAAATAAAACCATAATCTAATTTATCTAATGTGTCTTCTAATTCATCATCTTCCATTCCTATATCATTTTCTGCTTCACCTTCATCATCCTTATCAGAATCAGTTTTTTCTTTGTTTACTTCTTTTTTTTCATCATCATCAACATAATTATCATTATCATCACCAAGTTTAATTTTATATTTCTTAATATCTTTAAGAATTGATTTTTCTTCAAGTGATTTATTTTTAAATTTTTCCAAAACTTTATTTTTATTTTTCTCACGATTTTTATCAATATAGTCTTTTTGTTTTTCTGTATTAAACATCTTTCCTGTTTTAATTATAATTGAAATTTTTTTTCCGATTTCTGTTATAATTGAATCAAAAATAGTTTTATCTATTTCAATTGATGAAATTAATTTAGATTGTTTTTTTTTAATATCAGGAAATGATGGTAAACAAATAGCACGAATAACAATTATTGATTGTATTTGATAAATATCTTTTTCATTATCATCGTTTATAATGGAATTTAATTTATCTAAAATTTTTATTGTATTATTTATTTGATTAATCATTCCCAATGCTTTTTCATTAAGATTTTTAAATAAAATAGTTGAAACTCCAATTAATATTTGTCTATAATTTTTAAAATGATTTTCTCTAATATCATCTTTATCCTTATCAAATTTAAATTTCAGTTGTTTTATAAAAATTTCATCAAAATGATAATTATAAGTATCTACTAATTTAGTTCTTATTTCAATAATTATTTGTTTATTTAAGATAGTTGTATCATCAAATTCATTAAACCATTGTTCTAATGATTTTTCATAAATGGGATATTTAAGACTTTCATATTTAATCCCTAATTGACTTTTCTTTTTTTCAATTATTTCTATTTTTGATAAATAAAATTTCAATAAACGTTTTTTATTTAAAACTCTATCTTTAGAAAATCTTGATTTGGCTTTTATAAGGTCATTGCGTTCCATTTTAAAAAACTTATCATTTGTAAAATCGTTATCAATTTTTTCTAAACAACAACCCAATAAATATTTATGTATTTTTTTAAATTTAACTGAAGGAAAATAAACAAGTGATTCTATAAATGTTGCAAAAAAATCATCATTAGTATAATTATCTTTTTTCTCTTGTAAAAATTTTGCCAATTTTTTTTGTGCCTCAAACCCCTTATTTTCCTTAACCTTCTTTGTTTCATCTTTATCAAAAAATTTTAAGTCTTGTTTATAATATTCAGTTAATCTTCCAATTATCTTATTTTTGAAACCACTTTCTAATGGTGGTAAATAATCAATATCATTATTATTATATTCATCTTTATATAAATCTTCAAATATACAAATTAAATAATGAAGAATGCCATCTTTAGCAGTCATATTATAAGGAGCTCCATATTCATTCCATAAATTAAAACAAGCAGGATAAAAAATATCTTTTTTATAAATAAGTGTTCCATCTAATAATTCACGTTGTAATTCAATAGACCATTTACAAATAACATCATAAAACATAAGATGAATATTATTAACATATTCCTTAATAGCTTCTTTAAGTTTATCATCAATATCATCAGACGTTAAAACTAATTTTATTGATTTAAGAGCTTCATTTTTGCAATGATTTTCATCATATTTATCTCTATATTTATCTCTAATAATTGCAAATTTTTCAGGTATTCCACGATGAAAATTAAATAAGTGTTCACAAATTAAATCAAATTTAATATCTAAATAACTTCTTTCACTTATTTTTAATATAAAAGGTAATATTATTTTTAATAATTCAATAAATCCCCTCTCAGTTTTATATTTGGAGTTATTATAATATTTATTTAATTCATTCAATTTCTCATTTTCCTTATCTTCTTCATCTTCACTATCAAATTCATCATCATCGTTTTCATTTATATAAATAGTATCTTTTTTGAATTTATTTATTTGTTGTGGTATTCCTTCATAATCTTTAATATCATTACCTACAAAAATTTCTTTTTCTTCTTTATCAAAATTAAAATTAATTGTATATAAGTCTCTGTAAATTCCAATTAATAATTTAAATTTGCTTTCAAGTTTATCAAAATGTCGTTTAACATCTTCAATATTTATTTTTAAATAATTTTCAAGAGCTTCGGTACAATTACTAATAGATAAATTTTTTCGTATATCACGAAGATTTTTAATTATTTCAGAATAATTATCATTATTTATATTTGCAATTAATACCGCTAAGTCTTTATGAATCGGTAATTGTTCTATAAAAACCTTTTCACCTTTAATATCATCAAGGTCTTTTTGAATTTTTTTAGCAGATTTAAGAGTTATATCAATAAGATTAAAAGTTTTATTTAAATATGAATAAAACTGAAAACGATTATTATATAAAGTAATTGGTTTTTGTTTAATAATAGAATATTTAATATCAACCTTCTTTTCTTTTTTATTTAAATTTTGTAAATAAGTTTTCAAATGTTCAAAATCTTTTGATGAAATATAATCAAGGTCATAATTATATTTTTTGAATAAATTATTTAAATTTAAATGGTCATATTCATCTTCGTCAATTTTATCTAAAGGAAGACTTAATTTATAATCAATAATCATTTCATCAAAAGATTTATAATCTTTGGCTAATTTTAATTCACCTTTTTCTCTTTTGTCTTTAAGATAACCAACTATTTTATCATTTAGATTATCATTTAATTGAACAATTGGTTCATAAAAATAAACACCCATAATAGGAATATCCCTTTCATCATCTTTAAAGATGATATAATTATCATTTTCACCTAATTCTATTATTGATACAGATGATGATTTAAATTTAAGTCTTGAACTCTCATTATCATAAACAAGAGGAAACCATAATTTATTTTTATTTTTAAAACCTAATTTAACTTGGTCTTTATTGCTATTTTTAATTTTATTAACAAATTCTTCAAGCATAAAAGCAGATTTAATTTTTTCTTGTTTTTCAAATTCATCATTAATAACCAAATATTCCATAAAATCACCTCTTTTAGCATCTGCAACAATAATGAAATTATTTATATTTATATTATTAATTTGTCTGTTAATAATTTCATTGAATAAATTTAAAAAATTATTAGCCTTTGTTTTATCTGAATTAAAAAATTGTAATAAATTATTATAAATTTCATCATTAGAGAATGCAACAAATGTTGGATTAAATTTACTTATTTCTTCTAATGACACAATTTCATAATAATCTATTTCATCTAATTCTTCGTTTTCCATTTTTATATAGATAATAAAAAAATAAAAAATCTTAATTACAACTAGTTAAATTTCTATTACAATTCAAATTTAAATTTGCTTGAGGATAAGGGTAGCCTGGTGAATAAACCTTATTATCCTTATAAGTTTGAGACCATTTATTTAATTCATCATTATATTTAACATCCGTTTTTTTATCAGGATTAAATTTTGTTTGACAATCTGGAATTTCAACATAAGGAATATGATTATCTTTCGCAACCATTCTATAATTAATACCAATTCTATCAAAACTTTCAAGTGCCTTTGATTGAGGGTTCCAGCAAAGAGGGTCAAACCGATTTATTCCGATTTCTTTTAAAGTACAAGGTGGATTTGATAAACGACAAGCTTCGGTTGGTGTAGAACATTTGCGAACATCATCCATTAATTTAGGAACACAACCAGTTGATATATATGAATTAGGAGCATATGCATCTTTGTTACATTTAGAATTTTTATAATTTAAGCCATATAATTCACTAGAATCATCTACAGCTTTTTTCATACTACAAGTATGATGACCATATTTTTGATATCTAATAGTAGGGTCATCTGGTACGTATTGATAACAATCTTCACAATCATTATTTGGTTTATTTAATTGATAAGAACCTGCATAAACTGAACGTTGTAATTGTTCTTGATATGAACTGTTATCATATCTCATTCTTGTATCATTTGGATTATACATTAGATTATTCTTCTATTAGAATAAAGATAAAAAAAACTTAACAATTATTTAATTTGATTGGTGGAGGTAATGGAATAGAACGATACATAATTGATTGACATTTTGGTAAATGTTGCATATTTGTATCAATTGGAGGAGTTCTGTCATTTGTAATTAAATTATTATCAGTGGGTGTATATTTATTAGTAGGACATTTAGTTAATATTCGGGTTTGACCTCGTAATTCACTGTCTAAATCAACAAGATTACCTTGAATATGTGAAACAGCAGTTCCACCTACAAAACCTAATTGATGCATACATTTATCTTTATGTTCATATCTATAAGGAGTTAAAATATGACTTAAAGTTTCAACATTGGTTTTTAAGTCTGTTGCATAAGAACAATTATCATATTTAGTTCTATTAAAACTCATTCTATCTATTATAAATAAATATTTAATTATCAATGATAATTATTTTTATTAAATGTTTGGCGGTTTATATATGAACGTGTATCTTCACCACCATTAGTCCAAATAGGAACAATATGTTCAGGATTTTGAATATCTTTCATACAATCTACTAAAGGAATTGGATGTTTTAATTGTGTTTCCATAATTCTTTTTTTACAACCACTAATATAATAAGTGGAATCATTACCTGTTAAAATATCTAATTCTTTAGTTGGGTCAACTTCACACCCTCTTAATTGTGGTGCACCTGTAAAAATTCTTTTTGATAATTGAATTTTACATTTATCACGTGTCATCATTTCATCATTAGTAACTAAACCACTATAAGTATCAACTAAACAAGAATCAGTTAAACCATAACCTGCACGACCTCGTAAATTAGGATGGTCTAACATAAATTCAGGAACTCTAACTTTAGGATTTTCACAAGGTAATAATTGTGAATATTTATCATAAGTACTATAATTCATAATTTTTTCATTACCATTATTTTTATATTCTAACCAGCAACTATCAGAACATATATTATTTTGATAATCATAATAAGTTGTTTTTTCCATTATTTCTATTTATAAGTTACATTATATTATAATAACATTGTTCCCCATTATTTTCTTTACAACTCTTATCTCTAGAATATAACCAATTAATATATGATTCTTGGTCATTTGGTATAGTTGTTGAAGGCATTGTATAAAATTGACGTTCAGAAAATTTTCTATCATAAATATCAATTACATCTTTAAAAACAGGGTTTTTAAAATAAGTATCAATTCCTTTTCTTACCTTTTTATTATCAACATCACAAGCACTATAATTTAAATTACTTACTTCTAAAATATTTGGATTCATAAAAGGATTATCTTTAGTAGGTTTTACACATAATTTATTGTCAATAATATCTCTGTGTTGAATATCCAAATCTTCTTTTATTTTTGTTTTTACTTCTTGATTATATAAGTAAATATAAAATAAAAAGATATTTATTATTATCGCAAATAATAAAAATGCAATATTTCTAAATATCAATGTTGCTATAAATGATATAAATAAAATAAAACCTGATATTAATAATAATTTATCTTTAAAATTCATAGTTTTTCTAATAGAATATTTGAAAAGAATTATTTATTTTTTCTATTTGCAAGTTTCTTCTGAAGTTCTGCCTTTTTTGCCAATTTTCTTAATCCCTCTTTATTAACCATTGTTTTTGATTTCTTTGCTCCTCCACCACCCCCCATACCATTCATAGCACTCATCATTTTCATCATATCAGCCATATTAAAACCAGAACCATCATCATTAGTACCACCTTTACCAAACATTGAAGGAAGATATGAAGCAAATTTCATCGCATCCTTCATAATAGCATCTTGATTTAATTCTCCAGATGAAATTTTATCAGTTACTTTAGTACCAACAGTTGAAAATAATTCACCTAAACCATTTTCAGGATTTGCCAAAGCTTTAAAAATATCTCCTTCATTATTATAAATAGATTGTTTAAGTTTATCAATATTAACATCTTCAATTATTTCTTTTGCAATTTTTCCAATAGTAGTATCTTTAAGATTGTCCATTCCATCAAAACTGGCACCAGATTTTACTTTATCAGTTTTAATAGAATTTAAACGTTCAATTACTTTCTTATATTCTTCATTTTCTAATTCAAATTGTTCATCAAAAGATTGAAGAACTTTAAGAATAGTTGCGGCACTTTCATCTGACATTTCAGTTTTAAAAATGTAAAAAACACTTAAATAATGATGACATAGGAAATTATCACGAAGTAGTTTCGTAATATCAGAAATAGTTATTTCCTTAAAAAGACAAATTGATTTAACCTCTTCTTTTTTAAGCCATTCATCACAATCATCTTTTGGAACTTCAATATAAGATTTCCAAAACTCATCATTACAATTTTCATTTAAAAAATTAACATAATCATTTGATGATTTATCAAATTCTTTATAATGTTCTTTTACAATGTCTAAAACTTTACTCGCAGTTGTAGAATGTTCTTTATGTTTTTTAGCAATAGTTCTAATTTTAGTTAAAAGGTCGTAATAATATTGATTGAAAATTATTGTAGATGAACTCATTATTTTTATATATATTTAAAATTATTTAATATCCTTAAATAGATTTTCTCGTTCTCTGGTTAGCTCTTCTAATGATGGTAATTCTTTATTTGAATTGAAATCACGTGAATTTTTTGTTTCAATTGCATTTAAGCCACTATTTTGATTTTCTTCAATTAATTCCCAACCATAAATCCTATCATTACTCAAATTTAATGAATTTACATTATTGTCATTAATATCACTGAAATTATCACTCATAATACTTCCTAATGAGAATGCTAATGGTTCATCACTTTTTTTTTCATTATTTATGGGTATTGGTGCATTCACAGATGATTGTTTAGCATCTGCTTTATCTCTTGTACTATTACTGGTAAATAAATATCCTCTATTTGGTAATAAAAGATAATCAAATACAGCTTTACCATAAATAACTTCTTTACTTGGAAGAAACATCAATGCAGGAACTTTTGTAATTTTATTTTTAATTGAAGGTATTCTACTATCTATACAAAGTAATTTAATAGTTTTTTTAGTATCGTGACGTTTTATTGTATCTAATAATACGGAACAATGTTGACAGCTTTCACTATAAAATAAAATCATTTATTTAAATAATCATAAATTAAAAATTAAAAAAATGACATAAAAATTATAAATACTTTAAATAAATAAAGATAAAGATGTTTTCTAGTTATAATTATAATGATAAAGCTGATAGACATTCATTTCAAATAAATAAACTTGATTTGGCCATTATTAATTCCATACGCAGAATCATTTTATCAGAAATTCCAGTTGTGGGTTTTTACGGTGAAGAAGAACCTACTGTTGATATTCCTTTTAATACAGGACCACTTCATAATGAATTTATGATTCATAGAATTGGATTAATTCCTCTTCATGTCACCGAAATTGTTACTGATAGTTATGAAGACGGTGACTATAAATTTGAATTTAATATTGAAAATAAAAGTAATGAAACAATTAATATAACTACTGCAGATTTTAAAGGAACTTATAAAGAAAAAGAATTAACTAAACAAGAATTATCAAAAATTTTTCCTGCAAATAAATTATCAAAATCAAATATATTAATTACTAGATTAAGACCAAAAGAACATCTTCATGTAATCGCAACAGCTATTAAAAGAACTGGAAAAACCAATGCATCATTTTCGCCTGTTTCCTTATCAAACTTCTATTTTATTGAAGATTCTAAACAAAAAAAAGACAATATTCTTGATAAACAAAGAGCTTATTTAAAAGATGAATATGGGGAACCTACAACAATTAATTTTCAAATTGAATCAATAAATGGATTGTCATATAAATATTTATTTAGAAAGTCCATAGATATCATAATTGAAAAATTAGAAAATCTAATTCAAAATTTAAATGAAGATAAGATTCCAATTGAAGCAGTCAGTAGTTGTGAAAATTCTTTTAATTTCTTAATTGAAAATGAAGATGATACATTAGGTAATCTTATTCAATCATTACTTCATAATAAATATATCAGAGATAATAAAAAATATAAAACTTATGACTGTTCTTATGTTGGATATATATGTCCTCATCCCTTAATTTCTCGTTTAATAGTAAGATTTTCATTATCCACTGATAATACTAAAGTTTATAAAGAATTCTTTATTGATAATTGTAAAGAAATTATAAAAATAATGGAAGGTATTCGTACAGAATGGAATAAATTCTCTAAATAATACGTTGTTTATAGTAAACGCTGAAATTTAAACCATTGCCTTTAAGCATGTCAAACAAAGGTAGCCAAATATCTACGTGAGATGTAAGAACAATATTTCTTTGTTTTTTTTCCGGTGTAATATCTTCATCCCAATATTTTTGAACAATAAAAAATGCGGAACCATCGTTTACTTTATCAAGAATCATTTTTGTTTTTTCTTCTAATTCTGGAGTTAAATTACCGGAAATATTATATTCAAAATAAGACATTTTCTAAATACACGTAATATAATTATTTTAATTATAGTAAATCCTTAAGTAATTTATAATAGAGATTTAATTCAACTTCTGAGTTAGCGAGTTTATCATTAGTGTCATAAATAAAAGTGTTCATATCATAATTTATATATTCTGTAGGAATAAAATTACTATAGTTACCTGTTTGTTTATTAATATCGTAATTATTAATAGATGTTTTTAATTGACATTCTGGAACTACACCAATAACTTTAACCATTAAGAAATTTGTATAAATATCATTACATATACATAAAATTTTTAAATGTTTAGCCAAAGGTCTATTTTCTCTATAAATAAGAATACTTATATCTAATAAGTATGTTTTTGAATTTTCATTAGCAATTTTATATCTATTCAAATGATGTTGTATTATTAAATATTTAACGTTATCAATCATAAATTCGGGGTTTTTGAGGTTTTTATTTAAATCTTCAATTATATTAATATAATAATTATATAAACGTTCACTTTCATTTATTTCATTAATTTGTAACCATTTAGACCAAGTAAAACCTTCAATTAAACTAATGACTTTAGCATAATTAATTTTAAATTGTTTACGTAATTTTTCATTTAATTCATCATTACCAAAATCATAAACACTATTTTCTTTATTTTTACTTATTATATCATAAGGCAAATATGAATAAATCTTTGAATATTCCGGTGATATTATATTAGTATTAGTATAATTTTTGTCAGAAAAGTCTTCAATTTGATATTTTACAAAAACCACAAATATTATAATTACAGATGTTATAATTATTAATTTGCCTATCATTTACTCTATTAGTTAATTATAGAATTAAATATTTGACATAAAATAGAATAATGATTTTAATACCTATCTTAATTTATATATTAATCCTTTTATTATTATTTATTTTTAAACCTTCAATTATGTTTGATATTAATGGTAATGTAAAGAACTATTCTGGTAAATCAATGTTGACACTTGATTTAATCTTTCCATTTTTTGCCATAATCTCTTATTATATATATATTGTAATAAGAATTATAGCAAAATAAATTTAAAAGTTGTATTTTTAATTTTTTATTATAAAACTAATGACAAATAAATAAATAATGAATATAATAAAAGATTGGATTATAAATAGTTATAATAATCAACAAAGATTATCTTTTGATTCTTGTATATTTATAAATGGTAATAGTGGAATAGGTAAAACTACAACAATTAATAAAATTTGCAACGAATTAGATTTATTTATAATAAATATAGATAGTTTTAATTGTTGTTCATATGCTGAATTATATGACCTTTTATTTAAAAGTTATGTTTCTTCATTGATACAGATATTAACTAACAATAATTCAAAAAAAATTATTATTATTGATGATTTTGATATTTTATTATCATTAGATAATACTATAAATAAAGCTCTTTATAATTTCATTTTTAATAATAATGGAAAATTAAAACATATACCAATTATATGTATAATTAATACTAATATAGGTAAAAAATTAGGAGATATCAAAAAAAAATGTTTAATATATGATTTTCCTAAAATGACTGATAATGAAATATTTCAAATTTTAAAAACATATAAATCAGATATTAAAATTAAAGAAGTAAATAAACTTATAAATGACCCTAATTTTAATCTTTCAAATTCAATAAGAATAATAACAAATACTTATTTTAATCATAATGATGATATAATAGGAATAGATGATTTATATTCAAATAATTTCAATAGAAACAACTTAAGAAGAATTATAAGTAAAGAACAATGGATAATTCCATTAAATTTTCACGAAAATCTAATAACAGAACTTTATAAAAATCGCAAGGGGGTCAAAAAGGACAAGGAAATTTATTATAGAACTTTTTTAATGAATTTATGTTATTTTGATATAATAATGAATAAAAGTAATGAAATTGGAATTGAATTATTTATTTGTATAATTCAACATTTATTTGAAATACAAATTAAAAAAATAAAAATATCAAGATTAAATAATTTTACCAAAATGTTAAGTTATTTATCGTTACAAAAAAAAACAAATAAATCTAATTATAATAAATCATTTCCATTCCAATTTATAGGAAATTATCATTTAACCTTAATTAGTAGAAAATTTATTTATTAATATTAGATAGATATAATTAAATGAGTAGTTCAATTTCTAACCCTCTAAGTAGCTTATCAAACACTCTAGGCAATGCTACAAGTAGTATTTCTAGTATTTCTTCAGGGATTTCAAGTGCTTTGCAAGGAAAAGTAAATGATGCATTCAATAGTAAATATATTTATATTGGATTAGTTGTTGTTATTATTGTCTGTGTTTTATTAGCTTGGACACTTTATTACATCATTTCATCAAGAATTTTTGCATTATCAAAAGTTGTAGCTGATGATACATCATCTCCTGTTATATGTAGTTCAAAACGCAAATTCAATTTTGAATTTGATAGATCATTGAATGGTGAGAGACGTAGTTTTACTTTTTGGATATATATTCATGATTTAAATGTTGGTCGCAGTTTATATAAAAATGTTTTTAGTGTAACTGATACTAAAGACCCTGATAATATTGGAAAAGCATCTCCTTATATATTCATAGATGGAACAAATAATCGTTTATTTGTTCGTTTTGCTAAGCCATCATCAACAAACGACGAAACACTTAATTATAAATATTCAGATTTAACAAATCCAGATAAATTAAGGAAATTTATGACTACAGGTATAGTTATTCCATATGTTCCTCTTCAAAGATGGGTTCATATTTCTGTTGTTTGCAATGCAAACTCGTATAAAAATTATATTTATGCTTATGTTGATGGAGATTTAGTTAGCACTACCAGTACTGGTGAAGTTGATAAACTTTCAACTTTAAAACCAAATTTAAAAGATTTAAAAGATTTAAATTTAAATGTGAATGGATATTTATTAGTAGGTGGTAATGCAACTGATTTAGTTGATGGACCTGGTTTTGCTGGATTAATTGCTAAAGTAACAACTTATAATTATGAATTAAATCAACAGGATATTTATGATGATTATTATAATGGTCCAGTAGGTGGTATTTTAGCAACATTAGGATTATCAAATTATGGCTTAAGAAGTCCAGTTTATAAAATTAGTTAAATATAAAAATATATATAATTAAATAGAAATGTTAGACATATTTATTCAAATAATATTAGCAATTTTTTTACTATTAATAATGGGTTTTCTTGCTTATTCAGTATATGACAGAGAATATATTAATTCAATTAAATTATATAATACCAATAAAAAAGAAACTAAAATTATAGATGGTATATATGAATTTAGTCAGCCTACTTATACAGTAGAAACTATTAATAGATTTGACCCAAATTATTATGATATAAATCCTTCTGTAAATCAAAATGGAGGTGCTGAATATTCTTATAATTTTTGGTTATATTATAATATAAAAAATTCATCTATCATTACTAACAACAGTGGTGATAAATATATTGTTCTTTTTTATAAAGGTTTAAGAAATTTAGTAAATTATATTCAATCAGATTATAGTTGTGATACTCAAAATAGTAATGGTGCCAAAAAATATATTCTTGTAAAAAATCCATTAGTTAAATTAAGTAATGATGGAACACATTTAATTGTTGAATATAATAATATAAATAATCCAGATACATTTAATTCTAGCTCTGAGAAAATAAATTGTTTAAATGCAAGTTTATATTCTAGTAAACAAAATAAATTAGGTGTGAAAGATATTGATACTACAATGTATAATAAAACATATAATATGGTTACTATCGTAATGCAAGAAATACCATCAGATGAAGACGAATTATTTATAAACAGAACTAATTGTAAAGTTTATTTTAATGGAACATTAGTATCAAATCGTTCAACATTAAATAGTGATTTAGCTACTGAAAATAGTACTGATAGTTATGCAACTGTAATGAAGAAAAATATAGGATATTTATATTTAAATCCTTATAGCCATTTTAACGATATTTCTACAGATTATCAATCAACACCAATTAGCGAAATTACTGAAAGTGATGGAATAACTAAAGATATACCTCTTAAAATAGCAGATTTAAGTTATTTTAATTATGCATTAAATGGTGATGAAGTCCTTAAATTATATAATAAGAAATTTAATACAAATCCAGTTAAAATTACTACAGTTGACAAAAGAAAAATAAATATCGGAAATAGAATAGATTATGATATGTATGATGGTGAAACTAAAGATACTTTACCTATAAAGTCAATATAAAAATAAATGATTATTTATAATAAATGGGTTTAGGAGTTTTAATTCAAATAACACAAAATAATAATCAAAGAAGTAGTTATATAATTGGTAGAAATCCAGATATTAGCTATTTTAGATTTGTATATAGAACTCATACTAATTTTGCTATGCAAACTATTAAATTAACTTTTAATAATATTCCTGCATTAACTAATGATACTACTAATAAATTTAGATGTCCTTTAAATACCAATAATGCAGATATGATTACAGATTTATATTTTAGATATCAAATTCCTGATATTTATTCAACAGATAAATATAAATTTAGATGGATACCTAATTTTGGAACATTATTAATAAAAAAAGCTGAATTATGGCTAAACAACACGATTATTGATTCAATTACAGGCGAATGGATGGTAATTTCAAATGAATTAACTGAACTTACAAAAGATAATTATGATAAAATCACAGGTAATTTGGCAAGTTTAATTAATCCTAAAATGGATTTACCAGTAATTACTATTAATAATAATAGATATAAGAATGCATATCCTATTGGTAATAAAAATCAAAATATACCATCAATTAAAGGGAGAGAAATAATAGTTCCTCTTTCATTTAATTTTACAAAAAATCCAAATTTAGGTTTATTATTAACTAATATTACTATTAATGATGGTGCTACAAATAATTTATACATAGAAATTACACTTGAAAATATAGAAAATCTTTATCAAATTTATTCAAGTGATTTAAATATGTATATTAGTCCTGTTTATTATAATGAATTATATCCAAATGAAAATATCAATTTTGATACATTTGTTAAAACTAAAGAATTAAATTCATATTTGGAAGCAAATTATATTTATCTTGATAATGATGAACGTATTAATTTAATGGGAACTCCAATTGTTGATGTAATAATAGAACAAATCTTTATGAGTTCAGATTATTCATTGATTGCAGGAAATAATTTATTAAATTCAATTGAGTTAATGAAATGTAATAATCATGTAAAAGAAATTATTTGGACTATAAAAAGAAATGATTATAATAAATTTAACAGTCAATGTAATTATACAAATAGTATTCCTGAAAATAATGATGATTCAATTATGAATAAAGCAAGAATTGTTTATAATCGTACTACTGATAGAGTTGATGAAAATAATGCAAATTTTTTTAATATAATACAGCCATATAAACATCACACCAGTATTCCAAAAGGCGGTATTTATTGTTATTCATATGCATTATTTCCTGAAAAATCACAGCCATCTGGAAGTATTGATTGTGCTAATATTAGAACTTCTTTAGATATTTTTACAAATAACACTAACAATAGTGATATAAATACAAAATTAATTAAAATTGGAAAAAAACCATATGATTATGGATATACCCTAAATTATTATATTAGAAGTTTAAATATACTCAGATATGCAAATACAGGTGGAAACAAAAATGCTTATTTTGTATATGGACAATAATTTTTTTATTACTAATAAATAATGGATTTAACATTATTTATTATTTTCATAATAATGATAATATCATTTATATATTTCATCAAAGCAATTTATTCACTTCAAAGTGAAATAACATCATTAAAATCTACTTGTTCAAAATGTATTGTTTCTAATATAAACAACAAGGAAATAAAAAAGGAAAAGAAAAATGAGGTCAATAAAGAAACCAATAAAGAAATAATTAATAGTATAAAAGAAATTTTTTTGAATTATATAAGAAAATAACGCGTAATATAAATTTAATATGCCAAGGAAAAAAATAATTAATGACCAATCAATAAAAAAACCAAATAAAAAAAATATTATTGATTCAATGATTAAAGAAAATGATACAAGTGATGTTTTTATTCAAATACCAATAACACAAACAAAAATAAATTTAATAATTAATAATGAAAAAAATGAAGATAAAATAGTTAGTGAACCATCACCTTATGAAAATATTTGTTATTTTACAAATGATGTAACTGATGTTTCTTGTGATAATGAATTTTATCAAAATAATTTTTGTTATAATCCTAATCAAAATAAAAATAATTCTTATTGTTTTTGGTGTTGTCATCCTATTATAGGTTATACATTTGGATTACCCTATAATTATGATACTTTAAATGATACATTTTATGTTCAAGGGTCTTTTTGTTCTTTTGAATGTAAAAGTGCTTATAATTTTTCAATTAATGGTGGCAGTGATAAGGTATGGGAAATTAATAGTTGGATACAAATGATTGCAAAACGATGTGGTATTCAAAGAGTAATTAGACCTGCACCGTCAAGATATTTATTAAAAATTTTTGGTGGTAATATGACAATTGAAGAATTTAGAGATGCTCATTTAAATAATGATAAAACTTATATTTTAAATTTTCCGCCAATGATTGCAATTAATGGTATTAGTGAAATATTAAATACTTCTTATTTAAATAAAATTACCGGTAAATAAAAAAATGATTTAAAGATTTAAAAACTTTATATATCGTAATTATTAGTAAAATAATGGAAGTTTATTTTACTCCATATAAAGTAAGCACAATTACTTGCAATGTAGATTTAGGAGTAAATATTGATTTAATAATACTATACAATCATTTTAATATAGAAGAAAAATCAAATTTTATTTGGATACATTATCCAAAAATTGCTGATGGTGAAAATAAAAGAGGATTTTATCCAAAAAAGAAAAGAAATGTTAAAGTTACAACAAAAAAAACATCATTTGATAATCAAGTAACCGTTTTATATAAAACAGATAATTATCCAAATTTAAAAATTTTTAAAAATGGTAATATTCAAATAACTGGTATTAAAAATAAAGATGATGTAAATATAATTATTAATCAAGTAATTGAAGAAATTAAAAGAATTCATAAAATTGAACCTAAAATTACCACAACTGAAAATTTTGAAACAAAAATTGGTTTTACTAATTTTCATATTCGTATGATTAATACAGATTTTAAAAGTTTCTGTGATTGTGAACATAAAAATAAGTTTATAATTAGACGTAAAATTTTACATAAAATTCTTATTAGTGACGAATATAATAATAAATGTAGTTTTGAACCAGGAAAATATCACGGTGTTAAATTAGAATTTTTCTGGAACAAAAATAAAGAAAAACAAGATGGGATTTGTAATTGCTCTACTAATTGTTTCGGTAAAGGAGGTGGAAATGGTATAAATGATTGTAAAAAAATTACTGTGGCTATTTTTGAAAGTGGTAGTGTTTTAATTACAGGTGGTGTTTCATTTGAACAAATAAATGATGCTTATAATTATATAACATCAGTATTTAAAAATCATAGTTTAGAACTTAAAAAAGCTGATTTATCTTTACTAGAATTTCATCAAAACCAATAATTGTTTCATAATTATAGAAAAGTTTATATTCACTATTATCAATTACAACAAGTTTAAGTTTTATTAATTTTTCTTGTTTTTCTTCATTAGTTATATAAACATTTCGCATACATACCATTTCTTGTTTAATATCATCATAATAATCATCATAAATATCCTCAATTCTTGCTTCATTTTTACATTTATCTATTTTGAATTGTAGATAAACATCAATATATTCAATATTTTTATAATTAAGTAAATCAAATATTAATAATTGAATTTCATTAAAATTAGAATAAGTTTTTTTATTAAAGGTTAATTCAATTCCATCTTCCATTTCTTTAAATAATAATAGAAAACCATTGAATTCATATTTATATAAATTATAAGAATCTCTATATGCTATAGATAATTTATATTGATTAGGTATATTAGTTTTGAAAAATAATCTTATATCGTCCATTGTCGTAAATTATTTAAAATATATAATCATTTTTTATTATAAGTGATTATATTTATCATTATGAATTATACTAGACACATATATTATAATTTTCTTGCCATTAATAATAATTTAATTTTAACCATTTTATTAATTGCTAATTCCATTATCCCTAATTACTTTAATGAACAAATAATTAAATATAAATTAAAAGGTGATGAATATTTTAAATATATAGTTATTTTTAAAATAAGTGATGAAATAAAAAATAAATATAATATTGATATGATTTCAATCGGACTTCAATTATATGACAAATATAAATCAATTGAAGAAACAAAACAAATAGATAAAGAAGATTCTTTAAGTACCATTAGTGACATAAGTGATATTAGTGATATTAGTGATTAAGTATATTTTGACAATAATTCTTTTTTATTTTTATTATCTTCAAAAATATACCATTGTTTTTTATTTGGGTCCCATCTTGCCCCTTTCGCTTTTGCATCATCCTTATTTTCATATTTGACTTTCAAATAAATCTTAGGTGTTTTGTTTTCTTCAAATTCTTTCGGTTTTTCATCTACACCAATAGCCTTATTAGCTAATAAGTCAGCATAATAATTACCAACTGAATGTCTATCTTTACTTCCAGTATGTGCCTGAACGTGCTTAAATTTAATATTAAATTCATTGGTGAGTTCATATATTTCTCTTACTAATTCTAAATTTGGAATCGGTTTATCTTTCTTTTCTTGCCAATCTCTTTCAGCAAGTTTTTTTCCATATGTAGTTGCACATTTAATTCCATATTCAGAATCAGTAACTATAATCTTATTTTTGAATTTTTTAAATTCTTTATTACTTTCAATGATTTTAATGGCACCTATAATGGCCTTTAATTCAGCAATATTATTAGTAACTTTTTCATCTTTAATCTCAATTGATTGATTAAATTCACTATCCTTATTAAAGAAAATTCCAATACCTGCTTTAGCCTTACTACTTCCATTATTTATACAAGCTCCATCTGTATAAATATAAAGAGTATTTGAATAATCTTCAATAAATTCAGATGCTTCTTCAATAGTTTGAAATTTCTTATAAACAGCACCTTTAAAATCATCAATATTTACTTTACATTCATTCCAATTGGTAAATATACCAGTTTTTCTACCAACAGCAACAGCATAAAATGAAGACATTCTTAATATTATTATAATTAATAATAAATCATTTTTTTTATTTAAATAAAGTAGAAATAAATGAATAAGTCATTACCTATATCTTTTAATAAAAGGGTTTTGAAAAGCAGAGAAAACAAGAGTTTATCATCACATTCAATATCTAATATATCACAATTACATAAATTTATGGTAAAAGAATACAAAGATTTTAATATAACAATTATTCCTCCTAATGTTAAATTATATCAAGGTACTGATTTTAATTTTAATAATAAAACAATAAATGAATATTACGAATATTATAATCAACGGCATAATAATGCATACTTTGTAAGCACACAAAAAGTGGCATCTTTATATGGATTAAATATGGATTTTTCCAATATTATTTATATTACTGTTCCAGATAATGATGATATATCTAATCCCACTAATAAATATGATACTATTTATCCTCTTTATTATATTCCTGACATAAAAGGAACAAATATTCAATATAGAACAATAGGCAATGTTATTTTATTAAATATTGGAGATTTGAAAAATATTGAAAAAATATGGAATATAATTAATGAATTATTTACTGATACAGATAAAAATGAGGAATATAAGGATATATTATACAGTACTGTTCTTAAATATAATAAAAATAATGGTTATCACACTTTTTCAGGTAATTTATATAGAAGGTCTTTTGATAAAGATGATGATAATTTAGTTAATTTTTTTAATGAGATTTTAGCACCTTATTTTAAAACTAATTATAATATTCATTTAAATGGTTGGATTTATTATAAACACGGAACTAATATTTTTGCTGATGAAATTTGTATTTTAAATAGAAGTGTTTTTGAATTCACTGATAAGAAACAATTACTTTCCACAGTTTATAAAGGTATACCGACTAGAGATGAATTTTTAAAATCAATTAAATATAAAGAAATTAAAAATAATTCATCAATTAAATATAATACTATTTTATCTAATTATTGTGTAATTAAACCATTATAATTATAAATAAAAAAAATGATCTAAATTTATAATTAATTAAAAATAATTAATGCAAACAGGAATTATTTCATTTGGTGATAGAGTTGCATGGAATATTAAATGTAATAATACTAAAGATTTAATTTTAGATGAAATTTATAATCTTTATGGATTACGAATAATTCAAAAACATAATTTTAAATTAGATGAAACAAATATTAGTCATTTGTCTAAAGTTCCACATTTAATGTCATTAAGAACTAATGGAAATAGATATTATATTTATTTTACTAAATATAATAATGTTGAAATTATTTATTTTATTGATATGAAAATTCACACAGGTTATGATAAACCACGTATTATTTTAGGAAGAGGATTATTTGCATCTTCATTATTTCAAAATACCCTTCTTGAAGGCGAAATGATTAAAACAAAAGACGCAAAATGGATTTTTATAATTAATGATATTGTTGCATATGAAGGAAAAAAAGTTGATAATTTAATTTTACCTAAAAGATTAGAATTAATTTATAATCTTTTAGATACTAAATATACCGAAGATAAGGTATGTGATATTTGTTCATATAAAGTTAAAAGTTATTATTATATTTCTAAAAAATCACTTGAAGAACTTTTAGATTATTCAAAAAAACTAAATTATACATCAAGAGGTATTTATTTCTATTCATATTATCTCAAACATAAACCTAAACTTCTTAACTTTGATGATAATATTATTGTAGATGTCAAAAAGAAAATTAAAGATATTACTGAATTTAAAACACAAATATCTTTAACACCAATAACATCTAATTTTATTATAACATCAAATATAACTAGTAATTTAAATACTAATATAAATATTAAAACAACAAGTGTTACTAGTAATAATATTGAAAAGGGCGAAAGCAATGAAAACAAATATAAGGAGTTATGGGTTGCAAAAACAGATGATGCTGATATTTATTATTTATATGATAATTTTAATGTACTAACCGCAAATAAAATTGGAGTTGCATTGGTTCCAACAATTAGAGACAGTATGAAATTAAGAAATCATTTTAAAGATAAAAATCTTACATATACAATTAAATATAAGTGTTTATTTAATGAAAAATTTAACAAATATCAACCAATAGAGATTATATAAGATTTATTTGATTATTAATTATATAAAAATGGAAGATAACAATAATGAAAAAGGATATTTAAATTTATTAAAATTTATTCTTAATAATGGAATTAGAAAAGAAACAAGGAATGGATATACCCTTTCTTATTTTGGTGCTCTATTACGATTTAACGTTAATAATGGGAACTCTTTTCCTTTATTAACAACTAAAAAAATTTTTTTTAGAGGTATTGTTGAAGAACTTTTATGGTTCTTGCGAGGTTCTGTTAATTCTAAAGAACTTGAAGAAAAAGGAATTAATATTTGGAAAGGCAATTCAACACGGGATTATCTAGATTCTATTGGTCTTTATAATTATCCTGAAGGATATTTAGGACCAATTTATGGTTATCAATGGAGGTCATTTAATGGTAAAATTGACCAAATAAGATATATATTAGAAGAATTAGAATTAAATAATAGTAGAAGAGCTTTATTATCAGCTTGGAACCCAGTTCAATTAAAAGAACAAGCACTTCCACCTTGTCATTTAATATATAATTTTTATAAAAATGATAATGAACATTTAAGTTGTATGATGTATATGAGGTCTGCTGATTTATTTCTAGGAGTTCCTTTTAATATAGCGTCAACTGCTCTTCTAACTATGATTATAGCTAAGGTTATGAATATGAAAGTTAAAGAAATTTGTATTAGTATTTGCGATATTCATATATATGATGAACATATTGAACCAGTTAAAATTCAATTAAATAATGAAATGTATAATTCTCCAGAAGTAATTATTAAAAAAGAAATTGATAATAATAAAAAATTATCAATTGATGAAAAAATAAAATGGATTGAAGAATTAAAATATGAAGATTTTGAATTAATTAATTATAATAGTCATGAAACTATTAAAGCAATTATGAAATAAGACCTATAACAGATAAATAAGGGTTTCCAGATTTAGATTTAATATAAAAAAGATTTCCATTATAATTAGGAACCTTTTTAATTGAACGTATCTTAGTCCAAACATAATTATTATAATTAAAATAATTGTAATAAACATTACTTATTTTTTTTGGAATTTTAATTAAAATTTTTCCTTCTTTAAAAATAGATGATACTGACATTCCTAATAATAAACAAGCATATTTGATAATTAAATATGACGTTTTATCGTTTTGATTAATAATAATATCACGATTTAATTCAACTAAACCTAAATAAAAATCTGTCAAATTTTTCTTATTTAATGAAAATAATAATTTTAATGTCATTATATTAATATTTGATGTATCTATTTTAAAATTTATTTTTGTTTGATTCTCATTTTCAAGTATTTGAAAATCAGTTTTATTATCACTTAAAAACAATTTTATGAATTCTATCGTTTCATTATTTTTATTTACATCTAAATCATTAATATCATTTAATACTAATCCCATAAATCTTAATTCATTTGTTAATACATCATTTTCATTATTTAAATTATTATCATTAGTTGCTACTGGAAATCCATAATAATCAAAAATAGATAATTCACCTATTTTTGTTGAACCAATACAACTCTTATGATAATCCTCAAGATAATTGCAAATTTCATTTATTTCAAGATTTAATGGAATATTTTTTAAACTAAAAAGTTCTATATTATCATTTACAAAATAACCATCTATTTTATTTAATTTATATTTTTTTTTATAAACTTTATTTATTTCTTCAATTTCATCAAAAATTAAATTACCATTTTTATTTAAAGTTAAAATCAAATCACTATTTGTTATTTCACTGGCAGGTTTGAAACCTTTATTTGTAAATAAAAGTAAATCGCCTTTATATAATTTCAACATTTGTTTAAATAACTTTTATTCTAATGTCTTTAAATATAATTATGTTTCATATTTATCACAATTTAAATCAGACCAAGAGATATTACAAGCTTTTGCATATGCACATCTATTTAAATTTTCATCTAAATTTGGATTTGCCTTTCTTAATTCCTTATCTTTTGTAGATAAATAAAGTGGATAAACATTATCACAAACTATTGGTACATGACCTAAATAATTTGTAGCTAAATTTGGGTCACTACCACCACCATAATTTAATGTATGTGTAAATTTTCTTGTATTGTCATCTAAAGTCATTTTATATTTAATACTTGGATTATTCGTAACTGATAATTGTTGATCACCTCCTATATTATATTTTAATGGTTCCATTTTTAATAATCTTTGTAAATCAGTTAAATTAGAACTAGGATTACCAGCTGTTGCACCTATATTATATTTATAAAGATGTGTAAAATTTGAATTATTTTCATTTGTATATCTTGTTTCAGTAAAATTATTCATTATCATATTATTATGAATTAGATTATCAATTGAATAATTATTATTATTTGCAAAATTACTTACATTTTGAATTGCATTTGATGATGGAACATATAATAAATATTGGCTGCCATTATTATAATTATTAAAGTTACTGCTATAAATTGGACCATCGCTTCCTGATAATGAATTTGTTATTCTCATTGTATTCGGATTAGTTTTAGCAATGTTTCCTTTATTAAAAATTTTTGGGTCCATTACACATCTATATTGAAATAGTACATTAGGTATATTTGAATCAAATATTTTAACTTTATCATCTATTGGTATTTTTTCTAATTTCCAATAATCAGGACAACTTAAATCATCATATGATGCTGTTTTATTTATTCTAATTGGTTTAAACTCATTTACTTGATATGCCAAATAAAAAACAATAAGTATAGTTCCTACTATAAATACAATTGTAAATGGTAAAAATCTATTTAATAAAATTGCTTTTACATTTTCAGATAAATAACTGGAAATAAAAATTATAAATCCAATAAGTGCATATATAATACAAATAGCAATTGTTCCCCAAAAAACTTTTTCTCTTTTTTGATTAAAAATAGTTAAATCGTAATCTGTTAAATTGTCTCCATTATTTTTCTTTTCAAGAGAACATTTACTAGTATAATTACCCATTTATGATTTACTTTCTATATTATATAAATGATTTTATTTCAAGTGTTTTAGTTCCTTTCACCGATGGTAATTGAGCTCTTTCCATAGGCATCGGTAAAGTACTAACATTTACTTTATAATTCATATATTGATTTATATTTTTAATTATTTCATCTACACACCATCGTATAACCATTGTATTTAATTGACGTATTTGTTCATTTATATTAAAATTAAGATTCTTACCATATTGGAGATATATAGAACGCATAACTATTAATAATTCTTGGTCTGATTGACGTCCTATTGTATATTTACCTTCAGTTTTATTATAAACACTATTAATAATACCTTCTTGAACTATATCAATGTTTTCTTTAGAAAAATATGTTTCTGTAACACAATTACCAGTATATATACGACTTATTGTATTTACTGCTTTTTCATTATATAAAATAGGGTTTTGAGGGTCTACTTTATAACTATTAGTATTATTATCTATTAAATTAACTCTACCATTTAATATATAATTATTATAATTATCATTTTCATAACTGCCATAATTATCGTAACAAGATGACATATTTCTTTTCTTTTCTTTCTTAATTTATAGAAAAGATATGAAAAATATAAATGTATATGTAGATGAATTATCTAAAAAATTCAATATTCCTATTAAAGATAAAGTTGCACACAAATGTTTATGTGAATATGTTGAAAATATAATATTTAATATAGTTTCCATTGCTTCTATTATAGCACTTATTAACAATTGCAAGACTATAAATTCTAAAATTCTTGAAATACTTGATAAATATGTTCTTCAAACTTGTAATAAAACTAAACAATCCAAGGTTAAAGGTGGAGGGGGTTCCATAGTTCTTCCAAGTGAATTTTATGGTGTAAATAGTGGAAATTATTCAGCTAATAATATAACTCCAGATATACTTCCAATTGATTTTTCAAGTGGTATTATGAGACCTCAAATTGGAGGTGGAAAAGCTATTAATCCTATTTGTGATGCAATTACTGAAATTTTATCTGCTCATAAATTAAAAGCTTCTTCAGTGATAACAAAAAAAATAGCAAATATTATTGAAAGTTATTTAGCTTGTTTATTAGGAAAACTACAATTATCAAAAACTAAAGTAACTTCAAGTATGATTAAGAATACCATAAAATCAAGTAAGGTTTTTAATATATTTAAGTAATCATTATATATTTATAAATAAAATAATGACTATAATTACTATTGATGGTAATATTGGGGCAGGTAAAACAACTATTTTGAATTATATTCATGCAAATCATAATATTTATATTGACCTTGAACCTATTGATAAATGGAAACCATTTTTAGATGATATTTATGTAAATAAACAAAAGTTTTTTAATTTTCAAATTAGAGTTTGGTTAGACCGTTCTTGGATTCAAGAAAAAGATAATAATTCAGTTATGGTTATGGAAAGAAGTCCGTATTTTATAAGAAACACTTTTAATTTATCTATGATGAACAATAATTTAATTAATTCACAAGAAAATACAATTATGAATGAATTGTATGATAAAACCGATATTATTTGGAAATCCAATTATTATATTTATATTCGCTCTTCACCAGAAAAGTGTTTAGAAAGAATTATGCAAAGAGGTAGAGAAAATGAAATGACACTTGATATTAATTATTTAACAGAAATTCATAATTTACATGAACAAACTTATTTAAAGGGCATAAGCGAAGGTAGAAATATTATTTGTATTGATATTGAAAATAAAGAAATTGAGGAAATTGCAAATGAAATAATTACTTATTTAAAAAAAATCAAGTAATTACTGGCAATATATCAATAATTTCATATTCTTTATAATTATCCAAATTATAAACCATTGAATTGAATTCAATTGACTTTTTCACAAATCTAGATGTACGTTTTTCAGAATTAATAATACAATTATCTTTGTTATTTTCAAATAAAATTAACTTAATTTCTGATTTATCCAAGTATTGTAAAAATAACTTCATTGAACCCATAAAAGTCTGATAATCACATAACCGTGGGTCTGTTATACATATATCTTCATCTTTTTTCTTAATATCTTTAATTAATTCACCGTCATAAAAATTTGAAATAAAATCATCATAGAATTTATACTTATCTTTGAGATGTTTATTAAAATAAGTAGTTTTACCACTTGCAGGAAGTCCAATAATAATCAATAGCATTATTGATTATTATAATCTATATAAAATCATTTTTTTAAATATTTATATATGAATGATTAAAAAGGTGGACTTTAAAGATATTGATGAAACATTAAAAATGAAACTAAATAATTTTATTTTAGTATCATTTCCTGAAAGTAGACTATATACTTATGACATTATTATTTATGATATAAATGAAGAGTCTGGAGAAATATTAGGTTTTACAGGTTTAAATATTTATGATAACACAATTTTAGTTAATCAACTTTGTGTTGAATTTAAAAATAGAAATCAAGGAATTGCTACAAGTCTTTTGTCTTTTATTGAAAATAATTTTAATATTAGTAATATTTGTCTTTATATTGGTAAGTTCAATTACTCAAATACAGAAAAGTTGTATAATTTTTATATTAAAAGAGGTTTCAATGAGGTCTATAATGACTTTTATAAATACAAAATGTGTAAACAACTGTAATTGATTAAAAATCAAAAAAATTGAACCTTTTTATCACTAAAGAAATATAAATATATCCAATTATAGTCTTTCCAGTTTCTATATTTAATAGATAAATTAACTATGTTATCGGTAAAAAAAAATAAATATCAATTTTATAAATTTTCAAAAAATACCTTATGTTTATTATAGTTTTTAATTAAATAATTGAATGATTCTCTTTTTTTAATCCATTCACTGTTTTCTAATAATAGTTCTTTGTTATTACAATTAATTGTAAAATTTAATAAATCATTTAATATGTATCTGTGAAAATTAATATTTATATATAGTTGAAATTTATTTAATTCATCTTTATTAAATTCATAATTAAATTTATTTAGATAATTAATAAACCATATATCTAAATGTTGATAATTTTTTGTAATAATATTTAAATATCCACATTTTACATAATCTTTTAATTTAGTAAATCGCATTATTTTATAATCATTATCAATATTAAATACTGAATCAATATTTGTAATTAATAATTTGATAATAAAAGCCTTATAATTTTCATAAATTTCAGGTATTTTTCTAATATCATCATTATAATTAACCCAATTACCTGCTTCAATATTAAAAGATAAAGCAGTATTGAATAATGATGAAAAATTCATTGCATTTTTTATAAAATTATATAATTCAGTTATATCAATTTTATCACTACCTAATTTATTTAATTCTTTTTCTAAATCTATTATTTTTTGATTTGCCTTATTAATTGCATCTTTTTTCCAATTTGTGGAAATAAAATTATCAAACATTTCATCAACCGCTATTAATAATTTTTCAACAGTTATTGAATTTTCAATATTTTTTTTAATATTAACATCATCAATAATATTATAAATATTATTATCAAACCATACATTTTCGTTTATATCTTTATTTTTATGACTAATAACACCTGTAATTTTTTTAATATTTAAATTTTTAATTTCATCACTTTTCATTAAAATTCTGTCAATAAATAATTCTATATCATCTTCATGTAAAACATCTACTTTTGTTAATGTAATAATGCAATCATTATTTTTTTTAGCACCAATAATCATTCCTAAGGCTTGATTTGACGTTAATCTTGGTGTATTTGCAGGAATAGCACAAATAATAAAAGTATTTTGTTGATTAATATATTTATTAATTATATTTTTAGATTTTTCTCTTAAATCTGCTGGATATTCTCTAATACCTGGTAAGTCATAAAATGTACTATTAATTACATATTTATTACATATTTTAATATGTAATTCATCATCAACTATACCATCAATATTATTCATTATAGCATGTGAATGGAATAAGATTTTTTCCTTATCTGTTAATGTAATAATTTTATCTTTAAAATATATTATATATTCTTCTTTTTCTGAATTTATCAATTCAATTTTGATAGGACATTTTGTACATATACTCTTATCAATTGGTAATATATCACATTTAATCATATTTCTAATAAGTGATGATTTACCACTTGATTCATTTCCTATAATTACTATAATAGGTAATTTATATTCATCTATCACAAATTTTAAATCTTTAAGTTTATTAATAAATTTTTTATATTTTGAATTTTTCATTTTTTCAAAAAAATTATTATCATTATAAAACATCATTTTATTTGTTTGTTCATTTGAATTTTTTATTACTTTCCCTAATAAATTCATTGTATCAATAGCTATTTCACCTGAGTTATTTTTATTTGAATTAACACATTTATTAACTAAATTTATTGAATCAAAAATTAAATCTTTATTTTTCAAAAGATTCATTTTATAATTATCATTATAAATGGTTTTATTTTTATATTATTTTTAATTAAAAGTATTAAATAAAAGTTTTAATTGTTCAATATTTTTTTTATATTTATTTTTATAACTGGTTGTATTACTATTTGAATATCCTTGACTTGCCATTATTTGTAAATAATCATCTAATTGTTTCATTTTTCTACTATTAGTATCAAAAAATACTATCATTTGTTCTGCAATATGTGACATTATAATTGGATATATATAATTATCTAAAATCTTTTCCCATACATTCATTCCAAGATGAATATTTGAATATTTATTTCTTAAATTACTTTTAATAATCATTTGATTATTCTTATTTTCAAATAATTTATCACAAAATAATTTAAATCCTGAATCTTGGTCTCTTGTTCTAACCTTATGTTCTAATTCATTTAATTTTAAATGACTAATATCAAATTTAATTTTTTCATCTTCTTTATTATATGAAATAAGATTTATATTATAGGTTATATTATTAATTTTATCGCCATTAATTATATCACCAGTTACATTATTAGTATTATTATTAATTTGTAATGATTGATTTTCATTAATCATTAATTGATTATTGCTATTTATTAATTCCCGTGTTTCAGTTATTAATGCTAAATTTTTTTCTTTACATTTTTTTAAATGAAATGATTTTGAATTATAATGTGAAAAAATTTTATGACATATATAACATTCAAGTGGATTAGAAACACCTCTACATATAAGTAAATGCTTATTTAAATAACTTTTTGAAGATAATGTTTTACCACATTTACTACATGTTGTATTATTTTCTTCAATGTTTGAATTATTATTATTAATGTTCATATTATTTTCTTCAATGTTTGAATTATTATTATAAATGTTGGTATTTCTATTTATATTAGTAGAAATACCAACATCATAATTTATATGTTTTGCGACCATATGACGGTATAAATTATATTTTTTATTACTTGAATATTCACAACACTTACAATTAAACAATTCTCCTGACATTTTTTTTGTTTATATAAAAAAATAATATCATATCTTTATATATAAAAATGAGTAAATGAGCAAAAATGAGCAGGAGGGTGTGTGTTTTTACAAGTTATAAAATTTTGAAATCCAAAAAACCGACCTTTAAAAAAATAAATATTTCGAAAAAACGTGTTTTTGTCATTATTTTATAATGAATAGGAAAAGGACAAAAAATTATCCCTTTTCAATCAAGAACATTACAAATCTACGACCTCACCCGCAATCCATCCATCATAGTATCCATTAGAATAATTAACTAACATAATCTTGAAGGTTTCATCACTATCAGAGAAAGCAAACTCATATAAATGGTCAGTAAGATATAAATCATCATCTTCGTCGTTGTTCTCCAATACAAAGTTGTCAGGAATGTCAATTTCCTTGAATGAAATCAACGTTTTTCCAACCATCTTTTCAATATTATAGTTTTCCCATATTCTAAAAACACTACAAGAACAACAATCGCCGACTGCCTTCAATACAATAGCCTTACCACCATCAGTTTCAAGTTTAAGAATGCTTGGATAATTATCAAACCAATCTTCAGACGCATCAAAACTAACGCTAGTAATCTTGAACGGATATCTTTCAAAGTCAATAAACATTGCTGTTAAAATTAAAACTTATAAATAAAATCATATTTTTTTAATTTTAAATTAAATATATTACAAATTTAAAATTATATAATATTGGTTAGATACAACTCAAAATTTGTAAACGCATCGTATTATTCTTGTAAAATAAAAATTGATTATTTATTTTACTTAAAACTAATTATAATAATAAAAAGTATGGTAGATAGTACTGTTGATAATAAATATAAAAAACACGAATTACGTAGTCATATTTATAATAGACCTGCTATGTATATTGGTACTATTGAACCTAATACAATTGAAACATTTGTAATTGATAATTCAGATAAAATAGTAAAACGTCAAATTACTTATATTCCAGGTCTTTTTAAAATTTTTGATGAAGCAGTTGTTAATGCAATTGACCATTCAGTGAGAACCAGAAAAGACCTTGCTGATGGTAAAATAGATACAATTATTGTTAAAAATATAAGAGTTCTTATTAATAAAGCCACTGGAATTATTGAGATTTTTAATGATGGCAATGGTATTGAGATTGTAAAACATAGTGAATATGATGTATGGATTCCTGAATTAATATTTGGTGAATTACTTACATCATCTAATTATAATGATGATGAAATTAAAACAGTTGGTGGTGTTAATGGTTTAGGTATTAAACTTGCAAACATCTTTTCCAAAGAATTTACAATTGAAACAGTTGACCATATTAGAAAAAAGATTTATAAACAAACTTTTAAAGATAATTTGACTGTTAAGGAAAAACCTGAAATTAAAAGTTGTCAGAAAAAACCTTATACTAAAATTACATTTTTTCCTGATTATGCAAAATTCGGTTTAACTGAACTTACTGATGATATTTATGATTTATTTAAACGGCGTGTATATGATGTTTCAGCCTGTACAGATTCAACTGTAACAGTTCATTTAAATGATATCAAAATAAATGTAAAAGATTTTGAAAAATATGCAGACTTATTTCTAGATACTAAAACAATTCAACCCAGATTTTATGAAAGTCCAAATGAAAGATGGGAAGTAGTAGTAGCTGTAAGTAATGGAACACATGAACAAATGTCATTTGTAAATGGTATTAATACTATTCGTGGTGGCAAACACGTTGAATATATTACTAATGCAATTACTAAGAAATTAGTTGAAATGACTTTAGCAAAGAAAAAGAAGGTTGTAAAACCTCAACATATCAAAGATAACATCTTTGTATTTATTAAATCGGTTATTGAAAATCCATCATTTGACAGTCAGTCTAAAGAGACACTTATGACACAAATTACTAAATTTGGGTCTAAATGTGAATTAACTGATAAATTTTATGAAAAGTTATATAAATCAGGCATTATTGAAAATGCTTTGAGTGCAACTGAAGTAGTTGAACAAAAGAAACTTATAAAAACAGATGGTAAGAAAGTTAATAAAATCATTGTTCCTAAATTAGATGATGCAAATCTAGCAGGAACTAAAGATAGTAGTAAATGTACATTAATTTTAACAGAAGGAGATTCAGCAAAAACAACTGCGATTGCAGGTTTGAGTGTTATTGGTAGAGATTATTATGGTGTCTTTCCGCTTCGTGGAAAGATTATGAATGTAAAAGATGTATCTTATCAGAAAATCAGTGAAAATGCAGAAATTACAGCTCTAAAGAAGATTCTCGGACTTGAACAAAATAAAGATTATACAACAAGTATTAATTCACTTCGCTATGGTAAAATTATGATTATGACAGACCAAGACCACGACGGAAGTCATATTAAAGGTTTGTTATTTAATGTATTTGAAACACTTTGGTGTTCATTATATAAATTTGATGGTTTTATGACATCATTATTAACACCAATTATTAAAGCGACTAACAATCAAACCAAAGAGTTATTATCATTTTATAATATGAGTGATTATGAGAATTGGAATGCATCTATTGCAAATAAAAATCAATGGAAAATTAAGTATTATAAAGGGCTTGGTACATCAACAGATGAAGAGGCTAAGGATTATTTCAAAAATATGAAGAAAATTACATATAAACATACAGAAACATCTGATGAATTTATTAATTTGGCTTTTAACAAAAAAAGAGCAGATGACAGAAAGGAATGGTTATCAAATTATGATAAGAATGATGTTCTTGATTATACAGATGAGTTTGTAAATTATGAAACATTTATTAATAAAGACTTAATTCATTTTAGTAATCGCAATCTTGAAAGGTCAATTCCGAATATAATGGATGGTCTTAAAGAAAGCACAAGAAAAATCTTATTTGCTTGTTTCAAAAGAAAGTTATATTCAAATGAGATTAAGGTTGCACAACTTGCAGGTAATGTAAGTGAAGTAACCGCTTATCATCATGGTGAAAACTCTTTACAAGAAGCCATTATCGGAATGGCACAGATATTCGTAGGAACTAATAATATTAATTTACTAACACCAAATGGTCAATTTGGAACACGTATTCAAGGTGGTGAAGATGCTTCATCACCTAGATATATCTATACATTACTTTCAAAATTGACAAGATTATTATTCAAAGAAGAAGATAATGCAATTTTAAATTATTTAAATGATGATGGATTGAGTATTGAACCAGATTATTATATTCCAATTATTCCCACAATTCTTGTAAATGGTGCAATTGGGATTGGTACGGGATATTCAACAAATATTCCACAATTCAATCCTGAAGAAATTATTAAAATTTATTTAGGATTAATTGCTGAAATTAAAACAACTATAGGAGATGTATTATCAAGTGCAAATATTCAAGAGTCTATTAATTTAATTCGTGACAAAGCTATTGATGAAATTGAACCTTATTATCTCGGGTTTAAAGGTGAGATATATAAAAATGACAAAGGTATTTATAATTCAAAGGGAAATTACAAATGGGTTGATAATTCAACAATTGAAATTACAGAACTTCCTGTAGGAACTTGGACAGAGAATTATAAGGAATTTTTAGAAGATTTAATTGTTAAAAATAATCCAAATTTGAAATCATTTGAAAGTCATTACACTGCTAAAAATGTAAGATTTATATTAAAATTATGTGATAATGCAAAAGAGGTTTTAGGTGATAAGGTTTTACAAGAATTTAACCTAACATCAAGTAAACTACTTGGATTAAATAATCTTCATTTATTTACAGCTAAAGGAAATATCAAAAAATATGGAAATATTGCTGAAATTATTAAGGAATGGTCATATATTCGGATAGATAAATATCAAGCAAGAAAAGAAAATCAATTGAAGACTATGGAAGATGAATATTTAATATTATCAGCAAAAATCAGATTTATTATTGAAGTAATTGAAGGAACCATTATAATTATGAATAGAAAAATGAAGGATGTAGAGGAACAATTAGAAACAAAGGAATATTATAAATATGAGGATAGTTATTCATATTTATTAAGAATGCCTATTTCACAATTAACAACAGAACGAAAAGAAGAACTTGAATTAGAAGTAGAAAAACTAAGGATTACAATTGAGGAACTAAAGAAAACAAGTATTATGACTATTTGGGAAAATGAATTATTAGCATTACTAGAAGAATGGAATAAACATAAAAAAGAGATATTAGAAGATTATGAAAATGATTTAAAAGGAGAAACTAAAAAACAAGTGAAACGAAAGAAGTAATTAAATCATTTATTCCCCAAACACTTATATTATTTTTGTTTTCTGTGAAAAATTTCCATCTGTAAGGTAAAATTAAAGATTGGTCTTTTTGCAATTTAATTGCAATTATACTATCAGTTTCAGTTGGAGGATTAGAATATATACTAGCCTTATAAATGATTACTTCTGTAATTTCAGTATCTTCATTAGCACTTATAAATAAATATTTATATCTATTATAAACCCAATTATCATCATTATCAAAATTTAAGGATGATATTGAATTATATTTAAACCAAGAATTAATTAATTCTTCTTTTTCTTTAACACAATCATAAATTACAATTGGTTGTCTTGTATATAATAAAGGAAATGTAAAATCATTTATAGTAGTTTGAAGAATTTGAACAGATGGAGGAAATATAAAATAACAAGAAATATAAATTAATATTATTATA
>SXGQ01714584.1_pt1 | contig 44404 bp, 43 predicted proteins | sample 3178371 | NCBI WGS metagenome assembly SXGQ01 (sample SAMN11356859, study PRJNA531348) | freshwater metagenome | isolation source: freshwater sample F1-20 | place: China: Fuxian Lake, Yuxi | collected 2017-12-25
ACGCTGAACATTCACGGCGCCAATGGCTACACGCTCAAAGCGTCGCAACCCGTGACGCTTGTCAATGGCGCTGGAACCATCACGCTCACCGATCTCGCGGTCGATATCTACGACTGCGTTGCCATTGAAGAGAAAGCTCGTTCACTTCGACGCGTTGCCACCGTGATTGACGGTGGCTTGGTCTGGAGTTCAACGGCCACACTGGTCGCTGGTGATTTGATCAATGACGAAGTTGTCGATGTTCTCGACTGGGGTGCCTACATCGTGGGCAATCCAAACGCGGACTTGGACGGCAACAGCATGATCAATGTGAATGATGGCAACATCATCATTGGCAACTTTGGACAGCGGGGCGATACCGGTTGCGGTACTTCGTTCATGAGTCCGCCAGAGCCGCTCAGCGGCATCTCTGTTGCTGAACTTGTTGATCGCGGTCTGAATGATTTAGTCAGCGCCGACTTGAACAACGACGGCTGGCTTGATATGGAAGATGTTCACATGAGTACCCACGGTGCTCGTTTGAACAGAGATGGTTGGGTTGATGTTGAGGTAAGCCGTAGCGCCAACTAACAAAGTAAGTTGTTTTGATTGAAACGAAGGCGGTCCCCAATTCATTTTGGTGACCGCCTTCTTTCTTTTCAAGCACGCTCTAGTCGCACGCTAGTTCAATGCATCGACTGCCCGTTGGCCCTACAAATCACTTGCAAACGCGATATTTTATGCATACACGCGCAAAGCTTTGATCCATTTGTGTAAGCACGCGCGACGCTCATCCAGATCAGTTGGCAGCGCAAGCGGCCTTCCACGCGCGTCAAAGATTACGCCAAGCGGACCGCCGCGAACTGTGCGCGTGACAGGCTTACCTGGACCCGCTCCAAAGTCAAATCCGCGTTCGGGGCGCACTTCTATCTGCGCCTGAGCGCCTGGCGAAAGCGCGACTTGCGCAATGTCGCCGAACAGAAGCGCTCCGCTGGCGTCGGCGTCTTGTGTTTGAGTGCCCGCGGAATTGTCGAGCGTGTCTGTTCCAGTATGCGCGCTGGCGGAGTTGTGCGCGGCATTGGGGGCGACTGTCCCCTGCTGCGCATCGCCAGCTTTGGTGATCTTCATGGACCAGGTAAAGCACGGTTTAGAAACTTTGCCTTGACCCTTGGCGCTGACCGCGCTGCCTAGCACGATCAAACAATCTTTCTCCACAACTTCAAGCGCGGCCTGCGCATGAACGCTGGCAAACACGCCCAAGTGCGGCATCATAAAGATGCTGTCCTTGGCCAACTCGGTAAAGCCTTCGGGCTCGAAACTGTCCAGCAACATCATTGCGGTTTGCTCTAAACGCGGAGCGTGACTGAGCACGCCGCCAGAAGCCACAAGTAAATCCATGCGCATGCGGTCAACCAAGCTGGCGCCCGCGTCTTGCTGAGAAAAGACATCGCCTACGGTGCGCTGCTGTTGCACGCCTTTGAGATTTGTGGCAAACGAGCGATGCTGCATAAATGCAAGTCGCAGGGCCTCGCGCGCCACGGCTTGCTCAAAGATGAGCGCCTCCAGTGTTTGCGGAATGGTGGTTGGCCGCACCATTTTATTTTTCACACGATTGCGAAGCTCGCGCTCGTCCATGTCCACATGCACCCAGCGCAGAACATTTTTCATGCCGGCCTCCGCGCATACATTTGAAATGGAATAGCTCATTCCTAAATTGGCGCTGACCGTGCGATTGAACACGCCGTCGTACACGCTGAACACATCCGTGGTTGCGCCACCAATATCCACACACACCGCGTTCATGCCGCGGCGCTTGGCAATGTCCTGCAAAATATCGCCCACCGCGCCAGGCGTTGGCATGATGGGCGCGTCAGACCATGTGATCAGTCGGTCGTAGCCGGGCGCGTGCGCCATGACATGCTCCAAAAATACATCGTGAATTTTCTCGCGCGCGGGACCAAGATTTTCGCGCTCCAATGTTGGGCGCAAATTCTCCACCACGGACAAGTCAAAACCCGGAGAGCCAAATACTTTGCGAATGGCGGCCACGGCTTCGCGATTTCCAGCATAAATCAGCGGCAATTTATACTCGCCGCCAAAACGCGGACGCGGCTTGGCGGGCGCGATCAGTTCCGCAATTTCAACAACTTTGCGCTGGTCGCCGCCGTCGGTACCGCCAGAAATCAACACCATGTCGGGGCGCAGTTCGCGAATGCGCTGAATTTGCTCGTGCGGCTTACGCCGATCATTGCCAGCGATGGTGTCCATGACAATCGCGCCCGCGCCCAACGCCGCGCGCTTGGCGCTTTCGGCGGTCATTTCCTTGACCACGCCTGCCACCATCATTTGCAAGCCGCCGCCCGCGCTGGATGTGCTGACATACGCGTCGCAACCCACTGCATCAGCACGCGAAGTGCGTCGAATTATATTTCCATTGTCGTCAATGAGGCGGCGGCCAGAAAGTTCCTGCAATTCCATCACGGCGTTAGTCACGCCCATGGTCACATCAGCCAGTGGTTCTTCCACGGTGGTGGGCGCCTCGCCACGAAAAGTTTGGCGCCAGTGACCGTCTTTTTTCTCCAACATAATGGCTTTGGTAGTAGTGCTGCCGCAATCGGTGGCGACAACGATTTCAAGCGTGTCTTTATTCGAACTACCATTACTTTTGGGGGCGTCACTCATGTTGAAGGACCAACTCTACACGCGGCGCGAGGAAATTTGCGGTCCACGCTTCCATGGCTTGGGTTGGCTTGGGCGGGTTGGGTTGGCTTGGGTTGCAAGCCCAAGTACAAATATAAATCGTTCACGCCGAGGCATGCGGCGATGGCGGGTTGGTATTTTTAGCGGCGCGAAACTTTTCTTCACGCTGCGTTTCCAATTCATCCATGCGCTGCAACATCCACACAATTGCGCCGCGTTTATCCAAATAATCTGCCACTTCTTTCCACGCATTTTGGTCAAGAACAATGCCCGCGAATGGGGTGAGCGCTTGCATGCCTTGACCAGTCAGCACGCCAAGAGGTCGCCAACTTTCTAGAAAGAGTGCAGCCGGCTGAGCCATGCCACGCTCCACAACCTTGCACAACAACTTTTCTACCACCACGCGCTGCGTGTCGGTTGGTTCAGCGGGTCCAGGCGCATCCACGGCAAATGCGTGGCGAATTTTTTCACGCCAAGAATGCGCTGCCTTGTTGCTGGACTGGTCGCTCATCATCAAACTGTATCCGCCCAGGCTATCTCGAGCGAACTTGTGCGAATTATTACGATGTTTGGCATACCTGTCGTCACTGGGCAGGATTCGAATTGATAGGAACAGCCTTGCAGAGCCGCAATGCTTCCTTTATGCATCGCTTGCGATACGAAACACTTGTGCCACAACCAAGTGGAACTTGCATGCGCCCCAGCCCCCACCCCAGCCCCCACCTTCGGCGGGCGCCGCCTTGAATGAGCAACAACGCGTCTTCTCCATCCTTGCAAATGTGGATTGAATTCCATGGCATGACGCGCACGCGCAGTGGTTCTCGCAGAATAATTTGGCCAACTTCTAGAACAACATCCGTAGGCAAAAAGAAGCGAATTAAAGCCAAAAAAAGACCAATTATGCATAGCGCGCCCCACATCCAATCGTCCGTGGCAAGCAATACGGACCAAGCCAAAAGCAGTACGAATGCGCACGCCAACAATCCCGCCATGGGCCGATCAAGCGCGGGCCAACAGCGCCACTGTTGCGGAATAATTTCTTGTAATGACTCAGTCATTTGTATGGTTTCGCCCAACAATTTGCTGGAACACCGAATGCCATCTGTCTTTTGGGCGCCGTAGATGCATGCCTAATTAAGAATGGTATGTCGGAAATTATTAATTTTAGAAATTCATCGCAAATAAATTATAAAAGTTGGGATATTGTGAGATAAAAATAAAAAATAAAAATAAATTGTAAAAAATCCAACATTTCCCGCAGAAATTGCTTTCATTCAACGGCTACCTGTATTTACGATGGCTTCATGCATAAGCGATTCCAACAGACATTGAAACTCTGTGTTATTGCGACGCTTGCTGGTTGCCAAAGCGCGTGGAAGACCACCTTGCTCATGCCACCGCCACCGGACGCCATCGCTGTAAGCAATGACCGAATTCAAACCGCGCTTATGAAATCAGGAAACAATGCATGGCAAATTGAGCGTTTTTTAAACGAGGCGGCGGACAGCAGCGATGATGAGAAATTGGCGGCCGCACGCTGGCTTGTGGCCAACATGCCAGGTCAAGGATTCGCGCGCTACGAACTTGTGACCAAGGACAAGAAGGCAATTCCATTTGATGCGATCGCATGCGGAACATTGGCGCAAGCGCAGGCCGTGCTTGAAACGCTTGAAAAGGAACACGGCGAACTTGATTTCAAAGTGACGCAATTCATCGATGATCTCAGCGTGGCTCAAGCGGAATTTTTGACCGCCAATCTTGATCAAAGTATAAAAGCGTGGCGCACAAATCCTTGGTGTAAAGACATGTCGTTCCAAACGTATTGCGAGCGCGTACTTCCATATCGCGCCACCAATGAACCGCTTTCCGTCTGGCGTCAGGATGTACTGCTACGCCTGGCTCCTCTGCGTGAACATTGGATAAGCGAAAATTTGCCCGCACAAACAGTTGGACAAAGTGCCATGGCGGCCGCGACGGCATGGGTTGCGTTTAAAGATATTTATTACATGCACCCTCAGGATCAAAGTTGGGATGAACTATGTATAAGCAAGGCTGGTCGTTGCGAGGACATCAGCAATGTCACCACATACGCGCTACATGCGGCGGGCGTTGCGGCGGCAAGCGATTATGTTCCTGCCTGGGCTGATCGCGACAACAATCACACATGGGATGTGCTGCTTGATGGCAATGGAAGAGGTTCGGCTGGACTTTTCAATCGCACGCTCAAGGTCTATCGCAAGAATTTTTCGCCGCAACTTGACTCGCTTGGAAGCGCGCGCGCCATGAGCGAACCAGCTGCGCCAGGCTGGCTTCGTGGCGACACCTATTCGGATGTGACGGACCAATATGGCGACACGGTTGAACTTGACCGCACGCTTGAAGCCGCGCCCACAGGCCATCGCTTTGCATATTTGTGCGTGTTCAATGGTGGTGATTGGACGCCGCTTGCGTGGAGCCTAGTGGATGTGCAAGGCAACGCGCACTTCGCCAAATTGCGCTCCAATGTGTTGGCATTGCCGGCATATTTTGTGGATGGCAAAGTGAAGCCTGCTGGCCCGCCTGTTCTCGTGCGCGAGAATAGGGCACATTCTTGGCTAGATGGAACGGCCACGATCGAGCCTGTCGAAAAAAATGAAATTGAAATTGAAATTGCCGCTGTGCGGCCTGACACCCCAGATCATGACACCCTGATCATGCGACCACGGTTGGCAGTGCAGGCGGGCGCGCAATACACGCTGCATTCTTGGACCAATGGGGCGTGGAAAGAAGTTGGCAAAGCCGCCGCACCAGAAGATGGCAGCGCAGTTGCGTTTGCGCATGTTCCGGCAAATCATTTACTGTGGCTGACCACGCCCGAAGGCAAAAAACTTGAGCGTCCGTTCACAATAGAAAATGGCAAGCAAGTCTTTTGGTAACGCATCATTGTCACAGCATGCACTGGTGCGGGTAAGAATATGAAGGTAAATTTTTCAGCATGTGTGTGCTCACATATGCGCCCAAACTAATCACTGCACTTTCAGTTTGCCATTCATCATGCGCCAATGACCCGGATACGTGCATATCAACGGATACGTTCCAGTTTTGGTGGGCGCAATAAACCACAACACTCCAGTGGTATTTGGCGCTGTCAAACCCATGATTTCAAGCACTTTTGACGAGTCGGGCACATAGTCGCGCTGCTTGCCAATCACGCCCTCGCTCATTCTGTCGGCGGCCACACCCATTTCACTCAGTGAGCCAGGACTGCACAGCAACATGTTGTGCAGCATGGAATCCGGATTGATCATTTCAATGGCAACAATGGCGCCGGGCGCCACCGTAAATTCCTTTGGGTCCCAGGCCATTTTACCTGGCACGGTTGTGGTCTTCAACATGATGGGTTTCCACGCGGCGGCGGCGGCTGGCCGCTCACTTTCTGAAAGCGAAAAAATGGCGCGAATGCAAGCGGCTTTCACAAAGCGATTGGGTGATTGACTTGGCGCGTCTTTGCCCGCATCGGGCGTGGAATCACTTGCCTTACTTACAAGTGTTGGCGCAAGCGCCTTCAGATCTGCGGCGGGTTGCGCCGCAAGAATGGTGGCAAGATCGTTACGCGCCAGACACGCATCACATGCTTCAATTTCCGCCAGTGTTGCCGCTGCAACAGTCGTAGAGGCGCTCTTGGCGATTGCAGTCAGCGCCGCCGTGCGAATATTTTGCGCAACGCCAGCGTCACGCAGCGAATTGATGGCGGGCGCGTCGGGCGCGGTGACGGCGGTTGGAGGAGTTTGCGAATGGTGCGCGGCATGAGAAGCGTTTTGCGCGCTGACATGTTGCGGCACGCCTAAAAGCGCACAGACACTCCATGTACGGTAGATCAATTTCATGCTTCCACAATAGCGCAGGCAGCGCTTCTGTGTGACATCTGCAAGTTGTGAACTGCAACCCATGTTCCGATCGCATTGAAAAATGCGGAGCTTGAAATACGCCAAGAGTCGTAGGAAATTCCCAAACAATTACGGCGCGCGCGTGACTTCTATTTCATAGATTGTCACATTGCCGCTGACTTCGTTGCACACCACAAGAAGTGGCCTGCCATTTGGACTTTGCTCTGGCGCAATAAACAAAATACCCTCGGGAGCAATGTCGCCAGCCAGGTGTGCATGATCGGGCTTGCGGTCCTTGTTCAAGTCAATGTCCAAGTCCACCGTTGGATCACGCGGATTGTCATAGCTCAGAAACTTTGGATGCGAGGGATCTGAAATATTCCACGACATGATTCCACCAGCGCGCTCGAGCAGGCAAAACAAAATAGAAACACCGTTGAGCGAGGCCACTAAAACTGCCTCAGGCTCAGGACCTTTGGCACAACTACGCACATCGCGGCTAGGACTAATTGAACTGTCCATATTGAAAGCTTTGGGCATGCTCTGATCAATCATGCGCTCAATTTCGGAGCCGCTGTCCCATGTTTGCGCAATCGAGCCATCCGCCGCAACTTTCCAAATACTGACTGAGCGCCCGCCAAAACAAAATACGCGGTCAAAGTCTCCGTCACCGTCATCGTCACCACGCAACGTGCTTACTTTCAAGCGTCCCATGTTTCCTGGCTTGGCTAGGTCAGGCACACGCATTGTGTTGTCCGCGCCCAATTGCTTGGCGAAAGATTGCTCATCAATGGCGGGCGCTTTACCCTGCGCGTTCTTCAGCTTTTCATAGCGCTCTGCCTCAGTAAAGTCGTCGCGCTTGCGGTCCTCGCCTTCATTGGCAGTGACCAAGTAACGCGCGCCATTGACTTCAAAACAAGCCACACCATCTGGTTGATACAAACCAAACACCGGCAGATTGTGAATGCGATTCGCGCCATCTTTATCGCTCGCGTCAAGTCCAAAACCAGACTTCATAAAGTCTTTGAAGCCCAGCGGCTCAATACGCTCCACGCGCTCTTGCCCCGGTGAAAGATCGATCACAGCGATGGCGTTATTTTCTTGCAGAGAGATATAGGCCTTGGTGTCGTCGCTTGAAATGGCTATGTATTCAGGCTCAATTTCGTTTTCAAAGCCCGCATGTGGCGTGACCATGTGCATTCCACGCAGCATCAAATCCGCCTTCTGATTTTCAAACGAATCAAAGCCGCACTGACGCACAACTGGTTTGTCGGCGCCGCCAGAAATATCTACAACACTGATCGAACCCGGCGGGTCCGAGCGCCCATCCATGGGTGCCTCGCCTTCATTGGCGACAAGTAGGCGCTTGCCATCGAGCGTAAATTTGACCATATCGGGATGAAAACCAACCTGCACCTTGGAAATTTGATTGCCTTCAAGATCAAAGAAGCCCACGCTGCCACGCATATCTTCGCTCATGGGCTGGCTGGCTATCGCAATCACATTGCCGCTGATCGCCACGCTGTTCACACCGTACTGCCGAATAATTTTAAATTGCACGGGCTTGGTTAGATCGGCGATGCTGACGCCTTCAAGACCCTCGGCGTTGTTGGTGAACCACAATCTTTTATTCAATGGGTCGTAGGCTGAAATCTCCGCGCCTGACATGTCCCACCAGGCCGTTTGATAACGGCTGATCACCTGCAACTTCAGCGAACAGTCCGGCGTAGCGAACACGGAAACATTGGTTGATCGCGGGGCTGGCACAATCTGGGTCGCCACTGTTTGTGCCGCCAACTGAGTGACGCAAAGCAATACAAGAATGGCGTAGATCATGCGCCTATTGTGAGCAATTTTTAGCACTCTGTTTGCCGCGCGCGGCTCCTTTATAAAATCTTTATAAATCTTCGTTTGTAGGCAATTCCAAGCCAATTTTAGACCTACTCTTGATTACCATGTCCGCAAGCACGCCCGCACATTCCGCAGAAAGAAAACAGAATTTCAATCCAGATTTGAATCGCGATGTGAATGCGGAATTAAATTCAACATGGTCCACGCATAGTGCTGCCACCTTTGCGCACCGCGTGTGGTGGAGCAACGATGTGCTTGCGCCTGGCAACGCGGCGTTTACCGCCGCGCTTGAACAAGTGCATGGAAATTGCGTGGCTTTTGTTGATTCTGGCGTTGCCCAAAGTTGGCCACATCTTTCGCAAAAAATAGCGGGCGCATTTGCTGCGTTGCAACCTGCTGCCACATCAAGCGCCTCACAACACTCGTCCGCTAAAGTTCAAAGGAACTCGCAACCTGTCGCGGGCGCGTCACCTGTTGCGACTGTTGCTCCATGCTTGGCGCATGTGGAAATAATTCCAGGTGGCGAAAAATGCAAAGACGGCCTGGAATGGGTGGGGCGCGTGGCTAAACTATGTTTTGATCACGGCGTGAATCGCCATGGCGCGGTCATTGCCATTGGCGGCGGCGCCGTGCTTGACGCGGTTGGATTCGGCGCGGCTATTGCGCACCGCGGTGTGCGTTTGATTCGCGTTCCAACCACCACGCTTGCGCAAGATGACTCCGCAATGGGCGTGAAGTGCGGCGTGAATATGTACAACCAGAAAAACGCATTGGGCTGCTTCGCCGTACCCTGGGCAATTCTGTGCGACGAACAATTTCTGACCACGCTTTCCATTGAACATTGGCTGGGCGGCTTCAGCGAAGTGGTGAAGATTGCTCTGCTCAAAGACGGGCTGCTGTTTGAGCAAATTGAATCAAACGCCAAAAGCATCACTGCGCGTGACATGAAGGTTGCCGCGCCAATTCTACGCCGCAGTGCGTGGCTTCACCGCGAACACATTTTAAACGGCGGCGATCCATTTGAGGTGGGCACCGCGCGCCCGCTTGACCACGGACATTGGAGTGCGCATCGCTTGGAAGTGCTCAGTAATTTCACGGTGGCGCACGGGCACGCTGTCAGTATTGGTATTGCCCTTGACGCGTGCTTGGCGGTTGAAATGCGCTTGCTTGAAGCCAAAGTGGCCGCGCGAATTATTCGGCTTCTGCGTTCGCTTGAACTTCCAGCATGGCATCCAATGCTGCAATCCCGGCAAGAAATTGTTGCGGGCTTAGAGCAATTTCGCCAGCATTTAGGCGGAAATTTCGCTATTCCCCTACTCAGTGCAATCGGCAAATCCCATGATGTCACGCACATCAGTCACGAAGATTTTGAGAAAGCCACCACCACTCTTCGTACACTTGGGTCATGACCACGCCCGCAGACAAGCCGCCGCTTGATCGCAAAATGTTGATCGATCTTGGATTCATCGATGCGCGGGCCAAGGTTCTTGACATTGCCGCATTTCTGGATCGACTTGATCGCGCCGCGTCAGTCAATACCTCCACGGATTTTCGCATAGATGCAATCCGCGCCGCGCTGGCAATCGCACTAGAGAACTCCCCCGCTCGGGCAGAGCGCATTCTGCAATTATGGAGCGATCCAACCACCGAGCCCGTGGAGCGCTCGGACGGTAAAGCCGCGCGCGGAGCGCACCCAACACGCACAACTTAAGCAGTTCAACCCCACATCAATCAACTTTCATGCAGCGCACGCATCAACTCAGCCAAGCCACTTCTTTCATGACCATTCATTCTTTATGTATATAGACCCGCACATACACATGGTCAGCCGAACCACGGATGACTACGCGCGCATGGCCGCGGCGGGTTGTGTGGCCGTGACCGAGCCTGCTTTTTGGGCCGGCTTTGATCGCAGCAGCGCCGCTGGCTTTCATGATTATTTTCGCCAGCTCACCGAGAGCGAACCGCGCCGAGCGGCGGCATACGGTATTGCGCACCATGCGTGGATTTGCATAAATCCCAAAGAGGCGCAGGATCATGGCTTTGCGCGCGAAGTGATGAGCATGATTCCAGATTTTCTGTCCCGCCCAAATGTGCTTGGTGTTGGCGAAATTGGTTTGAATCGCAACTGCAAAACGGAGCTAGCGGTCTTTGAGGAGCATTTGGAAATTGCCGCGCAACACAATTCGCTTGTGCTGATTCACACGCCGCACCTAGAGGACAAACTCAAAGGCACGCGCCTGATTTTGGATGCGATCACCGCGCACGGAAAAATAAATCCCCAGCGCATTTTGGTGGACCATGTTGAAGAACACACTGTGCGAATGGTGCTTGAGCGTGGATTGTGGGCGGGCATGACGCTGTATCCCGACACCAAGTGCACCGCAGCGCGCGCGGTGGACATTATGGAAATGCATGGAACCGAGCGTATTTGGATAAATTCTGCGGGCGATTGGGGGCACAGCGATCCGCTTGCGGTTCCCAAGGCCGTGGTCTCTATGCGCGCCCGCGGCCACACCGCCGCCGATATTCACAAGATCAGTTTTGAAAATCCGCGCGCGTTCCTTTCTCAAAGCGGGAACTTCAGCGTGGTGGCACCACGACCAACTATTTCATGAACACACACGTCAACACCTATCCAGTCAACCCGCGCAAATGGCTCACGCTGTTCGCCATGACTGGAAGTTTGTGCATGATTCTTCTAGACACCACGGTGGTTGGCGTGGCGCTGCCCGCCATCCAAAGTGACTTGGCGATCACGCCTTTGCAATTGCAGTGGGTCATCAACGCCTATGTGCTTGTGCTTGCAAGTTGTATTGCCGTGGGTGGCCGCGCCGCCGACGCATTTGGACGCGTGCCAACTTTTATTGTGGGCGTAACCTTATTCGCGCTTGCAAGTGTGTGGTGTGGATTTGCCAGCAGTGGTACCCACCTCATCGTGGCGCGCGTTTTGCAAGGACTTGGGGCTGCCATTATGCAGCCCGCCAGCGCCAGCCTGGTTGTGAATAGTTTTGCGCCAGGCGAGCGCGGCAAAGCAATGGCTGTTTACGCTGGCATTCCATTGCTTTTTCTAGCTGCCGGCCCGGTGATTGGCGGCGCAATCACGCAGTACGCCAACTGGCGCTGGAACTTCTGGCTCAATATTCCCATCGCCCTTGTGGCTATTGCGCTTACTTGTATCGCGCGGCCAATTGATGTGCGCATGCCCAAACAGGGAAATGATTTTATTGGAGCTCTGCTCCTGCTCACGAGCCTGCCACTGTTTGTATGGGGACTTATGCAGGGCAGCGAGTTTGGTTGGACTCACCCTCAAATCATTGGCGCTATTTTGATGGGCGTTATTTTTCTGCCAATATTCGTGTGGTGGGAGAGCAGGCATCCATCGCCATTGTTGGCGGTGAACTTGTTCGCCGACCGCGCCATTGCTATGGACGCCACCATTTTATTCGCCACTCAATTCACCTTAACGGGGTTGGTGATTTACGGAAGCATTTATGCCCAAAGTGTTTTACTTTTTGATCCAATGACGGCGGGCGCAAGTTTGCTACCCATGCTCGCGCCCATAATTGTTGTGATTCACTTTGCGGGCCGCTTGTACGACCGCGTGGGTGTTCGTACACCAGCCATGATTGGCACATCTTTGTGCGTGATTGGCATGGGAATCCAAGCCATCGCCGCGTCACTTGCAAATTATCCATTGCTGGCCACGGGAATGCTGATTCTTGGCACTGGAATTGGTTTTGTCATGAGCCCTGTGAACACGGATTCCATGAGCCGCGTGCCGCCAGGAAAGCGTGGACAAGTGAGCGGTCTTGTTCAAACACTACGCCAAATTGGTGGATCTCTTGGCGTTGCCATTGTCGGCTCGGCCATTCTGCTATCCCATGATTCATCAATTGAACAGCGTTTGGAGCAGGCATTGCCTCAAGAGCAACGCGCGTCTGCGCGCGAACTTTTACAGCAGGCCTCCAAAGGCAATAGCGCCGCCATTGCCAAACTTGCTGCCAACACGCAACTCCAAACGATTGAACGCGAAGTTCTTGCCAGTAGCGTTGCCACGGGTTGGTGGATTTGCACCGCCACATTGGTGGGCGCGTTCATTGCAGCAACCCGCTTGCGCTCCATGGCAAATCCAATCTCTGCGCGCAAGCCAAGTGCGTAGGCGCTCAACACAAGCGCGACACCATTTCACCGACACGCCAACGATCGACTGCGTAAACTGCGTTCATGGCGCGGCCAATCATTGGAATTTCCTGCAATGTGAAAGAAGAAAATGCCAAGACTTTTTTCATGCTGCACAGCGCCTATGTCAATAGCGTGAATGAGGCGGGCGGCGTTGCATTTTTAATTCCGCATCAAGCCAACTTGTCCGCGGAAACACTGGACGCGCTGGATGGCGTGTTACTCACTGGCGGCGACGACATTGATATGCGCGAATTTGGTCAAGCGCTGCACGCCAAAGCGGACCTGATGTCCCCACTTCGCCAGCGCGGCGATTTTGCGCTCCTACGCGCGCTTGATGAGCGCCCACACATTCCAGTGCTTGGTATTTGTCTAGGTATGCAACTCATGGGTGTTCACAAGGGGTGCGCGCTCATTCAACATTTGCACGATGTCATTCCCAACGGCGATCGCCATGTGGGAAATAAAATTCATCCCATCAGTGGCGCCATAGGATCGGGTCCTGTGACAAGCAGTCATCATCAAGCGCTCAGCGGCGCAGGACCATTTGAAACACTCGCACTGAGCGACGACGGTGTACTGGAGGCTATTCGTCTTGCAAATCGTGACTTTTATGTGGGCGTGCAATGGCATCCAGAGCGCACGCTCGACGCGGCCCTAGGTCTTGGCATACTTCAAAACCTAGTCAAAGCTGCTGCAAAATAGACATTTCTACAGTACGCGCTTCTCTTTTATCAAAGTCGAACCACTGCTACGATTTCAACATAGGAGACCACCATGTCCATCGCCAATTTTGTTTCAGTCCTGATTTCTTTCAATATGTTTGCTTCGGATAATGTTTCCCAAGCCCCTGTAACCAAGCCACCCCTTCTCATTGTCACCGCTGACGCGCCTGCGCTCACCCTAGACACATGGGTGAAAGGTGATGCGATTCAAGCCTTCGATCCAGAAAAAGTATATGTGGTCGAGTTTTGGGCGACATGGTGTGCTCCTTGCCTGAAGACCATTCCCCATCTCACAAAGTTGCAAAAGGAAAATCCAAAAGACTTGGTTGTGATTGGAGTTGCCGCTTCCGAAAAGCCGCAGAAGAAAAAAGATTCGTCCACCCCCAAAGATACGCCCGCTGATGAAGCAACCGCTGCCACGGATGCAAAAGCCCAAGCGGAACAAATGCTTGCCGCAATCAAAACATTTGTGACCCAGCAAGGCGACAAAATGGAGTATCTCGTAGCCTTTGATGCCGACGGTTCCATGAGCCGCGATTGGATGATGGCGGCCAAGCAAAGAACCATTCCAACCGCCTTCATCATTGCAAAGGGCGGCAAAATTGCGTGGATTGGACCCGCCAACCAAGTGGAAAAGCCGCTGGCAATTGCCCTGGGAATTCAAGCCCCCGTGGTCGAAAAGAAAAAAACTGGAAAATCTCCTGGCGGCGCCAAGGACGGAACCGGGACTGGCGAAGCGACGCCACCACCCAAAAAGGCCGTGGAATAAATCCACAATTCTGCGTAGTACTGGCGCGAAATTTATGAAACCAATCGGCTACTGCGCCAACGTGCATCCAGGTCGCAACCTTGCTCAACTGCGTGAATCACTCGCGGGACCAATGACGCGCATCGCCCAGGACCTTGCGCTTGATTCGCTTCCGGTTTCACTTTGGCTTTCTGCGGAAACGATTCGCGAACTTTCTCAAGACACCAAACTAGCAATCAGCCTGCGTGATCAAGCCATCGACTGCGGTATTTCATTTGTGGCGATCAACGCGTTTCCCTACGGCAACTTTCATGCGCAGCGCGTGAAACACGCGGTCTATGAACCCAACTGGACTGATGGTCGCCGCACCCACTACACATTGGCGGTGGCGGAACTATTGCCGCTGCTGGTTGCGCCCGGCACTGAACACATCAGTATCAGCACGTTGCCGCTTGGCTGGCGCGCAAATTTTTCCTCTAGCGCAAGCGGCGCGTCCGTTGGCATTGCCTCAACCGCGCTCGAACAAATCGCCTCGCGCCTGCATGAAATTGAGCAAAAAACAGGCTTGCGCATCACGCTGGACATTGAACCAGAGCCAGGTTGCGCTATTGAAACCAGCGAGGAACTTGTTGGATTTTTCACGCACTGCCTTCCAGTCACAACGCGCATGTCGGTCAATGTGCGTCGCTACATTGGCGCCTGTGTTGATGTTTGCCATGGCGCGGTCATGGGCGAATCTCCGCAGGATTTTTTCCAGCACTGCGCGCAAGTCGGCGTCACGATCAACCGTATTCAACTTTCAAGCGCCATCAAAGGCGCGAACTCAGAGCATGATCTTGCGGCCTTGGCGCAATTCAACGAGCCGCGATATTTACATCAAGTGGTGAGCGGTTTCGGCGCGTCGCGGCGCATGTGGGACGACATTCCAGATTTTTTAGCCGATACCAATATTGAGCCACCCACCACGGACTCGAAAGCGCTTGCACATGAAATTTCCACAACCACATTGACGCCAACGCTGGCGAATGCCACGGTGCATCATTTCACCAATGCGCGAACGCAAGAGTGGCGTTGCCACTGGCATGTTCCCATTCACCACGCCATGATAAATGGACTAGAAACAACTTCAAACGCAATCACCGCCACGCTTGATGCCGCATTGCGCCTGCCCAATGCTCCGTTGATCGAGGTTGAAACCTACGCCTGGACGCAACTTCCGCACCGAGAGCATATTTCTACCGCGCATGAAGTTGAGCAAGGAACTGTTCAGGAAATCCGCTACGCTCGAAGTTGCGCAGCCGCCGCGCAAGCCGCATTAGATATCGCATGAGCAACCAATCAACCTCATCTCTTGCCGCCCCAGTTCAAGGCCGCAATAGTTTTGGAGCGTTCATGAAACTCTTTCGAGTTTCAAATTCGCCAACCGTAGTCACCAACGCGCTTGTTGGCTCGGCGGTGGTAACGGCGTTTGCGCCCAATTCATTTATAAACACAACGCATGTCGCGATCATCACCGCCGGCATTGTCATGATCTACAGCGCTGGTATGGCTATCAATGATTATTTCGATCAAGTGGTCGATGGCCACGAGCGCCCAACACGACCAATCCCCGCGGGGCAAATTTCACCTTTCGTCGCGCTGCTATGCGGCGGAGTGTTGCTATTTCTTGGGATTGCCGCATGCGCGTCGGTTTCACTTGATGTGCTGCCTTGGGTCATGTTGCTCGCAAGCGCGGTGCTTGCCTACAACATGTTGCACCTTGCAAAATTTGTTGGGCCCCTGCTCATGGGCGTGTGCCGTGGGCTTGTACCCGTGATTGCGGCCTTTGCGTTGTCGCCTATTCAAACTCCGGCATGGAATATTTTGGTGTTCTTTGCAGTGCCGCTTGGAATTGCGGGCGCAAGTATTTCCATACTGGCACGCAATGAATTTTCGGTCAGCCAGAAATCATCTCTCACTCAATCCACGCGAATTATGATTTCAACCGCGCTCATGGGAATTGCCGCGCTTGCTCCGCTTGGCGCCATTGCCACGCGCACGCTGAATCCCATGTCTAATTTCATGATTCTCACCTATGTGATTTGCATGACCTTGGCGGGCATTTCTATTTTCCACGGACTGCTTCTCATCGCTCATCCATACGCGGCGGCGAAGGGTGTCATGCGATGGATTTGTGCGCTTGCGCTTATGGATGCCGCAAATCTTTGCATTTTAAACCAGCCCGTTCTGGCGTATTCGGCTATTGCCTGCTTCATGGTTGCCACACTCTTACAGCGGCGCATCGCTGGCAGTTAATTCTTAAACCACCGACCTTCTTCCATGGCGGTTTCCATACTCTTGCACACATGACTTGCGCCACCACCAATGATCACGCCTCTGGATGCGCTCGCGTCGTGGTGATCAATGTGGTTGGACTTTCCGCGCGCCATATTGGCGTGAATACGCCGTGCTTGCGTGAACTTGCGCGCTCGCTTGGCGGAGCGCGTCCACTGCGGCCGGATTTTCCCGCCGTCACTTGCACTTCGCAATCCAGCATGCTCACTGGCCTTTCCCCGCGTGAACACGGCGTGATCGCCAACGGTTGGTTTGACCGTGAACAAGGCGAGGCGCGTTTATGGCGTCAATCAAACGCTCTGGTTCATGGTGACAAGGTGTGGGACAAGGCCAAGGCGCGCAACGACAAATGCACCACGGCGAATTTATTTTGGTGGTTCAACATGAATTCCACCTGCGATTTCACAGTCACGCCGCGCCCCATCTACACACACAATGGACGTAAAATTCCAGATGTTTCCGCGCAGCCCGCCGCGCTCCGCGACACGCTGCAAAGCAATCTTGGCGCGTTTCCACTGTTTGATTTCTGGGGTCCACGCGCCGGCATCCGCAGCAGCGATTGGATCGCCCGTGCCGCAATGCATGTGATGCGCGAACACGATCCCGCACTCACGCTTATTTATATTCCGCATCTTGACTATGTATTGCAGCGCGAAGGCCCCAACTCGCCCAACTTGCCGGCGCAACTGCGCGAAGTGGATCGCATTGTTGGCGGTCTGCTCAACGCCTGCGCCGCCCGCAACGCGCGTCCCATTGTGCTCAGTGAGTACGGTATTGAAGCCGCGACACGGCCGGTATATCTCAATCGCGCCTTGCGCGAAGCCGGCCTGTTAACGGTGCGCGACGAACTTGGCCGCGACGTGCTTGAGCCCATGACTTCGCCAGCGTTCGCCATGTGCGACCATCAGATTGCCCATGTGTATGTGCGTGATACCTCAAGTTCGACAACAGGCGCTCCCAACAATCTTGAAATAGTTTCTGAAACTCATGCGTCGCATATTCGGCGCGTTGCCCAAGTGCTTGCGGCGTTGCCCGGTGTGGAAAGCGTGCTTGATCGCACTGCGCAAGCCGCGCTTCACATAGACCATGCGCGCTCGGGTGATTTGGTTGTCACGGCCAAGCCAGGCGCATGGTTCGCCTATCCATGGTGGCTTGATGACACGCGCGCGCCCGACTTTGCCCGTTGCGTGGACATTCACAAGAAGCCCGGCTACGACCCATGTGAATTGCTCATTGACCCAGCCATTCCCCTACCCGCACTGCGAGTTGTCAAATTTAAAATTGCGCGCGCTCTGGGATTTCGCGCCACGCTGCAACTCACGCCACTGGATGCTTCACTTGTGAAAGGCACGCACGGACGCACGCAACTCGCACCAGGCTTTGAGCCCGTCCTTCTTGCGGAAAATGCCCTGCTGCCTGAAAAAGATTTCATCGCCTGCCAAGATATTTCCGACATCATCCTGCGGCATCTGTTTGGGGATAATTTCTAGAATACGCTTTCATTTGCAAACCAATAGGAACCGCCGCGCCTCGATCACACTTGCGCAAGCGACAACCGCCATGGACCACTTTGATGCAATATAAATTCTCCAAACAAGATTGCCCGCAAAAACCCGCGTGAAGATAGTCATTTCCATTCTTACGATTGCTGTTCTTGCGGGCGCCGCCGCGCTGCTGTGGCCGCAAGACAAAAAAAATATTGCCGTTGATATTTCAATCAACGACAACACTGGAACAACAATCAAACCCACCAATCTGGGTGCACCAATCGCCATACCCGCGCTTCCAAAAACTGCAGCTCAAACCGCCACCAATACTTCCGCGCCCGCAACCTCAATTATCAAGCGCGACAGCAACAATCAAATTGAAGTTGACGGCCGCTACACCATTCTTGGCTCTGGCACCGAACTTGATCCATATCGCATCACATGGGAACTACTCAAAAGTGCCTACGAAACCATGGATCTCAACGGCCCGCGCGTCACGCCGCCCAAGCGTCTGGAAATGCTCAACGGTACCTATGTGCAAATCAGTGGCTATTTGGCACCGCCTTTGTGGGGTCAGGAAACCAAGGAGTTGCTTGTTCTGTTCAATCGCTGGGACGGCTGTTGCATTGGCTTGCCGCCCACGCCATTTGATTGCATCGAGGCGCAACTTTCCGCGCCCATGAAACTTGGCGCGGCGCACACCATTAGTTTCGGCACCATCCGCGGAAAATTTATTGTTGAGCCATTCAAGGCCGGCACATTTCTCATTGGCCTGTACCGTTTGGAGGAAGCGCAAACTGACGAAACCAAATCGCGCTAACACATGACCACCACCAACCCAAATCATCAGACTTACAACGGCATTCAAGCGCTGCGATTTGTGACCGCCATGCTGGTTGTGATGGCGCGCTCGCCTTGGTGATTTGTTTCACATTTATATTCAATTGTGCCGAGCAACCCATGTGGTGGCGCTGGGCCTATTGGGGACTTCCATCCATGTTCAGTGTCACGGTGGTCGCGCTGGGCGAACCTGCGCTACGCAAAGTCATGCCCAAAATTCTCGCCACGCTAGGCGACTCCTCATACTCGCTGTATGTATTTCACACATTCACTGTTCCGCTACTTGGCACGCTGATGATTGAACTCAAAATCATCCAACCCACGGTTACGCTTGCCGTATGCATTGTGATTTCCCCGCTGGTGTGCCTGGCTCTTTACGAATGGTTTGAATTGCCCATGACAATGCGGCTGAAACGGTTGGCGCAATTTACAAAGTGAACGCATGCAAGCCCCACGAATTCCCGTTCCCGCGTGGGTGCGTTGTCTAAACGCCAATGCCTGAACGCATAGTTCAACCTTTTTGCACAGCGTTTCTCTGAAAGCGCTCTACGCAATAGACTCACCACATGCTTCGAATTGGCGCGCTCACACTTCAAACCCCCATGTTGCTTGCGCCCATGGCCGGCCACTGCGATCTTGCGTTTCGCATTCTTTGCCGCGAGCAAGGCGGCGTTGGGCTGGCAAGCACCGATCTATTAAATAGTCACGCGTTGTTGCGCGGCGCGCGCCGCTCGCTTGAACTTGCGCAAACCAATGAGTTTGATCAACCCTGCGGAATGCAGTTGTATGGCAATTGGACCGATCCACTTCCTGAGGCCGCCATCTGGGCGGTTGACCACGGCGCCAAACTGATCGACATAAATATGGGTTGCCCAGTTGACAAAGTGGCCAAAAAACATGGAGGGTCGCTGCTGTTGTGCCATGTCTGCGACACGGTGCAATTAGCCAAGCGCATTGTTGACGCTGTGGCCAAACATACCAACGGACTCGTGCCAGTCACCGCGAAAGTCCGTCTGGGTTGGGACCCTGATCGCTTTGTCGCGCCCGAACTTGCGCGCCAACTTGAGGATGTCGGCATTGCCGCCGTCACCGTTCATGGCCGCTATACCTGTCAAATGTTTAGCGGTCACGCCGATTGGAATCGCATTGGCGAAGTTGTAGCCGCCGTGAAAAATATACCAATTATAGGCAATGGAGATGTGACCGAGCCACATCACGCGGTACAAATCATGCGACAGACTGGTTGCAGGGGCGTCATGGTTGGCCGCGGCTCGCTGCGCACACCGTGGCTATTTCATCGTGCCAGTCATTTAATTGCCACAGGCGAATTGCTGCCCGAACCAACGCCAGATCAAAAGTGCCAAGTGATTGATCGCCACATTGAACTATTAGAAAAGTACAGCCCTGGCTCCAGCGCCGTGGAGTGCATGCGTAAACGCATTAGTTGGTATGGCAAAAACATGGGCCATGTCAAGCCACTCAAAGAAGGCATACGCACCGCAACTACCACCGCGCAAATGCGCCGAGTGATTGCACAATGGCGCGTCCGCGTTTTGGAAACAACTTTCAATACCACACAGCAGCCGCAGTAAAACGAAATATATTTTCTTGTTTGGTGGCCGAACTCTCGAAAGAATCCAAAGCCGAAGCTTTACACCATTCAACTAGGATTATTTCTTTCATTCAATTGTCTACCTACATAGGACATGTACGCATTCCAAATCTTGGCGTGATAGAGACGCTTTGAAGGTCAAGAATGTGCTTGCATGTGTTCGCAATTAATGCGGCCGCATGCGGTTACAAGCGTTTCCCTACGCCCTCTCGAACGCGCCCCCGCAATGAAATAGCACATAAACTATAGTCCTATAACCACATTTTGGGGGTAAATATGGGTATTTCAACTTGTCGATTGGCAATTTCAATTTGAGGATGTGTCTGACACGGCAATTGCCAAGGGCGTTTGTGGGGCAATAGTTCATCTAGTCAGTAGCAAGGGACAAAACTTTGTTTGAAATTATTTATGTCGGCAACACATGGTTGCCTTAGTGCGTATGAAATCTTGAAGAGATATGGGATTTGCGACGGAGTGGGGTTGAGGGAATTTCATCGTTAGTTGTTCACGGTGATAGGGATTGAAATTTATATCGGTAGAAAGGGAAAGCTATGTATGTACCAAAGGGATTAGGAAAAGGATTTGCTGTGCCATTGTTAGGCACAGTCATGATCGTGTCTGGGGCCAATGCAGCATTAGTTTCTTTTTCCAAAGTGATCACAAACAACACTTTGACCGAACAAGTTTTTGAACTAAGTAAAGAATGGACACTGACAGACTCCTTGGGGAATACCGGTGGATCAGGCTCGCTTGCAATTGTTCTTACGGATATACGTGGTGGTGGCGCTTACTTGAAAGCGGCGGGAACAAGTCCTATTTACACCAGTTTTATCAATGGCACACAAGTATCCTTGTTGAATTCAGGATTACTAAATGTAGCTCCATACGGACAGACATCGCTTTCTAAGTCTTACAATTTTACAAATTACAACGTTTCTGGAAATATAAACCAGATCATCCATACGCAATTAAAATTCATTCTTTCCGCAGGAGATCAAGCAGTTATTTCGAGCACGTTTGAAGTGGTTTCGTTTGTTCCCACTCCAGGCGCGCTTGCTTTTATTGGCATTGCTTGCGGGGTTGGTCTGCGCGGAAGACGCAGAAATTAAAGTGTAATTTCTTAAAAAAATGCAATTCTTACTTTGACAATAAGTTTTTTGAAATAGATGTTTAGATGAGTGATCGAAACAGTTTGAATCATAATTCTCAATTAGTTTTGAGAGTAAAAAATCTTGTTGAGGGAAAAAAAATGTCCAAGTTTATAATTACTTTCGTAGCGTCTGCCGCATTTTCTGGGTCGGCTGTGGCAGGTTCAACCATGAATTTGACTGTCAATGTTGATGGGAACCAGACAACAACCCAGCAAATGGGTCAACTCACCGCCTTTGGTGATTACAGTTATACGGGCGCGGTAACGGATGCGTATCCAGTCACTGCTTGGGCAGTTGGTTGGAATCTTGTATCTGATTCCAATGCAAATTCATTCGTGACCAATGGTTTCACGATCGCAAATTTGAGTTCCATGACTAAACGTTTCAATATCACATTGGAAATTGCGGGCATGATTCCAACAGCTGGCGCGCGGGTATTTACAGGAAGTCTGGGCGGAACTTTGACAAGTTCCTCCAGCGCGAGTTCCAACATTGCATCTGTTGGATCACTTCCACTGTGGAAAGGCTTGCTGAACGGATCTTCGCCGGGCACCAATTCTGAATTATTGAGTTCATACGCCTTAACAGTTCCAGGCTCCACGACCGGCGTGCTCCCATCGACCATAATCACGCCATATTCCGCACCCGCTAGTGCGAACTCAAGTCTTGGCTATCAATTTGAATTCGATCTTTCCTCAAATGCAATGGTTTCGTTCTCTGGAGTTTGGAGTGCAGTTCCATCACCAAGCGCATTGACTCTGATTGGCTGTGCTGGGGTAACTATTTCACGTCGCCGACGATCCAATTAAGTCATCACGAAAAATTGCGGGCGCGTCGTGAGATATTTCCGACAACCCCGCTCAGGTCACTCCCCCGTTTGCGTTACGAGTCCTTTCAAATAGGACTCGTTTCGTTTTTACAGCGCGTTCATAAACTTGGAATGGTTGTGCCACAATGACAATTCAAAGCTTCTACAAAGGAGCACTTCAAGACCTTCTCTAGGCGCAAGTAATTCACTTGACCCGCTTCAAAGAAAGCAATCAACCTGCAGGGTTGCGTAGTTCGCGCGCTTGCGGCAAATCTTCAATGCGCGCAATGCCAAAGACACGCAGAAATTCGCTGGTGGTTCCGTACAACATGGGGCGACCCAATTCCTCAGCTCGACCAGTGATGCGCACCAAGCGCCGTTCCATTAACCCACGCAAAATATCGCCACAAGCAACCCCACGCACCGCTTCGAGTTCGGAGCGCAAAGTGGGTTGTCGATAGGCAATAATGGCCAATGTGTCTAGGGCCGCCGGTGTCAGACGGCCTTGTAATTTGGCGCCATGCACGCGCGTCATGAGCGGACCAAACTTGCTGAGCGTGAGCAGTTGCCAACCGCCAGCCAAGCGCTCTATGCGAAAGCTCCGGTTGGACTGCTCATACTCGTTATTCAAGTGGTCAATGGCCTGCTTGACCATGGTCACTGGCATTGTATCTTTTGCGCTGACCGAACCCAAACCAAGCGTGTCCACCAACTTGGACTCACTCAATGGGCGGCTCATGGAAAGTAAGACGGCTTCCACGCGCGACTCAATGGATTGATCGGCGCAAGGTGTTTCATCCGGCGCTTGCATAAACACCGGGGCTTCTGCGAAGGCTTCTGTTTGTTCTGTTACTTCTTGAGGTTCCATGCGTACCTTTTATGCCGCGAATTTCATTGTCCATGCGGCGGCTGAGTTGTTCTCACACGCGACATCAAGCGCGCTGACCAGGGCGCGAATTGGCGCGTTGACTGGCAGCATTGACTGTGGCTTGAGACACGCGTTGAGCGCGCTCAACAGATTTTCGTTGAGCCGCCGAAGTTGTCCCAGACGCTATTGCCTTTTGATTTGCATCGGCAAGCATGGCCGCGGCTTGCTTCACATCAATGGTTGAAATATCCACAGTGCTGTCGGCCAGCAGCGTTAAACTGTCGCCTTGCATTTGGGCAAAGCCCCCATCGGTCAACATTTGCTGAGTGGTTCCCGTGGCGCTGGTCACTGTCAACATGCCGGTTCCTAGCCGCGTAAGAAACGGACTGGTCCCAGGCATCACGCCAACTTGACCATCCCAGGCTTCAAATGAAACATAGGTTGCCTTTTCTTCAAGGGCGATTGCGTTTGGCGTGACAACGGTGCATTGGATTGGTGTGGGCATTTTTAGAAACTCTTAGAGGTGATGGTAGCAAGGATTCTAGCGAATATTTGCTTTGTTTAATTGATTATTTCGGTAAGCCATGCACCGCCAAGGAGTGGTTGCGATAGCGTGGGTCGTTGGAAACTTCACGCACAATGCCCGCGCAAAGCCACTTGGGAAAGTCGCACGGCGTGTGTTCGCTTGGAAGTTCAACCTCCACCATGACCAGTGGAAGATCAAGAAACTGATCCACTTCCCATGTCAGTCCTGCTTCACAAATACGGTGTCGCGCTTTACGAATGCGTTTACCCAAAGTCTGCGGCCAAAGTTTTTCAAATATTGCGCGATCAAGCGCGTGCTCGGTTTCTTGTCGCACCACGCCTTGCCCTTGCTTGATGGTGTGAAAATATTCCGTAGTGCCATCAGCCAGAGTAACTGAGCGAATACGCCCTTCGCGAAATGATTGATCATGCACGGAATGCTCTGGCAAATAGCCCTGCTGAATGTTCCACACCACGGCGCCCGCGGGCAGCGTAGGCATGGCGCGCATAATCCAAACTCGCTCTATTTCTTGGGTGGAGTTCATGGCGGGAATTCGTGCATTTGATTTCTTGAAGTTGTCAAGGAATTTGAAATCATGTCATCGCGTCGCCACGGGTGCGCATGCTTGGCTCCAAGCCGCAACCAAGGACGACATGACTAATTTTAAATTCACGTTGGCGCGAACCGCCTCCTCAAAAGTTTCTAGGGTGCGCATGGCGCGTTGAGTGGCATCAAGCGCCTCGCGATCATTGGCGGACGCGGCCTTCAGAAGTCGCTGGCGTAAATGCAAACCAGCCAGGCGAACCAACATGGCAACGCCTTGACGATTCGCCGCGTCCTTGCTGGCGCCTTCGTTGTTCTTGATTAATTTCTCCGCGTATTCCTCGGCATATTTACTCATTTCTTCGGCAAGCGACGACGGAAAATTACCTTGATCAAGTTGCTTGAATTGCGGATGCAACACTTGCCACCACTGGTACAAACCAAATTCAGCTCCTAGCAATGCCAGGCCTGGACTGCCTTCGGCAAATTGCTGCAACCACGCGCCTTGCGCGCCGTCAATGTCCCATTGCTGTTGATCAAACCACTGCTGCATGGCCTGCGGCGCAAGCGGGCCAAACGCCACTCTATGACAACGGCTGCGAATGGTTGGAAGTAATCGATCCTCGCGCGAAGTCACCAAAAAGAGATAGGTGCCAAGCGGTGGCTCCTCGAGAGTTTTCAGCAGCACATTTTGCGCCTCACTTTCAAGCAATTCGGCCTCGTCAATCACAAACACTTTGGCTCGGCCGCGCGCGGGCGTGCGCTGCACGGCGGAATCCAACATGCGTCCTTCGCCATCCACACCGCCAATCAAAGTCTCGCGCAACAGGTCCACTGGAATATTGATTTGCTTCTTGTCGCGCAGTTCACGGCTTTGACTTACCGCCGCTAACTCCTTGCGAATAACAATAAAGTCTGGATGCGAACCGGCGTGAAGAAGTGCGGCATCTTCGGTTTGGGTGGGCGGCACCAACGCGGCCATATTGGCGGGCGTGGTCGCGGGATCAAGAACCAACCCCGCGAACAATCTTGCCGCCAACGATTTACCAACGCCCATGGGTCCATGCAAAATCCACGCATGGTGCACCCGTTCCGTGGCGAAAGCACGCGTGAGTGCTGCGATGGCCTTGGGTTGGCCAAGCAGCGGACTTGTGGGCGCGCCACTCAACGTGGAACCTCTATTAATGTGCAGGGTTTTGCGCTTGGTTTTGCATTTGGCAGGCCGCGGGGTGGCGGCATAAACAGGGGCTCGCCGTTGACCAAAAGAACGGGAAATTTCTTCATGATTTTTTCCACATCGGGGTGAAACAATGTGCTGCGCGCGTCATACGCCGACGAATCAAAGACACCAATCGTAACGGTGCTTGATCGATCATCAGCGTCATTTTTTACATAGGCCTCAAATCCTTGCAGACGAAGTTCGGCGCAATACGCGTCTGCTTTTCTTTGCAAGTCGGCCAGCGGAATCTCACCGCTTTTAAAATCACTCCAGGTGGCCACCTTGACCGTGAACAATGGAACCACATTTGGAAATCGCGCGCGCACCTTGGACAAATCGTATGGCCCCTGCTTCGCCTGAGTGGCCGTTGTTTGCAGACGCACTAAATACGCGCGCGCAAATGGTCGAACGCCATTCTCCTCTATGGCTTTCACCATTGTGATTGTGGGCTTTGCCTTCGCGTCGTCAAGACCTAAAAAATGTCCGTACACAATTGCGCTGCCACTCTCCAACGAGCACACTCGCGCCTCGGCAAGATTTGGATAACGCGTAATCATGGCTTCGCGCGTGGCGGTGGCGGCAGCCGCGTGGCCTTGATCGGTGAATGTCATTAATAACACGGACCATTCTGGTTTTTGCTCGGTCGTTACCGAGTTCGGATTGTTTGTTGGCGTAATACTTTTTCCAGCGGCCGCGCCCGCCTTGGGATTTTTATTGTTTGTCCCGCTTTTGCCTGAGCCTGTGGCGTTTCCATCCACCTCATCGCCCTCGTTCATGAGTTCGTTGTTGGGGTCCGGCTTGGCACCAGCGCCTTTGGGTGCGCCGGAATTGTCCCCAGACTGACCTCCAGTTGCGGGGCTCGACTGGATGAAATCCACTTCATGGGCCAAGGCCGCCGCGCTGAAACACAAGGCCGGCAAAACGCTTTGGCAGACCACCAATTTGTCAGCGCAAATGGCTTGAAAAACGCTATTCAAGACCAGTATTTGCGGGAAGTTAAAGATTTTATTTTGCATGAAAATTTGCTCAAGGTTGGAGGCTCAAGTGGTCGATTCTATACTCACGGAAGCGGATTGCCGCGACCCATTCAAGACGCAGGAAGCGTTTGTTACACCTGTTTGAATCGACCCAAAGGATTGAGTCGAAGATAACAAGGAGTTATTTATGCCTGATATTTCGCCCATCAACAATCTTCCAAGCAGTTCCCTGCCCGCTTCAATTCAGCGGACGCAGGTTGACGCACCAGCCACCACGGCCGGAGCGCCCAAGCACACTGAAATTCAGGACCGCGTGGAAATTTCCGATCATGCACGCCACCTTGAAAAGCTTCGCCAAGCGCCAGATATTCGCCAGTCAAAAATAGATGCGGCTCGCAGCGAAATTGCCCAAGGAACCTACGAAACGCCTGATCGACTGCGCGCGGCCTTGCTGCGATTGCTCAATGATATTGAACCAAACTGACCAGCTTTGCACCAACACAACGCCACTTGAAAGGCCATTTCCATGGCCTTTTTGTCGCATGAAAGACAATGTGTGCGGCGATTGAAGCGGTCACATATGAGTGAGGGTCTTGTTATCGCTGCATGCATTGCGCGCCCGCCTTGCTGCTTGGCTTTCAAGCGTGCCACTCGCATCAATATTCAATTATTTTATAAGTAATTTCAATTAGATATTGGGCTATCTCCTCTACCATGACAAACCCAGAAGGAGTCTTTATGAATCGACTTTTGATTGTGTGTGGACTTTTGCCGCTCACGTATGTTGCAACAATCTTGGCGCAGAACCCCCCGCCAGTGGCCATGCGCCCCGCACAAGTGCGCCGCGACATCATTGAACACGCCACCGTGGTGGTGAAGCCTGGCGAGCGCATTGAAGATGGCGCCGTACTTGTGGAAGATGGCTGGATTACCGCGGTTGGAAAGAGTGGCGCGGTGATTGCGCCTGTTGGAACCAATGTGATTGATGCCAAAGGCTTGACGCTGTATCCCGGATTGATCGACGCGGCGCTAATGATTGACAGCGCCGCCATAGCGCGCGCCGCCGCCGATGATGCCACGCACTATTGGAATGACAAAGTCACTCCCCAAGTGCGCGTTGCAAATATGGCGACGCTGGCGAGCGGCATACGAAAAGAAATGCGTGACATGGGCTTCACGGTCGCGGCGGTGCACCCCAACGCTGGAATTTTTCGCGGTGAAAGCGCGGTGGTGTTGCTAGCCAGCGATGACAATAAAGCGGAGCAACTGGTCGCCAACGCGGGACAAAATATTTCTTTTGCCCATGAAGGCGATGAAGGTCCCGACAACAGCCGCTACCCAACCGCGCTCATGGGAACAATGGCGGTCATTCGCCAAGGCTTGCTTGACGCGCGGTGGCTTTGGCAATCCAACGCCGTATGGAAAGCGCACCCGCAAGGCAATGATCTTCCCAAAGCTGCCGCGTCGTTGGCCGCGTTAGAGCCGGCTATTCAGGGAAAATCAGTGGTGATTTTTGATTGCAACAACGAGCAAGATGTTTTGCGCGCTGCTGGTTTGGCAAAGGAGTTTGGCTTAAAAGCACGGATCATTGGTTCGGGCAATGAGTTCCGCCGATTAAACGAGGTGGTGGCCACGCGCTTGCCAATTGTGGCCACCTTTGAATTTCCAAAGACGCCCGATGTCAGTGATCCGCGCAAAGATGAATCGGTTTCGCTGCGCGATCTGCAAACATGGGCGTTGGCCCCGCGCAACTTGAAGCAGTTGCTTGACGCGGGCGTGGATGTGAGCGTGGGCACCGCCAAGCTGAAAAGTCGCGGCGACTTTCCAGCGCGTGCGCGCCGCGCTATGCAGAATGGCTTGTCTGAGGATGAATTACTTTCATGTTTGACCACGCGGCCAGCCAAGCAACTTGGCCTTAGCGGCGTCGTCGGAACAATTGAGGTTGGTCGCATGGCCAACATGGTGTTGCTGGATGGACCACTGTTTGCAGAGAAGACGCATGTCATGGCCACCATGATTGCGGGGGATAAGGTGAATGTGTACGAGCCGGTGACTTTTGGTTTCAAGGGTCCCTGCACATTTACAAGCGGCACGATTGAATTGTCTGGAACATTTGATCCAGAGACCAAGGCGATTCGCTTTGAAACATTGCCACCAGTTGCGGATGCCAAGGCCGCAGACGCCAAACCGGCCGCAACCGTGGCGGGCGCTGCGAATGATCCGACGCCAGTTGCGGATGCGTCCACGACCAAACCATTTGAACCCAAGAAATATGCGGCCGAACATGTGGATTTTGATCTGGATCGTGTGGGCTTCACCCTGCCTGGTGAAACGCTTGCCAGCGAAGGCGTGTTGCGTTGCACGGCAATTCGCATTGGTGATCGCGTGGATGGTGTGGCGCAAACACGCGACGGAAAATCCATTGCGTTTACCTTGACAAAGCGCGAAGTTTCCACAGTTGCGGACGCCAAAGCCGCCGAATCAAAGGTCGCCGACGCCAAGGTTGCCGATTCAAAAGTAGCTGATGCCAAATCTGTCGATCCAAAAGTAGCCGATGCCAAACCATCCACTGACGCGGTAGCGGCAACGACCGAAAGGAAATCCGAGGATCCATTGGCGTTCATTCCAGCGGTCTTACCACTGGGCGAGTATGGGTTTGAAAAAACTCCCGTATCCCAAACTGTGTTGGTGAAAAACGCAACCATTTGGACCAGCGGTCCAGAGGGCACGCTGAACAACGCCGACCTGCTTGTGGTGAATGGCAAAGTGAAAGCCGTCGGAGTAAAGCTTTCAAATATTCCCGCCGACGCCCTCGTGATTGACGCCACCAACAAACATGTCACACCCGGCCTTATCGATTGCCACAGTCATACTGGAATTGAAGGCGGCGTGAATGAAGGAACCAACAATGACACGGCCGAGTGCCGCATTGGTGACTGCATTGATCCCGACGCGGTGGGTTGGTACCGCGAACTCGCCGGCGGCTTGACCGTGGCAAATCAATTGCATGGCAGCGCCAATCCAATTGGTGGGCAGAACAGCGTTGTGAAATTAAAGTGGAGCGGCGGGGCCAATGATTTCCGCATCAACGACGCAATTCCTGGCATTAAATTTGCGCTTGGTGAAAATGTCACACGGCCGCGCGGGCGCTACCCAAATACCCGCATGGGCGTTGAGGCGTTGCTTCGCGACAGTTTCCGCGCGGCCCGCGAGTACTCCACCAAGCACGATGCGTACGCCGCGCTGACGGATGAACAACGCGCCATCATCATGGCGCCTAGACGCGACCTGCAACTAGAAACACTGGCAGAAATTCTGGCGGGCACGCGCTTGATCCATTGCCACAGCTACCGTCAAGACGAAATTCTGATGCTGTTACGGCTTGCGGAGGAATTTCAATTTCGCATAGGAACATTTCAACATGTGCTTGAGGGCTATAAAGTTGCCGACTTGATCGCTAAGCATGGCGCGGGTGCAAGCACCTTTAGTGATTGGTGGGCCTACAAAATGGAGGTCATGGACGCGGTGCCATTCAACGGCACCATGATGCACGATGTTGGAGTTGTGGTGAGCTTTAATTCAGATAGCGATGAAATGGCGCGGCGCATGAACATGGAGGCGGCAAAAGCCATCAAGTACGGCGATTGCACTCCAGTGGAAGCGCTGAAATTTGTAACGCTGAATCCCGCCAAACAATTACGCATTGACCACCGCGTGGGCAGCCTTGAAGTTGGCAAGGACGGAGACTTTGTGATTTGGTCGGGCGACCCACTGAGTAGTTTTTCATTGGCCGACAGCACTTGGATTGAAGGCGCCTGCTATTTCGACCGCTTGAATGAACGCGTGTTACGCGATCGCGACAATAAATTGCGAGCGCGGCTGCTGGAACTTGCGGTTGCGGAAGGTGAAAAGGGTGGCAATTTAAAAGCCACCGAGCCCGCCAAGGTGGACCCCGCCAACACCGCCAAGCCGGCCGCCGCTCCAACCACATTGATGGCGCGCATGCTCGATAATCGCCGCGAGGCGTTGGTTGATCAAGTCCGCCGTGGCCGCGATCCTGAAAGCATGGGTCCTGGCGATTGCGGTTGCGGCGGTTCAATGGAGGGATGGAAAATTCTTTTAGAGGAGGTCGGCCAATGATCAATGCGGAAAAAATAATTCTTGGACTCGTTGGCTTATTGGGAATGTCCGCGATCACGGCCGCGCAAAGCGATCAGATCCCCGCTCGTCCGCAGCAGAATCCTGTGGCCTTGGTGAACGCCCGCATTTACACGGCGGTGCCTGGTCAAGCCACCATTGATCGCGGCTATGTGATTTTTGACAAGGGCATCATCACCGCGGTCGGTGCCGGCGACGCGCCAACGCTTGCCCAGAATTGCGAAAAGTTGGATTGCGCTGGCTTCACTGTGCTCCCGGGATTTTTTCATGTGGGAAGCCAGCTGGGACTTGTCGAAGTGCAGCAAGTATCCGCCACCGACGATCGCAATGAATTTGGCTCGTTTCACCCTGAAATTCGCGCATGTGTTGCGGTGAACCCGGACAGCGATTTGATTCCCGTGGCGCGTTCAGGTGGCGTGTTGAACACGGTTGTTTTTCCGCAACGCGGCGTGGTGGCTGGACATGCCAGCATTATGAATGTTGATGGCTGGACCAGCGAGGACCAAACATTGGTGGAGCGCGCCGGCCTGGTTGTGAATTGGCCAATGACGGAGCCCATTGTTGCGCCTTGGATGGATAAAAGCGTTGAGGACCAGAAGAAAGACGCCTCAAAGAATCTAAAAGATATTGATACCTTTTTTGAGCGCGCCAAGACTTGGATGTTGGCGCGCGAGAAAAATCCCAAGACCGAAGGTGATTTGCAATTTGAAAATATGATCGGCGCGCTCAAGGGCGAAGAGCCTATTTATTTTGTGGCCAATTCGCCTGGACAAATTGAAAGCGCGTTGCTGTGGGCAAAAAGCAAAAACCTGAAACCAATTATTTGGGGTGGTGCTGGCGCAGCGGCTTGTATTGCGTTGCTGAAAGAAATGAAATGCCCGGTTGTCATCGCGGGCACGCATCGATTGCCGGGTCGGCGCGCCGATGCGCTCGACAGCATTTACACATTGGCAAAAACATTGGCGGACGCGGGCGTGCCGTTTTGCATCGCAACTGGAAACGATCCCAGCAATGAACGCCATTTACCTGATCATGCGGCCACCACCGTGGCGTACGGGTTACCGCGCGACATGGCTCTGCAAAGCGTGACCAGTGGCGCGGCGAATATTGCTGGAGTTGGCGAGCGCCTTGGTTCTATTGCGCCTGGCAAGTTGGCCACGCTGCAAATTGCTTCTGGTGAGCCGCTTGAAATGACAACCGAACCTGTTGTTCTTTTCTCGCAAGGCCGTCGCCTTGATTTTGGTGATCGACAAAAACGCCTGGATGTGAAGTACCACGAGAAATATCAACGCATGGGCTTGTTGCCGGCGGTGACGCCAACCCCCGCTCCCATACGAAAACCTGTGTGAGCTCTGCATGTCCACAGTCGCTAGCCTGTGATCGTGCAAGACTTCAAGATCCTCGGCGTTGATCCGCTGCTCATTCCATATTTAACCCGCGGCAATATCACCCAACCAACCGATGTGCAGGCGGGAACCTTGGCCGCGGCAATGACTGGCCGCGACATTGTGGCCGTGGCTCCCACTGGCACCGGAAAAACGCTGGCATACTTACTGCCCATTGCCACGCGTTTGCGCGCCGACAGGCCCGACAACCACGGCAAACGCTTCGCTGATTCGCGCGCGCGATTGCGCGCGCTTGTGTTGGCGCCCACGCGTGAACTGGCGCAGCAAATTGGCAAAGAGACCGAGCAACTTTTAGGGGCAACCGTGTTGCGCGTGGCTGTGGTGTGGGGCAAAAGCGCAATTTCTACCCAGGTTGCCGCGCTACGCGGCGGCGTGGATGTGTTGGTTGGAACTCCAGGTCGCATTCGTGAACTTTTGGAATTGGACGCGTGTTCGCTGGCGTGGGTGCAAATGGTGGTGATTGATGAGGCCGACCGCATGCTTGATATGGGTTTCGCGCCACAAGTGCGCTCATTGATTGAGCGCATGCCCGCTGAGCGTCAAACTCTTTTGTATACGGCAACATTACGCCGCGCTGTTGAAGACCTGGCTGATGAAGTTGTGCGCGAACCCTTTCGTTACGGTGGCAGCTCCACCGCGGCGCGCACCATCCCAACCGCATATGACTGCCGCGAAGCCGGCAAGACGCCGCTGCTGTTGCATTTGTTGAAGGAGCCCACGCGCAAGGGCGTATTGGTGTTTGCGCGCACGCGCCGCCGCGCGGGCTGGGTGGCCACGGCACTCAATCGAAATAATATTCCAACCGGCTTGCTGCATGGTGATCGCTCGCAAAAGCAGCGCGAAGCGGCACTGGATGGCTTGCGCATCGGCCAGAACCGCGTGTTGGTTGCAACCGATGTCGCGGCGCGCGGGTTGCATGTGCCGGCGATTCGTTGCGTTGTGAATTATGATTTGCCACCTATGGATGACGATGTGATTCATCGTATTGGTCGAGCGGGACACGCCAGTGAATTTGCCGAGTCATTTGTCTTTATTGAAGCGCGCGATCGAGCGCGCTGGGAGCGTGTGGCGCAAGCCCTGGATATTTCACCCAATTTAACGCCCGATCCAGAGGCCGCGCGCTTGGCTCCCAGGAAACGCGCCATGGCACCCAAGCACAAGCCCCAGGCGACAGGCGTGAATCGCCCGCTTCGACGCAGCACAAAAGTGATCATGGCGTTGGGAGGCCGATTGAAAGTTGCCAAGACCACGCGTGAAAATGCGGCGGCGAAAAAAGGTCGTTTGCGTGGCAAACAATCCAACAAACCCATTGGCGCGAAAGTGAGTGTGGGAAAAGGAATCAAGTTCAAGCAGGGACCAAGCTAATGCGTGGCGTGATCGCTGATACCGTGCTGGCTTGTATCAGCGCGATCATTATTTCTTTGTGCTTCGCCGCTTGGTGCGTTTACATGACATTTGGCTCGCACCTTATTGACATCGATACCTGGATCGTCAATGGCCGCGAACCGTGGATGGTTTCTCAACACGAAGCGTTTGGCGTTGGTTGGGCCAACGCAACCAAGGTGTATGCCCCGCTTCTTACATCAGTTGATGAGGCTGGGTCGCCTGCGTCCTGGGCCGTGAACGCCATGGCGCCTATGGATCAATATCAACCGAACTCGCGCGTAGCGGCTTTGGGCGCTGGTTGGCCCATGGTTCAAGTTGTTCGCGTGTGGGTGACCACCCGTAACGATGAACTGTTTCCTCCAAGTTCTGAATTTGACCTGAGCGGATCATGCCTTCAAATGGGTAAAGATCGCCTGTGGGAGGAACCACTTCAATTTGTATTCGTGCCTATTGCTGTGGTGATTGATGCATGTGTATGGTTCGTGCCTTTGTTTGCCATGCTGCGTCTATATCGAAATCATGGCAATCGCAAGGCCGCCATCAAGACCGCGCTTACGGCATCGGCAAAATAGGAATAATCACCCGCAACAACACTATGAACCCAGCGGCCAATGCCGCCATGGCCAAAACCGAATGCACGGTCATGGTGATTGCCTCGCGCCAAAAGTGTTCAAGTGTTTCTAAACGAACGGCTTTCCATATCACGCTAATCGCGGCGCATGCCGGCAAAAGCAAGAGCCACCACCAATGCGCCACGGTTGGAAGCGGTTGTAAAAACGGAATGTAGCTGGCAAGAAATATCATTCCATGGCGCCTTTCTTTGCGGATCGTTCATGCCGATACGACACATCAAGCACCGCGACCACATTCATCATGCCCGCTAGGCCGCACAGCAGCGTGCCTATTTCATTGGCTGGCCCCACGCTTTTAAAGCTGCTCACCATGATGGTCCCGTTTTGAACAATCAATGGCAGCAATTCCCCAAACCGTCCACTCTTGAGCAGGCTGGTATTTAGCCAATCGGTGGAAAACGCCAAACCGCCGGCGCCCGCTTGGGCAATAAACCACATTCCATCCTCGCCGCCCGAGCGGCGATCTACGCAATCCAAGCCCCCCACAAGTAAGCCCAGCAGGAATAGCCCCAAAACACCCATACAAACAAGGCTTCCGCGAGTCGTTTCACCCAATTTCCAGTGCCCAGCGCCTGGAAACACCCACGCAAGAATGCCCGCGGTGATGTTGATCGTTGATTCTTCAAAGTCATCGGCCATGTGTGAAAATCCTAAAGCACTTCTGTCATACAGGGGGGGGATCGCATTGAGTGCTACATTATAACTATTAAAAGCATGTATGAATTCGGAAACCACCCTCAAACAGAACAACAATTTCCATGAAACAACCTCCATCATCATCCGATCCCGACAAGAAGATCAATCCCGCCGATGTCACCGACCGTCGTATTGGTCTTGACCGCCGCGACGTTGAGATTGCCAAAGCCTCTAACTTGGAACGACGCCGGGGTCCCGGTCGGCGTCTTACCGATTTTGTGAAGACCGCGGAAGAAGGCGAAATGAACAAGGAGCAATTTTTGTTCCTGCTGGCTATTGACACATTTAAGCGCGTCAATCACAAATCATTTCCAACTTGGACCGATGTCCTAGAAATTATTCGCAAGCTGGGATACCGCAAGACGCTTCAAAGCAAGATTGATCTTGGCTCACGCGCGGTGGATTGGACGGAGCACGCCGATGCGCCAATGGGTGTGGACAAGTTGTCCCACGAACGAAATGACTAAAAACCAAGCGCGGTCAGTTCAAGATTTTTTCTTCTTGAACCAATCGGCGTTAATTTGAATATATTTTTGCCACTCCGCGGGCAAATCTTCGCTTGGAAAAATAGCGCGCACAGGGCACTCATCCACGCAAAGACCGCAATCTATGCAGGTTTCTGGGTCAATGTATAGCTGCGTCGCGTCGGTAAATGTGCCCGCGCCTTTGACAGGATGAATGCAATCCACGGGACACACTTCAACGCAAGAAGCGTCTTTGGTTGCGATACAAGGTTCAGCGATCACATGAGCCATAATTTTTCCTTAGACATTTTAGGCGTTCGATGCGGAATGATAGCTCAAAACTGAATTTCCATGGCAATTCTTTTAAGCATAATCGTAAATTCATCTAGTCAGTCTGCAGTTCTTGCCAGTAAAAACCAAAAGAGCCGACTTGAAGTCGACTCTTTCGGAACTGTTCAGTAAGGTTCTAGTAAGACCTAAAAGCTATTAGCGCTTCTTTTTTGAGGTCTTCTTAGCAGCCTTCTTCTTAGCAGCCTTCTTCTTCTTAGCCATTGTGTGGCTCCCATGCGTTACGCTAGGTTGTCGGAGTGAGGAGGCGCTGCGTAACAGTAGCGCTTCCACACATACTTGTACCTTTATCGACAGGACTTGTGAAGTACCTTTACACAACTTTTTGAAACTTTTTTAAATTGGGAGCACTTTGACACCATTTCAACCTTCCAAACCTATGCAAGTTGTGCTTGTCGGCGCCAATGGAAGAATGGGTCAAGCCATCCAACATGCGGCAGCGAATATCGCATTCATATCCATTGAACATGTCATACACCATGTTGCAGAATCAGTAATAAATGCCCATGTTGTGATGGATTTCTCATCCGACCATGGCGCCCTACGCGCATTGGAGATTGCCACAAAATTTAACGCCTCCTTGCTGGTTGGAACGACTGGTTTGAGTCAAAAGACTGTTTCATCCATTGAAAATGCGTCCCAAAAGATTTCTATAATAAAAATTTCAAATTCTTCGCTCGGAATCGCAATTTTGACCCGTTTGACCTCCATTGCCTCCACTATTTTAGGTTCTCAGGCTTCTGTAACAATTCACGAAACGCATCACGCGCATAAAAAAGATTCACCATCTGGCACCGCGCTTGCTTTGGCGGATACCTTGCGCAAGTCTGGTGGAGCCATTTCCAACAACGCTATTCACAGTGTTCGCCAAGGCGAGGTGATTGGCAATCATCGCGTGACATTTGAAATGGCCAATGAAACACTGTCATTGGAACACCGCGCGCTTGACCGCGAACTCTTTGCCGTGGGCGCGCTTCGAATTGCGGATTGGCTGCGCGATCAACCAGCTGGTATGCACACCGTCGATGAATGGCTTTCTGACTTACTCTTGCGAGCCAATACACCATGAGCATTCTTATTGAAAAGTTAAGTAACGGACTCACGATTGCCCTTGAACCAATTTCTGCAATGGCAACCACATCTTTGTCATTCGCCATTCCAGCAGGCACCGCTGGCGACCCTGAAGATGCCGCCGGAGAGGGCGAAAGTACGCTGCTTTCCGAGCTTATCGTGCGCGGTTCTGGCACACGCGATAGCCGCGCGTTCAGCGAAGCGCTTGACACATTAGGTTGCGATCGCAGCACCACGGTCAACGCCAATCATGTTTTAGTTTCCGCCACCATGTTGGCGTCGCGCTTAAACGCGTCTCTGGAACTCATCGCCGACATGGTGCTGCGTCCACAAATTGACGAGCAACATTTGGAGCCTGTTCGCCAACTTTCACTGCAGGCGCTGCACGCCTTGCCAGATGATCCGCAGCACTTGGTCATGCTGCGGCTTGCCAAGTTGCATTTTCCATCGCCATTCAATCGAACTGGATATGGCAGCGAAGCTGGTTTGCAATCGTTGACAACGGAACAATTACGAGCCGCGTGGAAACGCCGCGCGGTTGCGCAAGGATCCATTCTTTCCATCGCGGGCGCGGTTTCACCAGAAATGACATTTCCCAAGTTGAAAGAACTTTTCGGGTCTTGGAGCGGCACCAATGAGCAGGCCAAACTGTTCGGGCCTCGTATCGGCGGTTCAGATCATTACACATTGGCAAGTTCACAAACCCATATGGCATTTGCCTTTGACGCGCCCGTTGAAAGCGATCCAGATGCATTTGGATTCCGCATTGCCGCAATGATTTTGGGCGGCGAAGCCAGCAGCCGTTTATTCACGGAAGTTCGTGAAAAACGCGGTCTTTGCTATAGCGTTGGCGCCAGTGCTTCCACGGGCCGCGACCGCGGGGTGCTGCAAATTTACGCCGGTAGCACGCCGCAGCGCGCGGCCACCACCAGCAAATGCATTATGGACGAACTGGTCCGCTTTGAATCTGGTGTCAATCAATTGGAATTTAACCGCGCTAAAATTGGATTTAAAAGCCGCATGGTTATGCAAGGCGAAAGCGCTATGGCGCGCGCCAGCTCCATAACCAGCGACCTGTATCGAATTGACAATGCGCGAACCTTGGCGCAACTCACGGCCACGCTTGAAGGCTGGACTCTTGAACGCGTGAATGATGTCATTCAGCGAAGAATGTCCGCGACTTGGCGCGCCACCATGAGCCAAGCCACTGTTGGCCCAGACCCCATCGCCCCAGCAATGTGAGTTCGCTACAATTGCATTCCCATGTCGCTTGAAGCACCACCCATGTCCGCCGGAAGCCGCGTTCGCGTGACGCAGCAATACGCGCAGACGCATGATGTCTGGACCACCACCGTGGAGGGTGTGGTTGTGCGCTATCAACAATCCAAGACTGGCTCTTGGTTTGTGCATGGTCGTGATGACAAAGTGTGGCTTGATCGACTTGAAATTCGGCTAGATGATGGTGAATTGGTCACGCTGAATCTTGATCAGTACAGCGTGATTGAACTTGTCACCAAATAATCTCAGCCGCGCCTGATGACCGTGGTTGCGCAGTCCATCATTCAAGGTATGAGGATCAACGCGATTTTGCTGGCGTGGATTTTTTCAATTCCTCTTGAATTTCGCTTAATTGTTGCTCAATGCGGTTCAAGCGATCAATCACAGGCATAAGTTCGCGTGGAACTTCATCGCGTTCCGCGTCGCTTGAGAGTCCAGGCGGCGTGAACGAAGCCGCGTGCGCTGGGCGCACCATGTGTTCGGCAATCCAAGCAACCGTGGTCAGCGTGACCGTCTTCTTTTCAGTGTCCCTCATGATCGTGAAGGTCAACTTGTCACCTGGTTTCATCTTCTTCAACTTATTACGAATATCATTGGCGCTGGCGTTTGGCGAACCATCAACATCAATCACAATATCGTGATCCACCAAACCCGCCTGTTCGCCAGGCAATCCAGGAATAATGTCAACTAGAAGCGTGGTGCGCGCCGGATTAATTTTTAAGTGCTTGCATAGAGCGGGTCCTGGTTGCTCCATGGTTAAACCCAGCATCACTGAAGGCGGCATCAACACATTGCCTTTGATATCAACATAGGTTCCGTCGGAACGCGGAGTTAAAAATGCCGGTCGAGATCCCTCGGTGGACTGCGCATTGTTGGGAGCATCGTTGGGCGCATCCGTGGGCTCCGCCCCCTGATTTGCGGTGGCTGGGGCGGGCGTGCTAGGCGCGGAATTTGAGGTGGTGGTCGTGTTGCATCCCATTATGAATGCGGGAAGAAGCACACCACTGACGCAAAGCAACTGTGAGATCTTCATGTTCGTAAGTGTATCGTTCTCACGTTATCTCATTGAGCGTTATCCTAAATACATGCACATGATGCCAGTGATTGCTCCCTTGATTTGCTGCATGGCCGTGGCGTGTCAGTCCACACAAACAGCGTCAAGCAAGCCCACTAGTACGCAGTTGGCCGCGATGCCTGCGAGTGATTGCTGGCCATTTCGACCAAATAAAATAATCGTGCATCCATTAAGTTACTTCCCGGGAATCTTCACAAACGCAGAGTCCAAAAACGTTGATATTTATATTGAATGTCTTGACAAAGATGGACAATCAACACGGTCAATTGGGTATCTGAGTTTGAATGTTCAAGACCCAAAATCCACATCGTCCTCTTCCTTTGAATGCAATTTGAGCGACTTGGTTCAGAATAAAAAATATTGGGACTCTGTCAGCCGCTGCTACCGCATTGTATTGGCGCTCCCGAAAGGGTTTGAATGCCAAACCGATGCGCTGTTAATGGTGAGCGCAACGCTGAATGTGGACTCGGACGATGTACTTGCCACCCAAAATAATGTGCCCTGCCCTATAATCAAAACTCGTGACATTACGCCGTGAAATAATTCGTGCGGATATGTTGCTGCTGTTGGCTTCGTTGATTTGGGGCGTGGCATTTGTGGCGCAAAAAAACGCGGCAAATAGCTTGAACGCCTTGTCCATCATGGCCATACGATTTTTAATGGGCGCGGCGGTATTGGTCCCATTGATCTGGTTTCGACGCAAGCGTGGCCTGCATGTGCGCGCTTCGGGCGCACTTCTTTGCAGAGGCGCGCTCTTTGCGGGGCTAGCCATGCTGATGGCAGCGTATTTGCAGCAAATTGGAATTGAAAGCACAACCGCTAGCAGCGCGGGCTTTATCACTGGCTTGTATGTGCTATTTGTTCCGTTGATTGGCGTGTTCTTGGGTCAACGCGTTGGTTGGCCCGCGTGGCTTGGCGTCACTCTAGCCACGATGGGGTTATATTTTATCAGTATCACCGCGGAGTTACACATGAGCCGCGGCGACTTGTTTGTGTTTGGTTGCGCGGTCGTCTATGCATTTCATGTGTTAATCATTGGGAAGTACGCGCCGCGCTGCGACCCAATTGAGTTTGCCGCCTTACAATTTTTAGTCGCGGGCGCCGTGGCTGCTCTGTGTATGTCGCGCAGCGGAATACCCGATTGGTCGAATATTTCAAGCGTGTGGATGTCGATGGTGTATCTGGGCGCGGTGGCGGTTGGAGTAGCGTTCACCCTGCAAGTTGTTGGTCAACGCACAGCGCCACCAACGCACGCGGCTATTTTGTTGAGCATGGAAAGTCCATTCGCTGCTATAGCGGGCGCGCTTCTGATTACGGAGCGTCTGAGTGTGCGCGAATATATGGGGTGCGCGCTCATACTTGCAGGTATTTTGGCGTCGCAACTTTTGGGACGAAACAACACGAAACCCGCCAACGAAACCCAAGCGCTATCAAGCGATTGAAACCCTACATACCACTCCAAAACACCCTGAATGTCCTGCTAGACTATTGGTTCACTTCAAATCATTGTTTGGGGATTGGTGTAACGGTAGCACGACTGACTCTGACTCAGTTAGTCCTAGTTCGAATCTAGGATTCCCAATTTCAGCCCATTTCCTAGCATTCACTCATGCGCATTGTCAGCCTTCTTCCCTCTGCCACTGAACTTCTGTGCCGCATTGGCGGCGCTCAATTTTTGGTGGGTCGAAGCCACGAGTGCGACTATCCGCCAGAGATTCAAGACCGCCCCGTGCTGACCAAACAAATTACGCATGCCGCAAGCAGCGCGGACATTGACGCACAAGTTCGCGCGGCATTGGCCAATGGCGGCGGCGGCGCGAGTTTGTATGAACTAAATGAGGAGCTGCTGCGCTCACTGAAACCAGATTTAATTTTGACGCAAGATTTGTGTGATGTGTGCTCCATTGATCTGCGCACTGTGGAGCGGATTGCGAATGACATGTCGCCAAGGCCGCGAGTGGTGAGCTTGAATCCCGAGAGTATTTGGCAAGTGTTTGACGACGCGCTTGTGATTGGCGAAGCGGCAAACTTGCAGCCGCAGGCCGAACGCGCCATGGTGGAATTGCGCGGCGCCTATTGGAGCGCGGTCGATTATGTAAATCCCTACATTCCAGGGCCAGAAGTCCTATTTTTGGAGTGGTGCGACCCTCCATTTTGTGGCGGACATTGGACGCCTGAACTTATTCAGGCCGCTGGCGGGCAACACTCGCTGCAAACTGCCCACGCCAAAAGCCGCGCGCTGAAGCCCGAAGAAATCATCGCCGCCGCGCCGCAGCGCATTGTGATTTGTCCCTGCGGATTTTCGCTTGATCGCGCGTGGAAAGAACTTGAAGTGCTACGCGCCACAAAGTGGTGGCCACTCATTCCCGCCGTGATGGACAACAAACCAAATGCAATCGCGGTGGTGGATGGAAATCAAATGTTCAACAGACCTGGTCCGCGCTTGGTTGATGCGTTTGCTTGGCTTGTAAGTTGGCTCAATGATCGCCCAGAGGTATTTCCAACAAACTTTCCGGTCCGCATGGTGAACCGTGGCACGCAGATTGCTAGTCATATCTAACTGCACTCATCATGCGTCCTTGAAGGCGCCCCCAAAGTGCAATTGAAAGGTCCTTACACAATGCGAACTGACAAATTGACAACCTTGGCCCAAGAGGCCATTCAAAATGCTCAAAGCCAAGCCAATTTGGCGGGTCACGGCGAGCTCACTCCCCTGCACTTATTGCTTGCTGTGGTTGAAGAGAAAAACGGAATCGCCAGCAGCATTTTGCAGCGCGCTGGGGTTGATGCCAACCGCGTGCGCGATGTTGCCGAGGCCGAAATGCGCCGCATGCCCAAGGTCCACGGTGCCAATGCCGCTCCCGGAACGGCGTTTGTGCAAATTCTGACTGACGCCGAGCGCGAGGCACAACGCATGAAGGACGCCTATGTCAGCACTGAGCATTTGTTGTTGGCCCTGGCGGAAACGAAAACGCAGGCCAAGGAAGTGCTGAGCACATTGGGGGTCACGCACGCGCGCGTGTTGCAATCCATCGAGGCCATTCGCAAGGCAAGCGGTTCAACCGGTGCCAATGATCCCAATGCCGAAAGCGGCATGGAGTCGCTCAAGAAATACGCCATTGATCTGACCGAGCGCGCGCAATCTGGAAAGATTGATCCTGTCATTGGACGCGACGAGGAAATTCGCCGCTGCATGCAAGTGCTCAGTCGTCGATCAAAAAATAATCCCGTGCTCATTGGCGAGCCTGGCGTTGGCAAGACCGCCATTGCGGAAGGTTTGGCCCTGCGCATTATCAATGGCGATTGCCCAGAGAGCATGAAGAACGCGCGCATTCTTTCGCTTGATGTTGGCGCACTGCTTGCGGGCGCAAAGTTTCGCGGCGAGTTTGAAGAGCGGCTGAAGGCCGTACTGCGCGAGGTTTCCGCGGCTGAAGGCTCGATTATTTTATTCATGGATGAGTTACACACCATTGTTGGAGCGGGCCAAACCGAAGGCTCGCCCAGCGCTGGCAACTTGCTGAAACCCGCGCTTTCCCGCGGCGAATTGCGCTGTATTGGCGCCACCACATTGGCGGAATATCGTAAGCACATAGAGAAGGACGCCGCCTTCGCGCGCCGCTTTCAGCCGGTCTTTGTTGGTGAGCCAAGCGTGGAGGACACCATTGCAATCCTGCGCGGACTGAAGGATCGCTACGAGGCGCATCACGGCGTGCGCATACAGGACGGCGCACTTGTATCTGCGGCCACCCTCAGCCATCGCTATATCGCGGATCGATTTCTTCCCGACAAAGCCATTGACTTGATCGACGAAGCCGCTAGCCGCTTGCGTATTGAAAATGATTCCATGCCCGCGGTGCTGGATGTGATTCGTCGCGACATTATGCGTCTGGAAATTGAGCGCGAGGCTTTGAAATTGGAAAAAGATTCCGCCAGCCGCAAGCGTCTTGACGCTATTGAGTTGGAGTTGGCGGGCTTGCAAGATCAAAATCGCAAACTGACTGCGCAGTGGGAATTAGAGAAAAAAGATTTGGACACCATTAAAGCGTGCAAGTTGGAGATGGATCGCAAGCACACGGAGCTTGAGCAAGCCCAGCGCGCCGGCCAACTTGAAAAGGCCGCTCGTATTCAATACGGCGAAATGCGCGACCTAGAAGCACGGCTTAAAAAAGCCTCCGAAGTGCTGCAAGCGCGCATTGCCACTGGCGCAGCGCTGGTACACGAGGAGGTTGACTCCGAGCAAATCGCGCATGTTGTGGCCAAATGGACGGGCATTCCCGTGAACCGCTTAATAGAAAGCGAGCGCGAAAAATTGCTGCGCATGGAGGATCAACTTCAGTTGCGCGTGGTGGGCCAGGCCGAAGCCGTCAAAAGTATCGCCGACGCTGTTCGTCGTAGCCGCGCCGGCCTTGGCGAATCACATAGGCCCATTGGCAGCTTTCTATTCCTTGGTCCAACTGGGGTTGGCAAAACCGAGTTATGCAAAGCGCTGGCGGAATTTTTGTTTGACACCCAAGACGCCATGGTTCGCATTGACATGAGTGAGTTCATGGAGCAGCACTCCGTAGCGCGGCTTATTGGCGCGCCTCCGGGATATGTGGGCTATGAGGAAGGCGGCCGCCTTACAGAAGCTGTTCGCCGCCGTCCATACGCGGTCATTCTGTTTGATGAAATGGAGAAGGCTCACCCCGATGTCAGCAATGTGCTTCTACAAGTACTTGATGATGGCCGCCTGACCGATGGCCAGGGCCGCACGGTCGACTTCACGAACACGATCATCGTCATGACGAGCAACATCGGCTCGCAGGCGATCCTCGAGATGACCGAGAAGGGCGAGCGCCACGAGGTCATCGAGGCGCACGTGCGCACGATCCTGAAGAAGCACCTGCGACCTGAGCTCATCAACCGCATCGACGAGACAGTGATTTTCGAGCAGCTCAAGCGCACCGATATCGCACGCATCGTCGATATCCAGGTCGCCAACCTGGCCAAGCGGCTGGAGTCACGGCGCATGGGCCTCGCGCTCACGCCCCAGGCGAAGGCCGCGCTGGCGAACGAGGGCTACGACCCGCAGTTCGGCGCGCGTCCGCTCAAGCGCGTGATCCAGCAGCGGATCGAGAACCCGCTCGCCGGCAAGCTCCTCGAGGGTGCGTTCGACGAAGGCGACACGATCGTGGTCGACCATGTCGGCAAGTCGTTCACCTTCTCGAAGGCAGCCGTCCCGACAGGTACCTCGTTGACCTGACCCCAATCGGGGCACAGGAGGGGTTACGAGAACTCCTGAAATCGGGCGAACCTCTCCGTGCGCCGCTTGTGGCGCGCACGTTCACGGCTATCTTTGCCGCATGTCCCGAATCGCTCTCGCCCTGGCTGCAAGTGGTGCGCTGGCCCTCTCGTCCGCACTGCTCATGCCGGCTCCAGCCCAGGCCAAGGCCCGGCTCGCCCACGAACTCCCTCGCGAGGAAGTCCTGGCGCTC
>SXGQ01747259.1_pt1 | contig 44389 bp, 32 predicted proteins | sample 3178371 | NCBI WGS metagenome assembly SXGQ01 (sample SAMN11356859, study PRJNA531348) | freshwater metagenome | isolation source: freshwater sample F1-20 | place: China: Fuxian Lake, Yuxi | collected 2017-12-25
CCGCGCCAAATGGGGATTTCCCCGCGCCGCGGAATACGGACCCCGCGGCGTCCGGGTTCGACCCCGCAGGGCGCAGGTAAGACCCCGCGGCGTCTGGGACCGACCCCGCGACCGGGAATAGCGACCCCGCGACGTCCGGGGTCGACCCCGGAGCGCGCAGGTAAGACCCCGCAGCGTTTGGGACCGACCCCGCAACAGGGAAGCGCCCCGTTTTCCCGCCCCAAACCGACCCCGGAACTGCCGAAAGCTCAGGTGACGACGGCGACAGCCATTCTTGGTTCCCCAGCAGAGCCCGGAAAAGGGAAGTCCCGGCATCGGAGAGTGTCGGCGGAGCCGCCGCATGGGCCGACCCCGCCCTGATTTGCCAACCGCGGAACCCCTCAAAGTCCGCCTCGACAGAAAAGCCGCCCGCCGCTTTGCTGAGATTCCGCAAGCCGAAGAACGAACATGCCAATACCAACTGCCAACGACCGCCTCCTTGTTTGCGGGAGAGCAGGATGTTAGGCGTCGCTCGTGCCGTCCTGTGAATGAACCCCAGAAACCACCGCCAGATGACGACTACTGGAACACTGTTCCTTTGTCGGAGGCTTTCATTGCATGGCGGCGAGAGCGGGTTTCCGTTGAGCAGGTCGAGTCTGAACCGATATTCGGCAGGGAGCAGCCGTTGCGGCCGGAGTTTCCCGAGTGGATCGCCCTCAAGCAGCAGTTTCAGCCAGGCGACGAGCTTTGGACGTTCGACTGTCCGAAGCGGTTTTGGCGGCAGGGCATGGGTTGGCAGGGTATTATGCTCGTTCGTTCGGGCCGCTTCGTCGCGGCCTGCACCACAGCCATGAACTAACCAATGACAACACCCGCAACGCCTGATGACAATTCGACATGATGACAATTCGACAGACTCATAGTCGCCCTACACACCCAACTCAATGTAAAATGCGAGTGACAGGATTCATTTTCTTATTAGCAGGCTTTTTCTGGCTCGTTCTTGTGGCCAAGCTTGGGATCCCTGTGTCTGCCCGCAAGGTTTTTCAAGAGCATTGCAACCGTCTGCCGATTTCTGAGGCAGCAACCTATTCCCGTAGCGATGTTGAGAGGCAGATGCGGGATGTCCTATCCGACACACTTCAGCGGTATCCCTCTATCCTGTATGGTTCCCTCTCGATGCTTGTCGGCGGACTTCTTTGTGCCTTTGCTCCACGTCGCGCAACCAAGGACACATGACAATTCGAAAGACCCATAGTCGCCATGCGTTCCTCATGAGCGTCTGCATTATCGCGCTACTCGCAATCGGTTTGGTCGTTGTCTCCGGCAGCCGTCCGGCGATGCCGAGTCAGTGGCATCTGCTTCGAGCGGGTATGCCGAGGGCGGAGGTTCTCGCCATTCTGCGCGATGAAGTCATCGACATGCGAGAGCTGAAGGGCTTTGACGTTACATCGCATGAAACGACCATGCTCGGTTCGTCGAGTTATTGGCAGTTGCTGATTACCTACGATGCATCAGGACGGGTTAGCACAGCGGAGGCGCACTTTATTCACCGAGACTGCGGACTTTTTAACAAGAAAAGAGAATCCGTCTTATGACGCGTTCGCCTAACATGTCGGCAGACTCACCGGTGCATGCCGTGACGCGCGGAACGCGATGTGTCTTTAGTCGGAAAGTGAAAGCCAGCGCCGGAATACCGTGCGGGCCAGCGGTTCTATCGCGGGTAGCTCCGACCGCGCCGCGGCGAGTAATTCCCGCGGATTCACGCCAAGGGCGCTGAGTGCGTCTTCATCCGGCTCGATCATGGGTTCGACGGTCGGGAGATCAAATTCGAGATGGAATTGGAATCCGTAGTGACGGTCGGCAACGCGGAAGAGCTGGTGCGGAGTGATTGCGGAGGAGGCGAGAAGCTGCGCGCCGGGCGGAAGCGTGAAGGTATCGCCGTGCCAGCTGATCGGGCGGAAGACGCGGGGGCAATTGGCCCAGAGCGGATCTTCGGATGCGGCGGGCGTGAGTGTGATGTCGAAGAAGCCGCTCTCCCCGCGAGAATTCGGCACGACTTTTCCTCCGAGCGCTTCGGCCAGGAGCTGCGCACCGAGGCAGAACCCGAGGACGGGCTTTTGGTCGGCGACGGCTGCGCGAATGAGGCGCATGTCGTCGCGCAGATACGGAAACTGATCGGCTTCATACACGCTCATGTCGCCACCGCCGAAAACGAACGCATCGAATCCGGCGGCGTCTTCGGGCAGCGCTTCGCCTCTCCAGGGATGCGCGATTTGAAGTGCGACGCCATGTTCCCGCAGGACTCGCTCAAACAGGCCGGGTCCGTCGGATGGCGCGTTTTGGACGAATAGGACTCTTCGGTTCATGAGTGAAAGTGCCGCAATTTCCGCATTTCCGCAAACTTGATCCTTGCCGTTCGCGGTTTGGCGAATTGAATGCCGGCCTTCATGATTGTAACTACAGCGCAACTTTACAAGGTCGCCTACGGCAAATTCGCGGTCGGGGCCTACAACATCAATAACGCCGAGCAGACGATGGGTCTTTTCCGTGGATGCATCGAGAGCCAGGCACCATTCATCATCCAGCTTTCCAAGGGTGCCCGCAAATACACCGACAAGCGGATGCTCGAGGCAATCATCCGCTCTGCGGAGGAGATTTTCCCGGACGCAATTTTCGCAGTGCACCTCGACCACGGCGACGAGGAGACCTGCTACGACTGCATCGACTCCGGCTTTTACAGCTCGGTGATGATCGATGCCTCGCATGACCCGTTTGAGAAGAACGTGGAGATCACAAAGCGCGTCGTTGACCGCGCTCATGCAAAGGGAATCAGCGTCGAGGCGGAGCTCGGCATGCTGGGTGGCGTCGAGGAGGACATCGCGGTGGACGAGGGGAATGCGTGCCTCACGAATCCCGACGAAGCGGTGGAGTTCATCAAGCGGACGGGCTGCGACGCGCTCGCTGCAGCCATCGGAACGAGCCATGGCGCATACAAATTCAAAGGACACCAGTCGCTGCACTTCGAGGTGATCGAAGGCATCGAATCCAAACTCGCCGCAGCAGGAATGCCGCCGACCCCAATCGTGATGCACGGTTCATCATCGGTGCCGAAGGAGGAAGTCGCGCGCATCAACGCAGCCGGCGGAACGCTCGACCCGAGCGCATGCGGCGTGGACGAAAATGAATACCTTCCCGCTGCGAAGCTCGGCGTAACCAAGGTGAACATCGACACCGACGGCCGTCTCGTCTGGACGCGTGTGCACCGCGAGTTCTTCCGGGACAAGCCGGGTGAATTTGATTTCCGTCCTCCGGGCAAGACGTTCATCGATGAGTATGCGAAATTCATCGCGCACAAGAACAAGATGCTCGGAAGCGCCGGCACGATTCCGGAAATCCGGAAGTCGCTCGGGATTTAAATCCCCGCATGAAGGGCAAAGCCGGAGCGGTTTTTTCAGCGTTCGGCCTCACGCAGCTTGTTGTCGTGGTCGCGGTCGGCGCGGCGCTCTTTTTCGCGTACGACCCGTGGCGATGGAGCAAGGTGCGCGAGGAAATCCTCCGCATTTATCCCGGCGCGGATCACATCGACGGTGCGAGTCTTGAGCGTTGGATGGGAGCTGGCACTTCCAATCCGACGATCAAGCCGCCCGTGCTGCTCGATGTGCGCAGTGCCGCCGAGTTCGCCGTGAGTCATCTGCCGAATGCCCGCAACGTGAGCGTCGCCGATTCTCCGGAAGCGATGAAGATTCTATCCGGAATCGAAAGCCGCGAAACGGATATGAGGAATCCCATCGTCATTTACTGCGAGGTGGGCACCGCTTCCGCGGAGGTTGCAGATCGCCTGAAGCGTGTCGGGTTTGAGCGCGTGCAGATGCTCGACGGCGGGGTTTTTCAATGGGCCAATGAGATGCGTCCGCTGGTGGATGGCAACGGTGCCGCCGTGTCAGTCGTTCATCCGGGCGGTTCCCCGTACAGCGGCTTGCTAAAGCGCAGTCAGCGCGCCGCGACCCGGTAACGTGCAAATTCACGCGCCCGCGAAAACGAACCTCGACCTCCGCATCCTCGGTAAGCGGAGCGATGGGTTCCATGAAATCGATACGCTGATGGTTCGGCTGTCATTGCACGACACACTGGAGATTGAGAAGGCCAATGGCGGCGGCGTGCAATTCACCTGCAGCGACCCGACGATTCCGGCTGGCTCGGGAAATCTTGTCCTCCGCGCGATCGAGTCATTTTCCGCGCGGACGGGGATTGCTCCGGATTTGCGTGTGCATTTGCAGAAGTCCATCCCGCATGGTGCGGGACTCGGCGGTGGAAGCAGTGATGCGGCATCGACGTTGATGGCGCTCAACCGGATCTACGAGGCCGGCCTTTCGAAAGCCGACCTCAGCGGAATCGCTGCGGCGATCGGAAGCGACATCCCGTTTTTCATTTATGAATCCGCGGCGCGCTGCCGTGGACGGGGCGAGATCGTCGAGCCGTGTTCCATTCGTGCGGGAATTCCGCTCGTGCTCATCAAGCCGCCATTCGGCGTGCCGACACCGTGGGCTTACAAGCAATGGAGCACGTCGCTGCCGATTCCCGGCATTCGCTACGACTCGCAGCCGATGGAGTGGGGCGAAATGGTCAACGATTTGGAGCGGCCGGTGTTTGAGAAATTCATCCAGCTTGCGGAAATGAAGCGATGGTTGCTTGCGCAATCGGGCGTCGCCGGTGCGATCATGTCGGGCAGTGGAAGCACGATGGTCGTGGTGCTGCGCGATAGTTCCGGCGGCGCGCAAGTCATTCGCGACGTGCTTGAACAATTCGGTCCGAATTTGTGGGCTGTCGCGGTTGATACGGTGTGAAGCTGATTGCATCGATTCTAGCGGGGACGACTGCCGCATTCATCGTGTGCGCGCAGGATGCTTCGCCGAACGGGATTCGCGTCCGGATCGCGGCTGCGGAGATAGTCGTTGCGGAAGCGGCGAAGGCTGCCGACCGTGAGTTCGATGCATGGGCGGACAAGTTGCCTGAGGGGCCGCATGAACTCCGCCCTGACGGAGCAACAGACGTGTTTGATTTTGAATCAGTGGAAAAGAACGTGACCATTAACGGCGTCGGTGGAGGAAAGGGGGCAGTCCTTCGCGGAAATCCGGCCATGGTCCCGGGGCGGGTGGGGAATGGGCTTCGTTTAAAAGGCAGCGCCCGTGCGGTGTTTCCGGAGATCGGACGATTTACACGGAGCGACACATTTTCAATGTCGCTGTGGGTGAGGCTCTCTGCAGTTTCCGAGCGGGTAGTCATGATCCATCGGACTTCGATAACGCCAAACGGCGGCAATCAAGGCTATGAGGTTTCGCTTGAGAACGGTCGCGTTGCGTTCGGACTTTTTCACGACCCGGCGGGCAGCGCTGCCAAGGTAGTTACGCGGAAAGCTCCGATGTTCGGCCAATGGCTTCATCTTGCGGTGACATACGATGGATCGAGTCGAGCTGCCGGGATGAAGGTTTTCTTAAATGGAGAGCCATCGGACACTGAAGTCGCTGCTGATTCATTGAGGCGTGACATCGTTCCCGAGGACGGAAGCGCGGAGTTGACGATTGGCTTTCACACGGGCAAGTCCGGTTTCGAAGGCGGGACCGTGGACGAATTCCGCGTGTTTGCGCGGACGCTGGTGCCAATTGAAATTGCGTCGCTCGCCGGTCGCGATGATTTCACGGTCGCACTTCAGGCAATTCCGCAACTCAGTCCCGCGCAGCGGACGGCGCTTCTTGAATACTACATCGGCACGACGCATCAGGCCTCAATCGATGCGCGTGCGGCGCTGAGTGCATTGCGGGATGAAGAGCGCAGGAACGCGAATGCTTCGCAGCGGACGAAAGGGCGATAGTCTTGGCAACGCGACTATTTCCGGGCCGCTTCCGCAACAATGGTCTTCGCAGCCTCATCGGGTGCAACACCGAGGCCTGATTGCTGGTAAATGACCTCACCGCTTTTGTTGAGGACTGTGATGAGCAGTGAATGCGCGTATTGTGTCTCGGAGCCGGCCGAATAACGGAAGCCGGTGAAATCCGCGACTTTCTTCACGTCGTCCGCGCCACCGCGCAGAATCAGCCAGTGCTCTTTTCCCAGTTTGTATTTGCTGCGAAATGCGCCGAGCGCTTCGATCGTGTCGCGGGCCGGATCGATGCTGATGAGCACGAAATCGGTCTGATTACGGGCGCTGCGCGGGAGCTTCTTCTCGATCGCCTTCATGTCTGCGACGATCGTAGGGCAGGAGTGCTGGCAGTTGGAAAAGAACATCGCCATCACCACGGGCCGGCCGCGTGAGACATCAAGTTTCGCATCGTTGCCGAGGTCTGATTTCCAAGTGGCGGGTATCTGGTAGATGGATTTCTCGGAGTATTTTCCGGGCTTCAATCCGACGCGGCAGCAGGGTGGTGTGGATTTCTTCTCGGCTGCATGGAGCGGGGCGAGTGCGAACGCGGTGAGCAAAAAGAATACGGAAGTTGTCATGGGGGCAGCATACCGAAATGCGCCGCTGGATCTCTTCGCAGGTTGGCGTGTGATGGGCGGCGATTGGCCTAAAACCGGTCCGTTTCCGGCTACAGCCAAGGCTTCCACGCCTTCATGAGTGCGCGAAGTTCAATCTCCTCGTCGGGTTTGATGTCGTTAAGTGGCGGGCGGACGCGTCCTCCAATTTGACCGGACAAATCCATCTGCGTTTTCATCACGGAAACCTCGTAGCCTTTCCGTCGCGAGCGCATGGCGTAAAGCGGGACGACCAACTCGCGCATGAGTTTCGCCAGCTCCGAATCAGCCTCCGGCGTGCGCGCGGATGCGAGTTCGTGCAGTCGCAGCGAGAGCTTCGGTGCGACGTTTGCGATGCTGCTCGTGTAGGTGCGGATTCCGGTGCTGTAGTAGGCGGGCACGCAGTCATCGCCAGCGCCGCCGATCCAATGCAGCCGCGTGCCGACCCGTGCCATGATTTGCTGGAAGCGACGGATGTCGCCCTGACCATCCTTGAACGCGATGAGGTTCGGGATTGTGGCCAGCCTTTCGACCGCGGCCGGCGAGAAGTTCGCGTGGTCGCGGCTGTAGATAATCACGCCGCGTTTGGTCGCTGCTGCGGTATCGCGGTAATAGGCAAACATGCCTTCATCATTCGCATCGCCAGGGTAGTAGGGAGGGAAAATGAGAATGCCGTCGACGCCCGCTGCGGTGCATGCACGGGCCATATCTTTGGCAGTTTGCGGGCTGAATCCTACGCCAGCCAGCACGGGGCGACGCCCCGCGACTTCGGCGACCGTGGCTTTCACGACCGCGAGGTGTTCGTCCGTGGAGAGCGAGTGCAGTTCACCCGTGCCGGCACCGACGACGATCGCGCAGACATCATGTTTCACGAGTCTGCGGAGATTCTGTCGAAGGCCGGTGAGATTCAGTCTGAGGTTCTTGTCAAAAGGCGTTACGGGAAAGGCGATGACGCCTCCCAATCGTGACCTGAGTTGCGATGGAGTGAGTGGCATGGTGCGTAAAATATCCGAATTCGTGCGGGTTATTCCAGCCACATCACATTGTTGCGGAAATCAAATGTGACGCGCCAGCGCGCCAGCAATTCCGTCCCGATGCGCGCGCTCCATGGCCCCGTGCCCGCGTCCACGATCACGTCGCGTACGGGTTCATCGCCGAGAAATATGAGCGGCATTGGAAACTGGCGTCCGCTCGTTTCGCCGCCGATTCCCGCAGCCCGGTAGGGCCGGCCCTTTGTCGCGAGACTCTCCATATTCCATGTTTTGAGCAGCTTCTGATTGAGGAACACCTGGTCTTTCGCGCCGGTATCGACCATCGCGGGGACAGTATGTTTGCCGACCCGCAGCGGCACGTAGAAGAGACCCTCGCGGATGGCCATCGGAACGGCGTGGGCTTGGCTTTCTGGCGAGAAGTCTGTTCCCGCGGAGAACACGACGCGCTTCCGCGGATAGTCTACTGTTACGTGATTGAATCCTGAAAATGTGGGGCTGCCGAGCAGGTTTACTTCGAGCCCGCCCATCGGCAGGCCGGCGAAACGGACGTTTGTTTTGGAGCGGCGCAGAACTGCGATGAAGTTTCTCAGCTTCATTGGTCCGATGAACACGCGATCGAATCGCGCAAGCCATGCGAGTTCCTCGCCGCCGACGCCGATGACGCGGAAGGGTTTCTTCTCGCTGGCGAAAACGTGCGCCTTTGCTTCTGCTGCACGCTTGGCCTCGACGACGCTCAACTGCGCGCCGGTATCGAGGATCATGCGAATCTCGGAGCCCTGATTCAGGCGGACATCCACCGCAGGGAGTCCGACGACGCCGCGAACGAGCGGCACCGAGATCGGCGCGCGGTCGAGGTCCGCGGAAAACAACTCCATTTCTTCGCCGCCATTGCCCGTGCGGATTCCAAATTGTTCCGCTGTAATGGAACGCGATCTCAGTCTGCGCTCGAGTGATTGTGAAATACCGGAGGTGGTTACGGAGCAGCCCGTGATTGCGATTGCGACGATGAGAAGAATGAAGGTGCGAATCATCACCACCGCGGCAGCAGGCGCCGCCATTTGGGGTCCACGTGCTTGCGCATCTCGGCCTCGTCGTCGCGTTTCCGATACGGGCATTTTGCGTAGCGTTCACGTCCGCGCGCGAGTTGATCGTAGTCCAGTTCCACACCGAGTCCCGGTTTGTTGGGAATGTGCACGCTGCCGCCCACAATCGGAACCCGCCCGCCAAGGACAATCTCGTCTTTTGCCTGGCTCCACGGATAATGCGTGTCGCATGCGTATGTAAGGTGCGGGGTGGCCGCGGCGACATGAGCCATCGCCATGAGCGAGACGCCAAGGTGCGAGTTGCTGTGCATGGAAAGCCCCACGCCCCACGTGGCGCAAATCTTTGCGAGTTGCTGCACCTGCCGCATGCCGCCCCAGTAGTGATGATCGCAGAGAACGATCTGCACCGCATCCTGCGCGAATGCCGGCGGCAGGTCAGCAAAGCACGTCACGGCGACGTTGCTGGCCAGCGGCACGTCGTAGCCGGATTCAACGAGCGCCTTCCTCACCGCGGCCATGCCCGGGATGTTCGCTGTCGGGTCTTCGAGATAGCCGCCGGTGTCGCGACCCAGTTCGACATGCAACGCCTTGCCGACACGAATGCTCGTTTCCACGCTCCATGCGCAATTCGGGTCCATGCGGACCGGCATGTTCAATTCAGAGCGCATTTGCCGCACCGTTTCGATTTCGATGTCTGGATCGAGGACGCCGGCTTTGAACTTGATGTCCTTGAATCCGTAAGTCGCGACCATCTGGCGGACCTGCTTCACCAGTCCCTCGGGCGAGAGCGCTTCGCCGTATTCGTCCTCGCGGGTGTCATCGCCCTCGCCGCCTCCGCCTGCGTGTTTGTAAAACGGATATGCGCTGAAGGGTACGGAATCACGAACTCGCCCGCCAATTAGATCGCAGACTGGCTGATTGACGGCCTTTCCGATGAGATCGAGGCAGGCGGTTTCGACAGCGGAGTACGTGCGTGCGGTCGCATCGAGCGGGTTCTCGCCCGGCACGAGCATGGTCTGGGAGCGTGCGTCGCCGCTGCCGCGACCCTCGACCATTTCAACAAGCGCACCCGTGAGTTTGAACGGATCCGCGCCGAGAAGTTTCGGCCGCAGTTCCTCCAGCGCATTTGCCGGTGCTTCGCCGCCGTAGGTTTCGGCGACGCCGGTCAGACCGCTGTCGCTCCGAAGTTCGAGCACCGTCCGGAGTGCGTACGGCTGATGGAGTCCGTAGCTGCTCCGGATTGGCGGATCGGCGATGGCAATTTTGTGAACGATGACTTCGGCAATGCGCATGAGGAATTTAGAGTGCACCGCGTGTAGCGGAGATGGCGACAGGGTGGAAACCCTAAAGAAGCACTGCCACGGAGATCACAGCCCGTTGCCGGATCAAACAGCGCGGTCGCCTTGTTCTTCGGTGCGGATGCGGATGGCCTGCTCGACGGGAAGGATGAATATCTTTCCGTCCCCAATCTTGCCGGTTTTTGCAGCCTTGATGATCGCTTCCACGGCTTTATCCGTGATGTCGTCCGAGGTGACGACTTCGAGTTTGATCTTCGGAAGAAAGTCCACGGTGTACTCGCTTCCGCGGTAAATCTCAGTGTGCCCTTTCTGCCTGCCGAATCCTTTCACCTCGGTGACCGTCATTCCCTCGATGCCGATATCGGCAAGCGCGGATTTTACTTCTTCGAGTTTGAAGGGTTTGATGATGGCTTCGATTTTCTTCATGAGTGTGTGATAATGTTTCTGCTGTTAAATATGGAGCGGAATTTTGAATTCCCTCGGTTGCATCAGCCTTCGATGTAGCCTTCCTCGCCGTGGTCGGCGATGTCGAGACCCTGCTCTTCCTCCTCGGCGGACGGGCGTACGCCAATCAGCGCTTTGACAACGTAAAACAGGATGACTGACGCCAGCACTGACCATGCGATAAAGATGACCGACGCCTTGAGTTGTTCGATCCAAAGTCCGTTTCCGCAGAGCTTGCCGAGGTTGGTCGTGAGATTTGGATTGTATTTCGGATCCGCGAAAACTCCGGCAAGAACGACGCCGAGCGTGCCGCCGACCGCGTGCACACCGAACGTATCAAGGGCGTCGTCGTAGCCCAGCATTGCCTTCAGTTTTGCGCATGCGAACCATGTTCCGAGGCCGGCGAAAAGGCCGATGACGACAGCCGAGTTTGGGCTCACGAATCCGCTGGCCGGCGTGATGGTGGCGAGTCCGGCGACCGCGCCGGAGCAAAGTCCCAGAACACTCGGTTTTCCGCGATGAAGCCATTCGATGGCACCCCAGACGATGCACCCGACGGCTGCGGAGAGCGTGGTGGAGACGAATGCCGTCGTGGCTACGCGGTCTGCTGCAACAGCGGAGCCCGCATTAAATCCATACCAGCCGACCCAAAGCATTCCGGTTCCGGCCATGCACAGAACCATGCTGTGCGGCGGCATCGGGATGCGGCCAAATTGCCGGCGCTTTCCGAGCAGGATGCAGAGAATCAGGGCGGACCATCCGCTGGTAATATGAACGACAATGCCGCCCGCGAAATCGATCGCTTTCACCTTGGCGTCCGGATTCCAAACGCCATTGAAGAGTCCGCCGTCGCCCCACATCAAATGCGCGATTGGGAAATACACGACCAACATCCAGAGGACGCTGAATAGCATCACCGCGGAGAACTTCATCCGCTCCGCGACTGCACCGATAGTGAGAGCAGGGGTGATGATTGCGAATGTGAGCTGATAGATTGCCCAGATATTGTGCGAAACCCAAGTCGAGTAGACGGTGTTTGGCTCAAACTCTACACCTTTGAAAAAGGCGAACTCCGTTCCGCCAAACCAGGAGCCTTTTCCGAATGTCAGGGAGTAACCGATAGCCCACCAAAGGACGGTGATGATCGCGGTAAGACCGAGGCACTGAGCGAGAATTGAAAGGACGTTTTTACGGCGCACGAGGCCGCCGTAGAAGAGCGCAAGGCCCGGCAGCGTCATGAACAGCACGAGACCGGCGCTGACCATGATCCACGCGTTATGGGAAGGCGCCGCTGTCGCGGAAAGCGGACCGCCTTTGCCGGGCGCGGAGTTTGTAACGATGGCTTCCAGGTCGGCGACTCGTTGTTCGAGGGAAACAGGAGTCGGATTACTGACAACGGGTGCGGGAACTGGCGCCGGGGCCGGCTCCTGTGCAGTGGATGCGAGCGGCGTGCCAAGGCAAAGCACAGCCATTCCCGCGACAAAGGCGAGTTTTTTGAACATGTAGGTAGGATGGATAGCCGGCGGAAAAACGTATCGCTTGCAGGTGACCGAGCTTTTTGGGTCTTGGGTCTGGAAGGCGAGCCTCCCGTGGCGGATTGGGAATAAGCAGCGAGGGAATCCGCGGCAAGTGGGAACTGCTTACTTCGACGCGGGTTTCTGCCACGTGCTCGGATCGGGCGTCCAATCCTGCGGAAGCGGGGTCACGTCCATTAGAAACGAACCCGGCGGGCGAGGGGCGGTGCGTGAGAGTTCCGTGACAACGATTTCGCCTGTCTTCACGCCGTCCTTTCGTTTGTAGCTGAGAAAAAGGCGCCGGTGTCTCGGTTTCGGTCCGGGTTCCGGCGGTACGAGCAGACGCAGCGTCCGGATGGGCTGGGGGTAATCGAGGAAGAGTTCGATATCCGTGAGGACGACTTGATCGGCGTAGTTGTTCAACTGGCGGACGGCACCAAGGCAGTTCGCCATCGTGGGCCAGCCGGGAGCTTCGTAGCCGCGGTAGTGGACGGTTCGCATTCCACCGATCGTGATGAAGATATGCGCTGCGATGAGGATTGCTGAAACGACCGCTCCGCCCAGACGCGCGGTGTATTGATCAATCACCCGGATGCCGAGAAACGCCAGTGCAGCGTGGAGTGCAAACGTGCCGAAGAAGTACTGCGGTCCCGGGGGGATCGCCAACGCCAGAAAGAGCACGAATTGAAACGTCAGGCAGGCGATGAGCGTCGCGCAGACGGCGTCGAATTCCGATGGCGTGGATTTGTCGCGCAGTGCCTTGCGGAATGCTTTGAGCCGGGATGCTGCGCCGAAAATTCCGAGCCAGATGACGGGATACATGGCGAGCGAAGTTTGCTTTGCGATGTTCCCAATCCAAGCGGGTCCATCCGGGCTCGCGACGGATTTGGCATAGTCGAATCCGGTCAGCAATTTTCCGCCGAGAAATGGTGACGCCGCCGATTGGCTGCGGTCCTTTTTGAGCGGATACTCGAGTGTCGCTTTGTCCTGCGTGAGCCGCCAGTGCACGACACCCGCCACGGCGCCGATGTAGAGGAAGTGTAGAATGAAGAGAACCGCGAGAATCCGCTGAAGCGCATGTTTATCGCTTCGGAACTCCGCCCGGTGAAACCAAATAAGATACGCTCCGATGGGCGCTGCGAGCGGAAGCGCCTGCGGGTGGTTGATCGGCAGTAGAATCAGGCAAAGCAGGCATAGCCGCAGCGACCATTTGCGGCGCGTCTTTAGGAAATCGGCAAAAGCAGCAAGGCAAAGCGCGCCCGTGGGAATGGTGAAGCTCGCATCCCACAGGATGCGATGGAATGCCACCACATTAGGCGCGAAGAGAATTGCGGCGGCGAACCACATTCGGAGTCCGAGCGTTTTCGCGAACCACAGCAGGCCGATGCTCGTGAGCATCGCACACAGCAGGCCGCGCAGAATGACCAGTGTTTCCGGGTCGTGCGTGAAACCGAGCAGAATTTGGTAAATCTGCGTCGGCACCGGACCGTAAGGCACCCCGAAGTTCCCAAACAATCCGGTGTGTGCCGGCATGTGGTCCTGATTGAAATAGTAAGCGTTTGCTATGAGGCGCGGCTCATCGATGAGCCAGGAGACATCGCCGGGCCACATCGCGACCGGGACGAGGGCTGCAAGCGCCAGCAGCCATGGCAGAAAACGGCGGAATGTTTGAGTGATGCGGCAACTCAATGGGCAATTGCCGCCCGGACCGCAAGCGGAACACGCGAATCCTAGAAGAGCGAGTAGATGAACGGTGCCGCCGCAGGCGAAGTTATCGCGAAGGCCAGCACCGCACCAACACCGAGGAGAACGATCAGCACAGGCACAAGCCACCACTTCCGATTGCTTCGGAGCAAATCGACGATCTCGCGAACAAGCCCCGGCGGCTTTTGTTGCGCGGCTTTTTCAAATGCATCTGGCTCGTGCTCCTTCATCTCAGGACTGTCGGAAATACCGCTCCGGACCCTCCGGCTTTGCTGCATTCTTCCAATACGTCGCATCTTTCGGTAGCATCTTGCGGTCCAGCGGATCGCGTCCGATTGCGCGCAGTGCGAGGCCCACGGGAGTAATCACGAGGTAGTAAATCGCGGCCACGACGGTGTTGGATACGACAAGTCCGATGGTGCACGTGACAATGTGCCACAGCATGTAGAACGGAGGCGCCAGTCGAGGGAGCATGCGGGTGAGAAGTCCGATCGCAAATCCCGTGCTGCCGAGCCACAGGACCCAATCCGGCACCGCTGAAGTTCGTATCCAGCGCAGCAATCCGAGTATCGAGGCGAGGATGGGAAAACCAATCATCAGAGAGCGCGAGAAGATGCGCAGCTCCGGTGGTCCGGGTTTCCAGTTCACATCATTGAATGGATTCATCATGGCGTCAGTCGGGTTGGAATTGGGCGGTGTATTTCCCACGCTCGGTGTCGGTCATCGCGGGTTGCGATGATTTGTGTAGAACGCAGTTCTCCAGCACGAGCATGTCCATGTCGCAGGCCATGAAGCATCGGTAGGCATCCTGTGGCGTGCAGACGATAGGTTCACCTCGAATGTTGAAGCTCGTATTGATGAGCACGCCCACGCCGGTGCGGCGTTTGAATTCGCGGATCAGCCGGTAGTAGCGCCCGTTGGTTTCCTCCGAGACAGTCTGGATGCGTGCCGAGAAATCAACGTGCGTAACCGCCGGCAGCGTGCTGCGCGGAATGTTCACGCGGGTCCGCAAATCGGGGTCGTTTTTCATGCGATGCAGGGCCTCGCCGGCGACGGGAAGTCGGTGTTCGTCGCGGACCGGCGCAACGAGCAGCATGTAGGGCGATTCGCGATCCAATTCGAACCAATCGGCAACATCCTCTGCCAGGCAACTTGGCGCGAATGGCCTGAAACTTTCCCGGTATTTAATCCGGAGATTCATCTGCGCCTGCATCTCCGGGTTCCTCGGATCTCCGAGGATGCTCCTTGCGCCGAGAGCGCGCGGGCCAAACTCCATGCGGCCGTGAAACCATCCGACCACTTTGCCCTCCGCCAGAGCTTCGGCGACGGTTTTGAGCAAAGTTTCCTCCTCGGGAAAGTGTGTATAGGCAATCTTTTCTCGGTCGAGAAAGGCGACGATTTCCGAATCAGCGAATGCCGGTCCGAGCAGCGCGCCACGCAATGTGTCATGTCCGTTCATCTGGCGCGGAATGCCAAGTAGCTGGTGCGCAGTGAACATCGCGCAACCCAGCGCGCCGCCCGCATCGCCCGCGGCGGAGGGAATCCAGACGTTGTCGAAAATTCCTGCGCGGAGGAGGTGGCCATTCGCCACGCAATTAAGCGCGACTCCGCCGGCGAGAACGAGATTTCGAGAGCTGGTGAGCTTTTGCGCGTGACGCGCCATCCGCAGGACGATCTCCTCGGTGACCTTCTGAATGCTTGCTGCGAGATCCATCTCCCGCTGGGTAATGGGCGACTCTGGCTTGCGCGCGGGGCCGCCAAAGAGCCTTTCAAAGCCGGCGCCGGTCATCGTGAGGCCATGCGCGAAGGCGAAATACCGCATGTCCATGCGGAACGACCCATCTTCGCGAAGGTCGATGAGCTTATCGAAAATCACGTCTGCGAAGCGCGGCTCGCCGTACGGGGCGAGCCCCATGAGTTTGTATTCGCCGGAGTTGACCTTAAACCCGCAGAAGTAAGTGAAAGCCGAGTAGAGAAGGCCGGGTGAGTGTGGGAATTGCAGCGTCTTTAGAGTCTCGATGCGATCGCCTTGGCCGTGACCAATCGTGGCGGTGTCCCACTCGCCCACACCATCCAGCGTCAGGATCGCGGCATCTTCGAATGGAGATGGAAAGAACGCCGACGCAGCATGCGATTCGTGGTGGCCGGTGAACACAATCCGCCGGGTGTATTGGCCATCGAGCGCCGCTTTGATGTCGCTCGGGAGAAAAAGCTTCGTTTTCAGCCAGTGCGGCATCGCCATCATAAACGACCGCAATCCGGCCGGGGCGAATGAGATGTAGGTCTCCAGCAGCCGGTCGAACTTTAGCAACGGGCGGTCGTAAAATGTCACGTAGTCGATTTCACCAGGCGAAATCCCGGCTTCGTGGAGGCAGTATTCGACGGCACGACGTGGGAAAGCAGGATCGTGTTTGATGCGCGAGAATCGTTCCTCCTGTGCTGCGGCAACGATCTCACCATCGCGCAGAATCGCAGCGGCGCTGTCATGATAGTAGGCCGATATTCCGAGGATGTGGCGTGGCATCAGTTCGATTTACGCTGCGCCAGACGCTTCGTGCTGCCAATGAGAATTCATTGAAAATCCGGACTGCGGCCCGTGGAATGCTAACATATCGCCTTTTAGGCAGATAATCCGTGTCCGATAAACAGCGCAATTCAGGTAAACCGCTAACCGAACCTCCATGGCTCGTGCGGTTTTCGCGCCGCCTCGATATCCGCCTGAAGTGGGGCGTTTTTGGATTTTTGTGTGCTGTGGCGGTTGTTATTCCTGCGGTATGGTTGGTGAAGGGTATTCTGTCGGTCGGGGATTCGATGGTGGATCCGGGCGAGCTGTTCATGCGCATTATCTGGGCGCTTTCGATTCAAGGAGCGGGCCTTGCGTTGTGCTTCATTTACGGGCGTGCGGTGATTCGCGACATGAGCACGGCGATGTCGGTTCTGGAGGCTGCTTCGAGGGCCGTAATTGAAGGCGATTCTGCAGTGGACATTCGTGGAGAGCCGCGGAGCGACGAAATCGGGCGGCTTGCCGACGTTTTGCGGGAGATGTTGGAGGTGAACGGTGCTGATCGCCGGAAGTTGATTGAGGGCAACGTCGCGCTGCTGGTCGCGAATGACCGGCTCGCGCAGGCGAACATGGACTTGGAATCCGCCAGCGGAAAGGTCCGTCAGCTCGCCGCCGAGGCCGGGGCGGCAAATGTGGCGAAGCGCAATTTTCTGGCGGTGATGAGTCATGAAATCCGGACTCCGGTAAATGGCATCATCGGTATGACAGAGCTTGCTTTGCAGACGCAATTGAGTGCCGAGCAGCGTGATTACCTCGATACGGTGAATTCGTCGGCGCAATCGCTTCTCGATTTGCTGAACGACGTCCTCGATTTCTCGAAGATTGAGGCGGGAAAGCTCGAACTTGAACGCGCCGACTTCAAGATCCGGGACATGCTCGACGAAACTCTCGCAGCATATGCGCCTCGTGCGCATTCAAAGGGACTCGAGTTACTTCTGGATGTCCGGAGTGATGTCCCGGAGACGCTTATTGGCGATTCCCACAGGCTGCGGCAGGTGATCCTCAATCTCGTTAGCAATGCGATTCGATTCACGAGCTGCGGTGAGGTTGTTGTCCGTGTGGAAACGGAACGGGCGGACTGGAACGCTGGTGATGCGATATTGCGATTCTCGGTAATCGACTCCGGTTGCGGGATTCCAGCATCTAAGACGGGCGTGATCTTTGAGGCGTTTGCGCAGGCGGATGGATCGATAACCAGGCAATTTGGCGGCACGGGGCTCGGGCTTTCGATTTCCCGCGAACTGGTTGGGTTGATGCAGGGCGAGATCCGCGTGACGAGCGAAGTGGACCGCGGCAGTATATTTACATTTACGGCGCGGCTCGGCATCCGTGCAGGTGCGACTCCAGAGTTGCCGATGGTGCTTGCCGGGCGACGGGCGCTTTTGTTTGAGCCGCATCCGCTGAGTGCATCTCTCATCCAGGAGAAGCTCGGTGCCATGAATGTGACTTGTATATGCTGCGGCGGGGCGGATGCCGCAATCACGCAGGTTCAGGACGGCGGGTTCGATTTTCTCATCGTGGATACTTTCCGCAGTCCGGCGGAACTGCCGCGGTTTGTCGCCGCTGCCGCCCGGGCCGGTGCATCCGGCAGAAGGCCATCCATCGTGGCGCTGCGAGGATCGCATTTGCAGGGTGGTGGTGAGTTGGAGGGGGTTGCAGGGATTCTGCTGAAGCCGGTCGGTGCGCGCCGTCTTCGCTCGCTGCTTTACTCGGCGCTCACGCCGTCCGAGCTTCGAGAGCGGAAGTGTGAGCCGTCCGAGACCAGGGCACCGCATGGGCGGAGATTGCGTATTCTCGTCGCCGAGGACAATGCGACCAATCGGCGGATTGTAAAAGGATTCCTCTCAAACTGGGGGCACTCCGTGACGTTGTGCGAGGATGGTGAGGATGCGATGTCGAAGTGGGAGGATGGCGCGTTTGATCTCATTCTGATGGATTTGCAGATGCCAAAACTGGACGGTATCGCAGCGGCCCGACGGATTCGCGCGTTTGAAGCGGAGCGCAAGCTGGACAGGACCCCGATCATCGCGCTCACGGCAAATGTCCTCAAAGGAATCCGCGATGAGTGCGCGAAAGCGGGAATGGACGGATATCTCGGAAAGCCGATGCGGGAGCATGATTTACTGCACGCACTGGAGGAAGCGGTGCCCGGTCTGCACCGGTCTGAAGCCGGTTCGGAGCGGCGCTCCGCGGAGGGAAGCGGGTTGCGCCCGGGAGCGAGTTATTGTTTCGATGCAGCGGCGCTGCTTTCGAGTGTTGGAGGTTCGCGCGCCACCGTCGCAGGGTTGCTGTCGGATTGTCGCGATGAGGATTTGCCGGAAATGATGACAGCCGTCGAATCCGCGCTCTCAGCCGGCGATTGCAGGAGCCTTGCGCGCGCTGCGCACGCCATCAAGGGGGTTGTGGGCGTATTCCAGGCACCGAGGGCGCACTTCGCTGCTCTCCGGCTTGAAGCTGCGGCTTTGGGTGAATCCTTTGATATTTTGCGCCGGAACGCGGAGGAGTTGCGGGATGCGGTATCCGAATTGCTTTCACATCTGGAGGCCTTTCTTTCCGATCCGCAGGCCCAGTCCACATAAATTAATTTTTCACAATGCCCGAGCCCATTCCCAGTATTCTGCTCCTTGAGGACACGCGAACGGTCCAGAACTACATCCGCGACGTCTTGCGTTCGTTGCCGCGGGAGCACCGCCTGCTGACCGCCCGGAAGGTTCAGGAGGCACAGACTTTGGCGGGCGTCCATCCGGTTGATTTGTTTATTGTAGATATCGGGCTGCCTGATGGTGACGGCCTTGACTTCCTTTGTTCCATGGCTGCGGCCTGCCCGACCGCCAAGGCGCTCGTCATCACTTCGAATACAAGCGGAGACTATCAGGACCGGGCCCGCCAACTCGGTGTTCTAAACGTTCTTGCGAAGCCGCTCCAGCGAAAGGCACTGCTTGAAGCGGTGGCGCGTCTAATTGCCCCGGTGGAGCAGGATGCGGGTGAGGGATTCGAGGCCACCATAGGGGGGCTGTCGCCGTCGGATATCATCCAGCTCAAATGCATGAGCGGAGCGACGGGCGGCCTTGAATTCAGCCGGCCGGATGCCCGGGGAATTGTATTCTTCCAGGCGGGCGAGGTGATTCATGCGGAAGTGTGGATTGGGGATGAATACCAGCATGGCGTGGAGGCTTTCAAATTCATCGTATCGTGGCGCTCCGGTATAGTCTGCGAAACGTCGCTCCCGCAGCCTGGCGAGCGCACGATTTTTGGCGGCTGGCAGACGTTGTTGATGGAGGCGGCCCAGGCTTTTGATGAAGGGCCGGGGCTTCATATTTCATCGCGCTAGCCCCCGCATCCCTTGTGCCAGTGATACTGGTGCGGGATGGGAATTGTTCCGAGTCCATACGGGAAATCGCATCAGTGCACTGCGTGCCCGCAATACCGGGTTCGGCGTTACGAGGCGGGCGGGATTCCGTTACGCTGCGGTGGAAGCACGGCGCCGGCGGTTTCCGAAAAAGGCGCATGCCGCGAGGATGAGAGCTGGCGTTGTCGGTTCCGGGATGACGGTCAGCGTCACATCATTTCCGTCGCCTCCTACGTAGCTGATCGCGAACGTTCTTCCTCATGCCGCGATTTGAAAGCCTTGAGGGAGGCCCGCAAAAGTTCCGCTTACGGCATCGGTTGCGTCATTGTTGATGATTGTGAATACCGAGTTCTCGGTGGGCACAAATCCGTTGATCAGCCCCAGTAGCAAATCTCCGCCAAGCCTCACGCCGCCGGTAATTGCAAAACGATCGTAGTCGGCTGGCGCGTTTCCGGCGATTTGGATCCGCAGGGAACCTCCCGCCTGCACGTCGAGCGCAAAGCCCGCCGCGCTGCCGGCAAGGATGCCGGTCGGATCGAGCGCGGTTCCGGGGCTGAGGCTGCCGCCGCTTGCGATGAGTGCGCCGAGGTTTCCGCTGGTGATATCGCCGCCGAGTGTTCCCGATGCGATCACGGTAATTGCGGGTCGGGAAACTGCGGTGAATCCCGCAGTCAGGAAAAGCGTGCCACCGTCGATCGTCACGTCGCCTGTAAATGCGCCGCCCGACTCGAGCGTCAGACTGCCCGTTCCGCGAACCGTGATTGCAGGAGAACTGCCGCTGACGGCACCGGCGATTGAGACGTCGGAATTCGCCACAATCGAGTGTGGATTCGTTCCCGAAAATTGCGCGCTTCCAAGGAATCGCATCGTGCTGCCGTCAAAAGTCGAAGCCAGCCCCTGAGTTCCACCGAAGATCAGCGTTACGCCCGCCGGGACGGCGTTCACGCCGGTGAGTGCCGCGGTCGCTCGAAGGGTTCCGGCGTGAAAGACAAAGTTGCTCGCGCCTCCAAGTGAACCGCCACTTGCGATGGAGATGACTCCGCCGTTGGTCGAAGCATTTCCGAGTTGGATGCCGCCGAACAGCGCTGAGTTAATTGCCGAGAGGGAGAGCGTTCCGCCGCCCAGTTTCAGGATGCGCCCGCTTGCGCCGCTGCTCACGGCTCCGGAGAGGAGCAAATCGATCGAACCAAGTCCGTCGCCGACCGTGAAAGTTCGCAGGATGTTTCCGAGATTGAGCGTCGCCGAAATGGTCGCCGTGCCGACGGGATTTGCCGATGTCACGGGGCCTCCGAGTTGAAGTTCGCCGCCGCCGCCATCGAGCAAGCCGTCAGATTCAAACGTAATTGAAGTCACCGACGGGAGGCTTCCGGAAAGACGCAGTGTGCCCGAGTTCTGGAGAACAATATCGCCGGCTGTCGTTGCCCCGGGAACGTTCAATGTCGTTGAGGATGCGATGTCGAGGAGTCCGCTTCCGGTGAGGGAACGCGATGCGGACAGGGTGATTGACGCGGTAGTCCTGAGTTTGCCGCTTTCGAGAACGATTCCACCGCTGGATGCTCCAAGTGCGGTATCGGAGGAAATCTCCACGGTTCCGGCGGATATCGTCGTGCCGCCGCTGAACGAATTTGCCGACGCAAGAAGAAGCGAGCCCAAGCCGGCTTTTTTCAGTCCCGAGGTTCCGCTGATTGCGGCCGAAATCGTGGCCGTGTGGCTGCTGCTGGAAACCGTAATGGTAGCCGGTGCGGTGCCGCCGAGTGCGAGGGAGCCACCGTTTAAAACATACCCGGAAGATTGAAATCGGATGCCCGCGTTCGCAGCGGCACCGGCTCCGATAGTCACCGTTCCGGCGGTGCCTGAAAACACCACCTCGCGGGCAGCGTCGGCGACAATTGTTGTGCCGGTTCCGTCAGCGAGCGGATTCCAATTTGCCGTTGTTGTATCCCATGTCCCACTTCCTCCGAGGCCGGCGAGTGCGCCATTCGTGTCCCAAAAAAGCAGACCACCCGAGAGCGTTGCAGAAAGAATGAGATTATCGAGTCCGAGTGCCTGCGCTCCGGAGCCCGTGCCGCTTCCGTTATAGTTCCAGCGAAGAAAGTAGCTGCTGTTTGGCGCGATTGTGATTCCGCCGATCGTGACGCTTTTCGTCACACTCAGCGGCGGGTTGAAGACATCGATGCTGTTCAGGTCGCCCGAGTAGGATTGCGTTCCTGCAGAGATCGCAGAACCCCACGCGGAATCGTTGGCAGACGCATAAAATGTCCATTCACGTGATTGAATTCCGGCGCGATATTTTTCGTAGTCGAACGAAAGCGAAAGGCTCGTGATGTTCTGGCCGGTGGTGTTTTGAAACGCGAAGATGATGTCGCGATTGTTGGTGAATGGCGCGGCACCGGTGATGTAACCAATCGCCCGTTCTGTGCTCACGCCGACGGTGCCGTTCACAAAATGGTAAGCTCCCGCTGGCGAACTGCCGCTCAGGATTCCAGCGCCGGTTGTTCCCGCTGTTTGCGTAGAAATGATGGTAGTGTTCGAAAACGGAACGCCCTGCCCGAAGCCCCAGCCCACCGGGAGCGCGCTTGTGGAGCCGTCGAAGTTTTGTGTGTACGACGGGCCTGTCAGCGAAAGCGGCGTCTGGGCGAACGCTTGTCCGCACGCTGAGACGATTCCAGCCGCTAGGATCAGCGGATGGAAAGCAGGCGGTTTTCGAGCGTTGCGGGATTTATGCGGCATGGATGCCTGCTGGGATTTAGCGTTCGCAGCCGCGGGAAGCTACCCCGCCTTTCGATAGATGGGTAATGAATAGAAGGTCATTCCCACGGCTTGCGATGGCCGGCACGGTTAATGAATGCCGAGGTCTGCGAGGTATCGCTCGGCGTCGAGTGCGGCGGCGCAGCCCTGTCCGCTTGCCGTGATGGCTTGCCGGTAACGATGATCGCTTACGTCGCCCGCGGCGAAAACTCCCGGCACGTTTGTCGCGGTGCTGCCGGGTTTTTGAAGGAGGTATCCGTTCTCGTCGAGATCGAGGACGCCCTTGAATGGCGCGGTGTTGGGAGTGTGTCCAATCGCGACGAAGACGCACTTCACTTCCAATTCGCTCTCCTCTCCGGAGACGAGATTCTTGAGCTTCACGGCACGCATTTCACCGTCGGCATCCGGGATGTATTCGGTAATCGCGGAGTTCCATACAGGCTCCACCTTCGGGTTTTCGATCACCCTCTGGGCCATGACCTTTGAGGCGCGGAGTTCTCCCCGGCGATGGATCAGGTAAACTTTGCTGGCGAAGCGCGTGAGGAAAGTCGCTTCCTCGGCAGCGGAATCACCACCGCCTACGACGCAAACCGGGACATTGCGGTAAAACGCTCCGTCGCACGTCGCGCAGCTCGTCAGGCCGTGGCCGCGCAGTTCGCGTTCCTTGTCGATACCCAGCCATTTTGCGCTGGCACCGCTCGCGATGATCAGGGCGCCGGTGTCGATCCACTTTCCGTCGACCTCGATGCTTACGTGACCTTCGCCCTTTTTGAGTCCGGTGCATTCGGTATACTCAAATCGTGCACCGAAACGCTCCGCCTGAGCCTTCATGTTCATGATGAGTTCCGGGCCCATCACGCCTTCCTTAAAGCCTGGAAAGTTCTCCACGAGTGTGGTGGTGGAAAGCTGGCCGCCCGGTTCCGCTCCCTCGAGCACAAGCGGGTTCAGATTTGCGCGGGCGGCGTAAATTGCGGCGGTGAGACCGGCGCATCCGGTCCCGAGAATGATGACTTTTTCCATAAGTGGGCTGCTGTGAAATCACGTCCCGGACATCCGGGCAAGCATGGGAGTTGAAAATCCCGATCTTATTCCAAAACATGGCCGTTGACGCGTATTCCGGCGGGGCTCGCTTTGTGCCTGTGGAATGCTGTTGAACCGTTCGGAGCGGCTGTGAAATCATCCACGGCGTAATGGAAAAGGAACACGTCGAATTGCTTGGAAACCGTCCTGCGCCCGCTGCCCGGTTGTTCGAAGGGCGTTTCATTTCGCTAAAGCCCCTCAACGTGGCGGCGGATGCGGCGGAGCTGTTTGCGGCGTCACATGACGGTGGAGCAGGGCAGTCGATTTGGCGTTACATGACTGTCGGGCCGTTTGCGGATGCCTCATCGATGTCGATGTGGCTTCACGGCAGGACGGCGATTCCGGATATGATTTCGTACACAGTTCGAGACGCTGCGCGGGCTGCGGTCGTAGGATCGATTTCGCTGATGAGCATTCGACCCGAGCACGGCGTGGCGGAGTTGGGAGCGATCTGGTTCTCGCCCGCCGCGCAAAGAACGAAGGCGAACACCGAGGCGAATTTTCTGCTGCTGCAGTATTGCTTCGAAAAGCTCGGCTATCGCCGGATGGAGTGGAAATGCGATGCGCAAAATGGACGGAGTCGGGCGGCGGCGGAGCGCCTAGGCTACTCGTTTGAGGGGATTTTTCGTCAGCATCTCGTGGTGAAGGGGGCGAATCGCGATACGGCTTGGTTTTCGATGCTCGATCGTGACTGGCCCGGCATCGGTGCCGTGATGAAACGTTGGTTGTACGAGGATGATTCGGTCCCGCTGGGAACGTTGCTCGCGGCTCGGAAATCGTGATCGTGGTTGACGGAATCATCGTGACATTCAGCATCGTTCCAGAATGAAACGAGTCGCATATCTCTTCGTCGCAATGGTCGTCATGCTTGGTTGCGTAGCATACGGCGCTGAGGCCATCGCGATTGCCTTCGTGTTTGATACATCGGGCAGCATGCTGGAGAGCGTAAAGGATGCGCGTGGAGTTGATGTGCAGAAGTTCGAAGTCGGACGGAAGGCGATGGACGGTGTCGTGGAAAAGCTCACCCAGTTCTCGAAAACGAGCGACCGGCCGCTGCAGGTGGCCCTTTTTGTTTTCGATGGAAAGACCGGTGTTCGCGAGGTTCTGGCGCCCGGGAAATTTGACGCCGCGCGGTTGCGCGAGTCGCTGCCGCAAAGGAAGGACATCGCCGGAGGCACGCCGCTTGGGAGGGCAACGGATGCGGCTGCGAAATCGATCGCAGCGGTCCAGGCGTCGTCCAGGCATGTGATCGTGCTCACTGACGGCGACAATACCGCCGGACCGAAGCCGGAGGACGCCATCCGCGCAGCGAAGGCACCGGTGCAGTACCATTTCATCGCTTTCGATGTAGACGCCCGCGTTTTCTCGGGAGTCAGGCAGGCAGGTGCCACGCTTCTTTCGGCGGGCGATGCCAAGCAGCTCGACGAACGGCTGGGATTTCTGCTGGAGGAGAAAATTCTTTTGGAGAAGGAATGAAAACGTAGCGGTGACAAATGATTGCTCCGCGCTAAAGTCACAACCTCGAAACACAACCCGATACACTATGTTCCGCGCACTCAAACGACTCTTCATTTACCTCGGTCTCATGGCTGAGAAAGCCACCGAAACGGACGCCATTAATCAGGCTGTCGTGGAGCGCGGAATTCGCGATGCCCGAGAGAAGGCTGACAAAGCTCACTACGCGAACGGACAACTTGCCGGACAGGTGGCAAATCTAAAGGATCAAGTGAAGCGCCAGAACCGACAGAAACAGGAATTGCAGGGGCTCCTACAGGCCGCGATTGCTGCGAACGACGAAGAGAACGGCGCACACTACGCGGAAGAGCTGGCGAACATGGAGGGCGACATCGCCGAAAATACCGAGCAGCTCAATCACCTTGAGGCACTCTACAAACAGAACACCGAAATCATCGCTAACAGCCTTCGTGAAGTGCAGCGCTTTCAGCGTGAGTTCGAGACGCTGAAAGCACGCGTAGCGGTCAGCAAGTCACTCGACGGGCTTGCCACGTTGATGAAAGGCAGTATCGGGGAATTGCAGGGAATGATGGGTGGCGACGTCGGTCAGAGCATGGAGCAATTGCGGCAGACGGCCGCCAATGGGGAAGGGCAGATGCGCGCGACGATGGACCTCGCAAAGGAACTGGGCAGCAATGTGCAGCGGCAGCAGGAAATGAAGAAAGCCCGCGGCAAAATGCTCTTCGAGGAATACAAGAAGAAGATGAATCAAGTAACGCCCGAAGCCCAGCAGCCCGCAGCAGAACAGGCCGCGCGCCAGAAAATTGCCGAGGGCTAAAACTCGCGCAGTTTAGCCTTTGGCAGTGGTATGGCCGGTTTGGCCGGCGATGCTACGCGTGCTTTTGAACTTTCCGTGGATTGTGTCGAAGGAGTTGGCGGAGTGATCGTGACCGGCGGATGCATGGCCGCATGAACAGAGGCGACTGTACGGAGTTGGGCTCCTAACTCGGGAAGGAAATTTGAAATGAAATCCCGAATGGCTGGGTCTTTGGAATCTTCCGCGTTCTTCATCGATGCGAACAGGTCCCGATTTGTCGCCAGCAAAAGCTCCGTGAGACTCGCATCGATACCCGGCTCGCTGTTATCGGCGAGCCTCTTGATGTATTCCTTTCGAACAGCCGATTCACGCTGATTCTCCGGGATGTTTCGCATTTCGGCGAGCGTGGAAAGGACCGTGGATTGTTGTGTGACCGACTGGGTGATTTGCCGTCCCAATTCGCGTAACTGCGTGCTTGTCGCGACAGAGGCGTGAAGCGCCAGCAGTTCCAGCGTCTTCAACTGGTCGATCGTCTGGGTGATGAACATCAAGTCGCGACCGCCGACTTGGGAATTGAGTAGAGGCGTCTTCTGCGCCGGCGTGCCGGTTGCTTTTTGGGTGGAGGGCTGTTGCGCAAACGATGGCAAAACGAGCGCGAGAAAAGCGAAGGCTGCTACAGGTTTCATGGGATGGGAAATCAACGGAGCGGAGTCGGCTGGTGTCGCCTTTAGAACGTAAGGGTGACGGTCATCAGTGCATTCCAAAGTACATCGTCAGCCTCGCCTTCGCGATTTTGCGGGCCGAATCCAGGAATCTGATCCGTGCTGCGACGGTAGATGTCCTTGTAGCCTTCGTCCGGAATGAGAAAGCCGACACCAGCGCCGACGATGATATTCTCCGTGAGGAGCGGCCTGTATTTCAAACCGAGGCTGAGATCCCATCCGAGCCGGTCGCTCACTTTGTTCGTGTGCAGAGCCCGTTCAATCGGCGCGGTTTGATCGAACCAGATGTAGTTCGCATTGAGGAACGCGCGTAACTTCGGGGTCACGTCTGCATCAAGCCCTGCGCCGACGATCTTCACACCTGGGTTTACGAAGTTCGACTGCCCCTCAAATTTGCTGCTGCGAAGGCTCGGGATGAGGCTGTCGGGATTCTTCAAATTCACTGCTGTGCCTGCGAGGTTGAGACCTTCGTGAACGTAGTAACTGAACGGACCGCCGACGAAGAACGGAGCATCCACGATACTGTCGAATCCCGTGCCGCGATCATCCGTGGGATCGCTGTCGCCGCTCGCCCAGAAGCCGCTCAATTTGAAGCGCAGCCAGTCGCGATCGTAGCTTAATTCGAGCGCAGCCATTTGTGCATTCACGTCGATACGGCGCCCCGCCAGTCCGTTGAACTCATCTTCGCCCAGCGCCCAGTAGAATGCGTGCGTGATGTTCCAGCGCCCGATGTGACCGTCGCCAGCCCATCCCAGATAAACCGTGCGAACATCGTGCTCGCGGGCGTTTCCGAAATCGCCGAGTGGCGCGGGGCGGACGAGGAAATCGTTCTTATCGAAATGCTGCTGGCCGTCGTCGAAATTGAGGTGAAGCGACAGTTGGCCGGTGTAGCCTTTCCAGAGCAAGTCCTGCCGGTAGAGATTCGCGATGATGACCTGCTGCTCGCGCGAGTCGAACATGTTGAGCCCGCTGTAGGTGTCCTTCTCGCGGAGATTGAAATAGGCGAGATTGTATTGCCAGTGGTTGTTGTCCCAGTTGCCGAAAAGGCGGGCACCGAGGTTGGTGTCGCTGAAAATGAAACCGCGGAAATCGGAGACGAAGGGCTGGATGCCGACCCGCGTGACCCAGAAATCGTAGTTATCGGAAAGGTCGCCGAGGTGGTATTCGAAGAACAACTCCTGCACGCCAAAGAAGTCCTTGTGCCGGTAGGTATTTCGTGTGCCAGCCTTGTCCTTCTCGTGGTCCGGGGCGTCGGGGAATTTCATTCCGGATTTCGGCTCGTTCGTGTTTGGATCGACGGCGACGAGTTTCTTCGCCGCGCCGAGCGGGCGGAGTTGTGGAGCGATGTAGTTGAACGCATCGCCGGGGCTCGCCACCGCGGAAAGCGCGCGGATTCCGCGACCGGTGTTTGTTCCAAATCCGTCGCGAAAGGCGGGAATCGCGCCGATTCTCTTGGTGTTCGGTTCGCTGCCGCTGGCCTGATTCACGCCACGCGGATCCGGATCGAGAAGGTTCTGTTCCCGAACCCAGACCCAGTTGTCGTTTTTCACGACCTGAAGCCGGAACAGCCATTCGACGGGTTTGAATGTTGTTTCGCCTTTGAATACTTCGAAGGTGAGCGAGCGGTCCGACGAAATCACGCGTTGTTCCCCGCGCCCGAAAAACTCCGAACTGTTCGGCGTGGCGGCGCTGATCCCCGACGGGACGGGCAGTCTGCGGTATTCAAAAAGGTTGAATGTTTTCGCGGTGATGTTGGCGAAAATTTCCTGCCCGATGATCGGCGCGTCACCCTTTAGTTTCGACTGTTCGTACGGGTGCCAGAGCTTCAGCGTTTCGCGGCCATCGCCGTACGGGACTTCATGCCGCGGGTCGAGGTAGCGCTGCCACTTGGGGAAGGGGATTGCCCAGCGGTTCACAAGTGCTTCCGAGTTCGGAAGGACACCGAGACCTTCCTGTCCCATCGGGTATTCGCGATAGTGGAAAATATTCGGCTGTTGCGAGAGCGAGCGGACTCCGCGGCGGGGCAGTCGGATGCCGGAGGCTGGGTCCACATTGTCGATGCGAGGGATGTAGAGAAAATCGTCGCCAAAAAGCGATGGCCGGTCCGTGAGTTCAGGGAGTTTTCCAAACGGCGTATCCGACTGCGGAAGCCCGATGTCGAACGGCGTGCCGCCAATGTTCTTTGGCTCAGGAGGCGGCGCATCAGGCATCTTTGGCAAGGGTCGCAATTGTGGCTTCACGCGCACTGCGGGCGTGGCGATTCCACCCGGGTCGGGGTTGAATTGCAGCGGAGCTTTCGGTGGGATTTGCTGCCCTTCCGTGTGTGACGAGTGTGGCTTCCCCAGCGAACTCTCGGCGGAATAGGCAGCCGGAACCACCGCCCGCGAAACGGTAATCACCGCGAGCAGCGATGCGATCGAGCGGGCTAATGTGAAAGCGGGCCGGGATGCCATTTCGCGCTTATAGCCAATTCCGACCGCCGCGGGCAAGCGCGGACGTTTCCGTAGTGAAAACGCAGCGCCGGCGCGCTTACGCTGCTCCGCCGGAACTTTCCATGTTTTCGCTCAGCAGGTTTGGCGATTTGCCGAAGCTCTCGGCGACGGACGGAATCGGTGAGGCGTTCTCCGTGCCGAGAACATCGCGTTTTTCTCCGCTCTCGTCGCGATTGCGGAACTTCACGCCGACGAGCTTCGACACACCGTGCTCTTCCATCGTCACGCCGTACAGGGCGTCGGCGCGTGCAATGGTGCGCTTGTTGTGGCTGATTACGACGAACTGACTCTGCTGCACGAAGCGGTCGAGGATCTTGATGAAGCGGTTGATGTTCGATTCGTCGAGCGGCGCGTCCATTTCATCCAGCACGCAGAATGGCGACGGCTTAACCATGTAAATGGAGAAGAGCAGCGCGACCGCCGTCATGGTCTTCTCTCCGCCCGAGAGCAGCGTGATGCTCGTGAGCTGCTTGCCCGGCGGTTTTGCGATGATTTCGATGCCGCATTCCAGCGGGTCGGCTTCCTCGGTCATCACGAGGTTGGCCTGTCCGCCGCCGAACAGTTCGCGGAACATCTCCTGGAAGTTCACGCGGATTTTTTCAAAAGTCTCCGCGAATAGCGTGCGCGTGGTGGTGTTGATTTTGTTAATCACCTCGATGAGTTCGGTCTTGGCCTTCTCGGTGTCTGTGATTTGGTTTTCGAGGAAGGAATTGCGCTGCTCAAGTTCCTCGTATTCCGCGATTGCATCAATGTTCACCGGCCCCATCGAGGCGAGGCGCGTGTCGAGTTCGCGGACCAGCACTTCCACGCGGCCCCAATCCAGACTCTCGTTTGTTAGAACCGGCGCTTCCGTGTCTTCAGCGCTTTCTGCTTCAGGCTCGGCGGTCGGTGTTTCCTCGGCTGCGGAGTTTTCGGAGTCGACGTTTGCATCGACCTTGCGCACGCGCTTTCCGATGTCGCGCAGGCATGCGGCAAGTGCGTAGCTGTCCGGCGTGAATTCGTTGAGGGCGATATTGTAGCGCTTCAGGATATGGTCGGAAATAGCGTTGGCCTTCAGCTCCAGCTGCGTGACACGCACTTCGAGTGCGCCGCGCTGCTCGACGCAGACGCTCTGTTCGCGACGAAGCATCCGAAGGCGTTCCGCGACTTCCTCTGCGCCGGAGACAAAAGCGCGGCGCTCTTCCTGAAGTCGGTTCACCGCTTCCTCTGCCTCGCCGACGCTTGCACGGAGGCGCTCCATATTTGCTTCAATCTCGGCATTCTCCGCATGAAGCGCGGCGGCGCGGTCATCATAGCTTGCGATGTCGCGGCGGCGTTCGTCGATCAAGCCGCGAAGCTCTTCGATACGCGCCTCCATCGGCTGCCGTTGATGGTGGAGCGACGAATGCCGCTGGCGTTCTGTCGCGACCTTGATCTTCAGGTCATTCAGCTCGGATGAGACCTCCGATTCCTGGGCGCGGAGCATCTCAAGGTCGTTCTGGGCTTCGTTCCGGCGGGCGATGAGCGCGTCGAACATCTCCATGGCTCCGCGGATTTCCGCTTCTGCCTCATCCATTTTTAATGCGGCCTCGGCACGGCGGGCCTCGGCGCTCTGCTTTTCCCAATCAAGATTCTGGAGCTTCTTTTCGGCGTCGCGCACCTGACTTTCCAAAAGCGATTGCTGGCCGCGAAGGGTGCTCAACTGCATCGTCGCGTTCTGCTTCTCATTGCGTGCCTCCTCGATGGCTGCCGTGGCGGAATCAATCGCAGCTACTGCGGCATCGTGCCGCGCATTCAATGCGGCGACCTGCTCGCGCAGTCCCGCCACCTCGGCCTCAAGGCCGATGATTTGGTTCTTCCGGTGCAAAATGGAGTTCTCCTCATCCTGCTTGCTTGCGCCGCCGCGGAGCACGCCGTCTCCCGAGATGACTTCACCGGCGAGCGTTACGATTGCCGATCCGCGCATCTGAGGGAATACCCGCATCGCAGTCTCCAAGTCGGGCACCAGCACGCTGTGGTTTATCAGTCGTTCGACGGCGCGCGCGACCTCGGGTTCGGCTTTCACCTTGTTGATCACCCAATCAATCGCGCCGTGCGGCAGCAGCATCAGCTCGTTCGTCTCGTGTGTGAACATGCGATCCATGTCGCGAAGCAAAAGCGACGCGCGGCCGAGTTTTTGCGCAGTGAGAGTCTTCATCACGGACTCGGCGATCATCGTGTCCTTCATTATAATCGCCTGCAAATTTGCGCCAAGCAGCGCTTCAACAGCGGTAACGTATTCCGGGTCCACCTGAATGCTCTGTGCCAGCGCGCCATGAATCGCAGGCTTGAAAAAGTCCGGGTTGTCTAAGCCTGCTATCACTGCCTGTGTTCCCTCGCTCAGGCCTTCGCCGACGGTATTGAGTTGCTGGAGAACGCCAAGGCGTCCGTCGCGCTCGCTCAGCACACGCTGAGTCTCGCGGAGTTCTTTTTCCACCTGCGAAAAATTCTCCCGTGCCTCGCGCAGCACGGATTCCGCGGCGCCGAGCGCGACCGTGCGGTTTTCAAGCTCGCGCGTGACCGCTTCGATATCGGCCGTCGCAGTATTCAACTGCTCGCGCAAACGCGTCACGGACTCCTCCGCACTCGCGGCGTCCTGTGCCAGCACGGCAAGGCGCGCTTCGGCACCGTCCCGTTGTTGAAGCACGTTGCTGCTTTGCGCACGCAGACTGCCCAGACGGCTTTCCACACGGCCTGCATCATTTGCCAGAGCCGAGATTCGTGCGTCTGCATCGGCTCGTTGAGCAGTGAATCCTGCCGCGCGCGCCTGCACTTCCTCCATCCGACGAAGCTCGGAAGCGAGCATCTCTGTAATGCTCGTAAGCTCGCTGTCCGTGTCGCGGAGCTGCGTTTCCGCAAGCTGATACTTTTCCTCCGCAGCGGCGACATCGGAGCGATAGCGCTCCTGCAGTTGTTCAAATTCGAGCGCCCGCTCGGCATTGAAAGCCAGTCGATTTTCATGATTGCCGATACGCTGGCGGATGTCCTGCACCGACTGCCGCGCGGCATTCAGCCGCTGCTCCATTTCCTCCAGCGCCGCGCGCTGCGCCTGTGCCTCCTCCTCGGCGGACGACACGGCGATTTCCATTTCGTATGCCTTCGCCGCGAGCGAATCGAGTTCCTCGCGCGACGCCGCCCGCGACGAATCCAGCTCCGCCCACTGCCGCTGCGAGTGGTGAAGCTCCAGCGTTTTCAAATCGTCCAGCATCGCCTGGTAGCGACGCGCTTTTGCGGCCTGCCGCTGCACGCTGCCGATCTGCCGCTTCACTTCCTTGATGATGTCTGCAAGCCGCAGCAGATTCGCCTCGGTCGCCTCCAGCTTCCTCAGCGCCTCCTTGCGTTGGAATTTGTATTTCGTGATTCCCGCAGCCTCTTCGAAAATCGCGCGACGATCCTCCGGGCGGCTCGACAAAATCTGATCGATTTTGCCCTGCTCCATAATCGAATACGCCGAGCGTCCGATACCCGTATCCATGAACAGCGTGTGAATGTCCTTCAGCCGGCAGGGCGTCCCGTTCAAAAGATACTCGGATCCGCCCTCGCGGAACACACGGCGGGTGATTTTCACCTCATGCCAGTCCAGCCCCAACTGCTCCTCACATTCGCTGAACGTCATCGACACCTCCGCCATCCCGAGAGCCTGCCGCGAGTCCGTGCCGGAGAAAATCACGTCCGTCATCTCGCCGCCACGCAGCGCCTTTGCCGACTGCTCACCGAGCACCCAGCGGATGGAATCGAGCACGTTGGACTTTCCGCAGCCATTCGGCCCGACCACGCAGGTCACCCCCCGATCGAAGTTGAGCACGGTCTTTGGCGCAAACGATTTGAAGCCGAAAATTTCTAGCGATTTGAGATACATGGGTCGTATTTCCAGTAGTTTTCTGTCCTTAAAGGTGGTCGATGTTGAAATGGACTTTGCCGCCTCGCAAGCACAATTAGTTGTGGTTTTGCTGAGGTGTTGACCGCTACATAGAGTGGAGGGTGTTCCGTTGTGTCAGGCTGGCTCGCTGGGTTGACCGACCCGCTTTTAACCAAATCGGCGCGAGAATTCCTTTGCCAAAGCGCCCGCCCGTCGCATACGGTTCGCGTTCCTGATTCGCGGCGTCTTCGCTGCGACTTCGAGGATAGCGCCAGCATAGCTCAGTTGGTAGAGCAGTTGATTTGTAATCATCAGGTCGCCGGTTCAACTCCGGCTGCTGGCTCCACTCCCAGTTTGTTTCTCTTCGCCGCGCCGCGCCGCGACAGGCGCCCCACGCCCTAATACTGACGATAGACTAACCACCGCTGCCTACTGCCCGTCTTCCGAGGCTACGGTTTTTGTCTGGCGGACGGGGCACGCTCGGTCCCTACTGCGGCGCGTTTTTAAACTATGAAGAATCTCATCGGCTATTTGTCTTGTGCGCTCGCGCTTGTGTTGTCGTCGGCTTCGCTGCAGGCGGAGGAGCATCCTTGGCTGGAGTATCCGGGCGGCGAGGGGCCGGGGAAGGGGAAGCGGGTGGTGTTTATCGCGGCGGACCAGGAGTATCGCAGCGAGCAGGGGATGCCGATGCTGGCAAAGGTGTTGAGCACGCATCACGGGTTTCAGACGACGGTGCTGTTTGGCGTGAATGAGAAGCTGGAGGTGGACCCGACGATGCCGGTGTATCCGGAGAAGGGCCAGCCTTTGAAGGAGCATAACATCCCCGGTCTGGAGACGCTGGAGAAGGCGGACCTGGTGGTCTTTTTTTCGCGCTTGCTGACGCTGCCGATGGAGCAGCGGGAGGCGATTGTGCGGTATGTGGATTCGGGGAGGTCGATGATTTCGCTGCGGACGGGGAATCATGGGTTTCATGCGGCGCTGCCGTATAAGAAGGACGGGAAGCAGGTGCGGTGGGGGGAGGATATTTTTGGCGGAGCGTTTATGGGTCATCACGGCCGGTGGATGGCGGATTCGACGCGGGGGTTGCTTGTGCCGGACCAGATGGAGCATCCGATTTTGAAGGGCGTGAAGGGTATCTGGGGGGACTCCGATGTTTACCGGACGTATAAGGAAGGGACGAGTCTGCCCGAGGGTTGCACGGCGCTGGTGTGGGGCCAACCGCTGATGGGGCGGAAGGAAACCGACGAGCCGAATACGAAGCTGGAGGCGCTGCCGGTGGCGTGGTTCAAGCATTGGGAGACGACGGAGGGGAAGAAGGCGAGGGTGTTTCAATCGACGATGGGAAGCGCGACGGATTTGAAGAACGAGGGGCTGCGGCGGCTGATCGTCAATGCGTCGTACTGGTGCATGGGGCTGGAGGCTGAGATTTCGCCGACGCGGAGTGTGGAGCCGGTGGGCACGTATGCGCCGCTGGAGAGCGGGTTTAATTATAAGAAGATCGGCGTGGAGCCGAAGCCGGTATCGGCGTATCGCTGAGGCGCTGGGAATTTGCTAAGAGAAGTCGTTGCCGTTCCGTCTCTCATTCATGCGTTCCACGGCGTTTGTACCGGCTGAGAGGGCTGTCCAGACTACCGGCACGCGTTCCACTCACACACTACTCATGTTCGCAAAGTCCAGATTTCACGCGGTCATCGGCGCCGCAGTAATCCTTATGCTGCACGGTTGGAGTCGTGCGGAGAATGAGGTGGGGTTTATCGAGCGATTCGCCCTTGCAGCGGATCGGGAGAAGGCGCTGCGGGAACTGGTGCCGGGCACGGAGGATTTCTTCTTTTTCCACGCGCTGCATTTTCAAAACATCCGCGACGAAAAGCGGCTGGATGAAACGCTCGCGGAGTGGAACAGGCAGTCGCCGGGTGAGAACGGGCGTCGGCGGACCATACTGAACCGCGAGGCGCTGCTCGACTACGCGAAGGATCCAGACGGGACGATCGCGTATTTGAAAGAGCGGTTGGGAGTCGAATTGAATCACGAACGCGAGACGCCTGATACACCGCCGGATTTGCCGGAGAAGCTGGATGCCGCGCTCGTCTCACGCAATGCATTCGAACGGGATGCGCTTGAAAACGACGCAGCTCTGAATTCGCTCTCGCAATCTGCCCTAGCGCGCCTTGTGGCGCAGTCGGAAAAGCTGAGGCCGGAGCAGCGGAAAGCTCTGCTGAAGCGGATAGAGCGGCCGGACACGAAGGGACTCGTGGACTTGATCATTGCGGATTTGAATGGGACGGACGGAACGGAGTTTGGGAGCGCGAGTATTCATTATGCGCTGCTGCCCGAGCAATTGGACGCGCTGGAGAAGAAATTGCCTGCACTCAAGGCAACGGCCGCGTTTGTCAACGCGCGGATTCGGAAACTCGCGCCGCGGGATGATGAAAGTGTCTATGATGACCCGCTGGCACGTGAGGCCTGGCTGGAGCGCCTGTGGAGTTACGTGGAAACGCTGCCGCAGTCTTTCGATTCCCTGAAGGCCGACGTCCTTTGCCGTCGGCTCGATCACGATCGCGGGCGCGGCGTTTACGATGTGCGGCGGTTCATTCAGTTCCTCAAGCTGCCGCGTCGTGCGGCGTATGCGAATGGCCAGTGGCTCGCGGAAATGGAGGCTCGCAGACCGCTGGTGCCGGATATCTTTCTTGATGATTCGCCATTGGGTTCGTTTTCCGTGGATATCGACGCGCTGGTTCGTGAGTATTTTCTCGCGATTCTGGCCAGAGAGGGAGCGGAGAGTCCGGATGCCGAAGGCTGGCGGAAATATACCGAGTGGGTGAGTGAAGGGTGGCTGAAGCCCGTCTTCGCCGAGGCGATGCTTACGCACGGCATCGGTGAAGCGGCAGAATGGGCGTCGTATCTTTCGGAGGATGCGTTTCAGCAACTGAAGGACCGTGTGGATATCGAGTTTCCGGCGACCAATGCGTTGTTCATCAAGCCGGGCGAGGACGTGAGCTTCGACGTGATTGTGAAGAACACGCCGAAGCTGCTGGTTCGCGTATTCGAACTGAACGCGCTGAACTTTTACCTCCAAAACGATCGTGAACTGGATGCAAACATCGACCTCGCAGGGCTGGTCGCTACGAGCGAACGAGCGGAGTCTTTTGAGACCGGCCCGTTCGTAAGGAAGCGAAAGACACTTTCATTTCCCGGACTAAAGAACAGGCGTGGCGCGTGGGTTGTGGAGTTGGTCGGCGGCGGACGCAGCAACCGGGCTCTAATTCGCGTCGGACAGTGGCAGATGATTACCAAAGCGGGCGCGGCCGGGATGATGATTTCGGTGTTTGATGAGAACCGCAAACCGGTGCCGGATGCCGTGGCCTGGATCGAAGGTCGCAAGTTCACGCACGATCCGGCGACCGGCCTACTGGTTGTTCCTTTCTCGACGCAGCCGGGAGAAAAGGCGCTCATCCTATCCGACGCGGAGGGGACTTTCGCCAGTCGCTCCGAATTTGAACATCAGGATGAAAATTACGCGATGGGTGTTTCATTCCACATCGAGCGCGAGCAACTGCTTGCACGCCGGCGTGCGACCATAGCTGTTCAGCCATCGTTGTATCTGTGGGGGATGCTTCTCGATCCTGCGATGCTGGAGGAGCCGAAGCTCACACTCCATTTCGTATCGCATGATTCCATTTCGAGCCGGATTGAGTTCACTGACCTGAAGTTGCGTGCCGATGCGGTCTCTACGTTCGAGTTTCAAGTTCCGGATCGCCTTGCGAGTATCACCGCAGTTTTAAGCGGGAAGGTGACTTCTGTGTCGAAGGGCGGTGAGAAGCAGGCTCTGTCGGGGAGATTCACCTGGAAGCTCAACAAAATGGACACAAAGGATGCTGTGGCTGCAGGTCTTTTGAGCAAAAGTGCTGATGGATATTTTTTCGAGCTCCGAGGCAGGAATGGTGAGGCGATGTCGGGGCGGCAGGTGGAGTTCGATTTCCACCACCGCGACTACGGGCCGTCCATCAAAGTCTCGATGCGAACCGATGCGAAAGGGCGAATCAGCCTCGGAGGGCTCGCGGACATTTCCTCGATTCATGCGGAGAGCGGCGGAATGGAGGCGGTCGATTGGAATCTTCGCGACTATCAGCGCTTGCGGCCCGCGAATCTGAACGTGCTCGAAGGCGATGATGTCCGGATTCCTCTCCCACCCGGGACGTGGCCTCCCGAGCTGTCGCTGCTCGAAACGCGGGGTGGCACTTTTGTTGGTGGTAATAATTTTGTCGCGAACCTTGCGGCGAAGATGGACTCGGATGCTGGATTCCTCGTCATTCGCGATCTGCCCGCGGGTAGTTACTCGCTTGGATTTCGAAACTCAGACGAGACTCTAAGAATCAACGTGGTCCGAGGAATCAAGGCTGGGAACTGGCTGCTCAGCGAAAGACTGATGGCGAGAACGCTCGATACGAAGCCTCTTCAAATCACGGATGTCTCGGCGGACAGGGAGAACGTGACGGTTAGGCTGGCGAACGTGAATTCTTTCACCCGCGTTCACATCGCAGCGACACGATTTGTTCCGGAAACAAGGTTGTTCGAATCACTTTCCGACTTCCGCTGGAGCAATCCGGAATCACGTTGGTGGCAGCGGATGCCGAATCAGTTCTCCCGTGAGCGCGAGATTGGAGATGAATATCGCTACATTCTCGAACGAAGGGCCTTGAAGATTTATGCGGGAAACATGCTCGCGCGACCGGGTTTGATTTTGAATCCGTGGCAAATCGAGGATGTCGCGTCACAAGCTCTTTCACAGAAGGCAGCGAAGGACATGATGAATAGGCCGAGCGGAGGACTCGAGGCGGTAACCCCGGAACGTGCGACCGCCATGGGAGGTCGTCGTGAAGTGGCGAAGGATACCGATGCAAATCTCGATTTTCTCGCCGACCCCGCGCCGGTGGTTTACAATCTTGTCCCCGATAAAGACGGAGTGATTCGCATCGACCGGAAGGCTCTCGGGGACCGTTATTTTGTGCAAGTGTATGCCGAGGATTTGACCACAGCGGTGCAGCGAAACATCGCGCTTCCGGAGCGTCCGACTGTCCTCTTTGATCGAAGGCTTTCCAAGGGGCTCGATCCGGCGCGTGCGTTTGCGGAGAAGCGGGAGGTCACAGTGCTCGGGAAGGGCGAATCACTCGTGATTGCCGACATTTTGACGAGCGAACTGGAAACTTACGACTCGCTCGCCCGCATTCACGGATTGTTGGCCACGCTGAACCCGGATGCACCACTCGCGGACTTCGCATCGCTGTTGGAATGGCCAAACCTCAAGGACGAGGAACGGCTCGCGAAGTACAGCGAATACGCGTGTCACGAGGTGAACTTCTTCCTTTCACGCAAGGAACCGGAGTTTTTTGAGAAGGTGATCAAGCCGCACCTCGCGAACAAAAAGGACCGGACGTTCATGGATGATTACCTTCTCGGGAACGACCTCGCGGCCTACCTGGAACCGGCTGCTTATGCGCGGCTCAATGCATTGGAGTGTGCACTGCTTGGAACCCGCATCGCCGGTGAAGGCGCGAATGCATTTCGCCGCCTTCGCGAGCAGTGGGAACTGCTCCCGCCGAATCCGGCGGCAGAGGAGGCTCTATTTGAAACGGCTTTGCGCGGACGGGCGCTCGCCGGCGCCGACGGTGGCGTGGTTGATGCGATTGATGGGCTGAAGGAACGTCTGGCGGACATGGCAGATTCGGGCAACGCCGCACCGGCGAAGGAAGCGAGCGTGTTGGGGCGGGTTGACGCTGAAGGCAAGCAGGCGAAGCTCCAGCGAGGTTTCGGCCGGTCGGCAGACAGGGGTGAGAACCAGCTCGCAGAAAGGGAGCAGGTCAAAACGGAGGAGCTTCGACGATTTGTCGAGGCGAAGGGCGGAGTAGCGGATCGATTCGGAAGCGTCGCATCGCCTCGCGAAATGGCGGAGAAGATTGTCGACCTGCGCTTCAAAGCGAAATCCGATCCGAAAGCGAAAGAGCTCCTCGACGATTTCGCCCGCGCTCCGCAGTCGAGCGAATGGTTCGCATTGGCGGGCGCAACGAACGGGATCGGAAAGAATGTGACATGGGATGCCGACGGGGATGGAGCCATATCGGAGTTCGCATTCACCAGTGCCGCCGCCGGGCGTGCCCTTCGGGAAAGCGTGCGTTCATTTTACCGGGCGATGGGAACCACACGGGAGTTTGCGGAGCATAATTACTATCGCCGCAGAATCGCGGACCAGGGCGCGGCTCTGGTGCCCGTGAACGCATTCTGGCGCGACTTCGCACGGCACGTCGCTGACGGGCAGCGCGGGCCTTTTGTATCGCCGCATATCGCGCAGTGCTCCGGAAATCTTACCGAGATGTTGCTGGCCCTTGCGGTGCTCGATCTGCCGCTGAAATCTGCAAAGCACGAAACGAAGGCTGATGGCGCAAAGATGACGCTCACCGCCTCAGGGCCGGTCATTGTGTTTCACAAACAAATCGCTCCGACGACTCCCACCAAGTCGCGTAGCGGCGCGCTGCTCGTCGCACAGAGCTTTTACCGCCACGACGACCGATACGAGCAGGAGGAGAATGAGCAGATCGAAAAATATGTCACCGGCGAGTTCCTGAGCGGTGTGGTCTATGGCGCAAATGTCGTGGTCACGAATCCGACTGCATTGACAGTGAAGGCCGATGTTCTGACGCAGATTCCCGAGGGGGCGATTCCCGTGCTTGGCTCGAAGGCGACCTTTTCGCGGAAGGTGCGGCTCAACCCTTTCTCCACGGAGCGATTCGAGTATGCGTTCTATTTCCCCGCCCAGCCCGCGAAGGCGGGCGGCCGGTTTGCTCATTATCCCGTGAACGCATCAGTGCCGGACGGTGGAGGTGGCGCTGCGAAGCCGGTGACATTCAAGGTCGTCGCACGGCCCACAGTATTCGATCGCGGCTCGTGGGACTTTGTTTCGCAGCGGGGGACCAACTCGGACGTATTCGCGTTCCTTGCGAAGAATAATCTCGCGGCGCTGGATTTCAGTCGTGTCGCATGGCGCTGCAAGGATGCGGCATTTTTCAGGAAGCTCACGGCGTTCATGAAAACGAACCAAGTGCAGGATGAAACGATCGCGAGCTATGCGTTGATGCACAATGATCCGGATATCCTCCAGCAGTGGCTGGTTCTCGAAGAGTCCTTTCTGAACGAATGCGGTCCATGGCTTTCATCGCCGATTGCCGGAGTAAATCCTATTGCGCGGCGGGCTTACGAGCATCTGGAGTATTCGCCGTTGATCAATCAGCGCGCGCACCAACTCGGTGGGGAGAGGCGTATCGCGAATCCGGAGGTTCTGGGGCAATATACGGCGTTACTTGATGTCCTAGCGCACAAGCCCGCGCTTGATGCTGCGGATACGATGGGCGTTGTGTACTACCTCTTTCTACAGGATCGCGTGGAGGAGGCGCTTGAGCGCTTTTATTCGGTGGATGCAGATGCGCTCCCGGCGCGGATTCAATATGACTACTTCGCGTGCTATGCGGCGCTTTATGAGAGCCGTCCTGAAGACGCCCGGATCATTGCCGCGAAGTACGCGAAGCACCCTGTTTCGAGGTGGAGGTCGCAGTTCGCGGAAGTGGATACCATGCTCGATGAAGTCGAAGGCAAGGCGGTGGTGGCATCGGAGGTCGGGGCTGCGGAACGCGAGAAGAGACACGCGGCGCTGGCGGAAGCCGATGCGGCATTTGATTTGAAGATCGAGAATGCGAAGCTCGGGCTGACGTATCGGAACCTCGATAGCGTAACGGTGAATTTCTATCTGACCGACCCGGAGTTCGCGTTTAGCAGTTCACCGTTTGGGGAAGGGGACATTGCCCGGGCGGGCTGGATCAAACCTCGGAAGTCCGTGCTCGTACCGTTGGCAAAGGGAGTGACGTCGCACGAAATCCCGATTCCCGCGGAGTTTGATAATGCAAATGTGCTTGTGGAGGTTACGGGTGCGGGGCTTCGGAAGTCGCTGCCGTATCATGCGCATTCGATGAAGTTGGCGCTCGCCGAAAACTTCGGGCGACTGGAAATCCGTTCGCAGGATAGTGGGGCTCCGCTCGACGGCGCGTACGTGAAGGTCTATGCGCGGCTGCGCGATGGCGGCATCCGCTTCTACAAGGATGGTTACACCGATCGCCGCGGGCGCTTTGACTATGCGAGCATCAATGGAAATGAGGCCCGCATGGAGCCGGTTCCGACCGGGTCCGCCGCGACGGGGCGTGGGCTGGACCACCAGACACTCAAGCCCGCTGAACTCGGGAGCGTGGATGCTCTTAGCATGTTCATCCTGAGCGCGAAAAACGGATCGCTGATTTGCGAAGTTCTGCCGCCGAAGCAATAGCTGCCTCGGCTAAATGAGAAACACCGTGAGCTTCCGCGGTCCGTGCGCCCCGAGCACGAGAATGCGTTCGATGTCGCCGGTCCGGCTCGGTCCCGTGATGAGCGTGGACATGCTCGGCCACTGATTCTCGCCGTAGAGTCGGGTCATGAGTTCAAAAGCCGCAGGCAAATCCGGTACGAGTTGATCACGATGAGCGATTACGACGTGATGTGGCGGAAGCACACTCAATGCGCGCCCTCCGGCGCTCCGGGTTGTGAGGAAAATCGAGCCGGTTTGGGCAACGAGCGCATCGCATGCGGTGATTCCCACATCGCATTTCGCCATTTCGTTGGCATCGTAGCCGCCGTCGGTTTCGAGCGCAGGAAGCGCGATGGCCGTGGCCGCGGGTGAAATTAAAGGATGCCGGTGCGCTGCGACTTTCCTCCAGCCTTCCGCGAGGGCGAGTTCGCGGAGCTTTGAATGCACGTCGGCTTCGTCGTTGCAAAGGTGGACGACCGTTTTCAACTCGGCGGAAAGTTTCTGGAACTGCTCAAGCCAGGCAGCGCTGTCGGCCCCGGGGTCCGGCAGCCATTGACGGGCTCCGGCGATGGCATTGCGCGCTTCACTAATCGCGTGCGGCTTGTGCGAAGAGCCATGATGACCGGGCATCGGCGCCTGAGTCTTTAGTGCGTCCCGGATTCGGGTGAAGATTTTTTCGCGTTCGGTCATTTGGATTGCCTCCGTTTCCAGTAGTCACGGAACGATTCGTGGGCAACTTCCGGAAGCTCGCGCGATTTCGTCCAGGCCGCCGCAGGATCGAAAATCGTGCCCTTCACAAGCGCATGGAGCGGCTGGAAGAGGCGTCCGAGTTTGATCGAAAGCGAGAAGAGTTTGGGACGATTGATCAGGAAGGTGAACCCGCGCCAAAGCATTCCTTCGAGGAACCCCCGCTTCTCATCGATGGCGTTGCGACGGTTGTGGAGCAGGTGGTGGTGAAGGTCGATTTTGACAGGGCACGTTTCGGTGCAGGCGCCGCAAAGCGACGACGCGCCTGAGAGATGCTTCCAGTCCTGCAATCCACGGAAGTGCGGGGTGATGACGGAGCCAATCGGGCCCTGATAGGTCGTGCCGTAGCTGAGACCGCCGACGTTTTTGAAAATCGGGCAGACATTCAGGCAGGCGCCGCAACGGATGCAGTGCAGGGCGTCGCGCTGCTGCGGGTCGGCGAGGAGCGCGGTGCGGTTGTTGTCGAGGAAGATAACATGCCATTCGATCGGTCCGTCGCTTTCGCCGGGCTGTTTCGGGCCGGCATACATCGTATTGTAGCCGGTGAGCGGCTGGCCGGTGCCGGCCGTCGCGAGCATTGGCAGGAAAAGAGCGAGGTCGCTGAACTTGGGCAGCACCTTCTCGATACCGACGAGCGTGATCATCACGCGTGGCAGTGCAGCGGTTAGGCGCGCATTGCCTTCGTTTTCCGTGATGGAAATCATCCCGGTATCGGCGACCACGAAATTTGCGCCGGTGATGCCGATGTCGGCGTCGATGTATTTCTGCCGGAGCACCCGGCGGGCAATCATCGTCAGTTCCTCAGGATCGTGGGTTTGAGCGGTGCCGAGGTGGTTCTCAAAGAGGTCGCTGATTTCCTCCCGGCTGAGGTGCATGCAGGGGAAGACGAAGTGATATGGCGGCTCGCCTTTGAGTTGCTGGATGTATTCGCCGAGGTCGCTTTCGATGACGTCGTAGCCGAGTTGTTCGAGCAGTTGGTTGAGGTGAATCTCCTCGGAGGTCATCACTTTGGACTTCACGATCCGCCGCGCATTGTGGCGGCGGATGATATCCACGATGACCTGCCGCGCCTGCTCGCCGGTGCTTGTCCAGTGGACTTGCGTGCCGCGTGCGGTCGCGTTGCGCTCGAAGGCTTCCAGATGCTTGTCGAGTTCTTTCAGTGCGGCCCACTTTGTCTCCGCTGCTGTCTGCCGGGCTTCCTGCCAGTTCCGGAAAAGCGCCTGCCGCGAATAGCGTGAGACGTAGTATTTTCCCATCGCCGTCTGGATGCGCCGACGATGCTCGGTGTCGTGTGTGATGCGGTCTGCATCCTCAAAAAACTGCGCTCTTGGCGCGATTGCGACGTCACTCACTGGCGAGTACCTCCGCGATGTGAATGGTTCGAATCGGCCTGCGCTGGCGGTCCAGCAGGCCTTGCACGTGCATGAGGCAGCTCGAGTCGGCGCTGACGATAAAGTCGGCGTTGGTCTCCGCTGCTGATGCGCATTTTACCTCGCCCATGGCTGTGGAGACGGATGCATACTTCGTGGCGAAAGTGCCGCCGAAGCCGCAGCAGGTTTCCGCTTCCTTCATCTCCACGAGTTCCAGTCCGCGGACCTTTGCGAGGAGCTCGCGCGGCTGCTTTTTTGTCTTCAATTCGCGCAACCCATGGCAGCCGTCGTGGAAGGTAACCTTGTGCGGGAATGTGGCACCGAGGTCCGTAACGCCGAGCTTTGTGACGAGGAAATCCGTGAATTCCCACGTCTTCGCCGAGAGTGCTTTTGCTGAGGCCTCCTCGGGATGGCCGGCGAAGAGTTCCGGATAAAAGACTTTCATCATCGCCCCGCAGGAACCGCTGCCAATCACCACGACTTCCGCGTCCTTGAGCCGCTCCAGAACAGGCCGGGCGGATCTGCGCGCATCGTCCCAATATCCGGAGTTGAACGGCGGCTGGCCGCAGCACGTCAGTTCCTCCGGAAACTCGATCGTGTGTCCGAGTTTTTCGAGTATCCGAACCATGCTGATAGCCACCTTCGGGTAGATCGCATCAATGTAACAGGGCACAAAGAGCGAGATCTTCATTTCGTAACTTGAATCATGTGCCGGCGATATAGGCGAAGATGGAACGCCTGCGCAAGCATCGCGGACTCCGCAGCCACGGAACAGGCGGCTAGACTTTTCCGACGAAATCGGGGAAGAGTCCGCCAATGGACCAGAATCCCAGTCTTTTTGCCCGCGCCGCAGAACTCGTTCACGCCATCCGTGTTGAAGTGCGGAAGGTTTTCATCGGTCAGGACGATGTCCTCGATCAAGTGCTCGCGGCGTTTCTCGCCGGTGGTCATGTGCTTGTGGAGGGCAAGCCGGGGCTCGGAAAAACGCATCTCATTCTCGCGCTCGCGAGAACCTTCGGCGGGCAATTCCGCCGCATTCAATTCACGCCGGACCTTATGCCGAGCGATGTCACAGGCCACACGCTTTACGACATGTCCGCGCAGACGTTCCGCGTGCGAAAAGGTCCGGTATTCACCAATCTGCTCCTCGCGGATGAAATCAACCGCGCTCCGGCGAAAACGCAATCGGCGTTGCTCGAAGTGATGCAGGAGTGGCAGGTCACAATCGACGGCGAGAGTCATGCGCTGCCGCCGCCATTTATGACGCTCGCGACGCAAAACCCGATCGAGCAGGAGGGC
>SXGQ01610899.1_pt1 | contig 44344 bp, 41 predicted proteins | sample 3178371 | NCBI WGS metagenome assembly SXGQ01 (sample SAMN11356859, study PRJNA531348) | freshwater metagenome | isolation source: freshwater sample F1-20 | place: China: Fuxian Lake, Yuxi | collected 2017-12-25
ACCTGGATTTTTTTATTCACTTATTTAGATACAGATCTTACTCCTGTATTTCCTCCTCCATTCAAAGTCAGGTCATGTGGTTTATTTGATTGCCACGCACCTCTTGTGAAGTCAGGCACATCCACCGAAGCAGATCTCTTTTTGAGTGAAACTTCACTGAGCAATCCTGCAGAAGTCCAGGATGCAGCGTCGTATACATCCTGATCAAGCGGGAGTCCGTTTCTCAAGCAGTCTATCAGCCTCCAATCCATGATGAAGTCCATTCCTCCATGTCCGCCTACATTCTTCGCGATTTCACCAATATGTTTTACGATCGGCAATGTGTATTTTTCTTGCATTTGTTTCTGCTCCTCCGGTTTCATCCAACCATGTCCGAGTGCGATTTTTTCAGGACCAGGCCATTTTTGTGCGGCACCCTTGGTTCCGCTCACCAGGTGGATCCTGGAATAGGGCCTGATGGTTGAAACATCGTGTTGTACCATCAAGGTTTTTCCATGGTTTGTTTTGATGACAGTGGTATTCATGTTGCCCCTGTAGTTTTTGTTTGCATATGGTTTGAAAAAATCATCCTTGGAAGCCAGTTCATTTGCCATGGAACCCATCGTAAAATCATTTGTACTCATGCTAACGAGGTATTCAAATTTATCACCACGGTTGATGTTCATGCATTGTGCAATAGGCCCGAGACCATGTGTTGGATAGAGGCTTCCATTCCTGGTCATGTTTTCTTTCAGCCTCCACATGTCAGCGTATGCATTTTTGTTGAAGAGATAATCCTTTGTAAGGTCATGGATGTATGCTCCTTCCGCATGAACAATTTCTCCAAACAGTCCGTTTCTTGCCATATTCAAGGTGAGTAGTTCAAAGAAATCATAACAGCAATTCTCCAACATCATCATATGTTTCTTTGTTTTCTCAGATGTTTCAACCAGTTCCCAGCATTCATCTATTGTTTTTGCGGCGGGAACTTCTGAGGCTGCATGTTTACCGTTTTTCATGGCATATACAGAAATAGGTGTATGCAAATGCCAAGGGGTGGTTACATATACCAAGTCAATCTCATTTGACTCACACAGGGCTTTCCATCCTTCTTCACCTGAATATGATTTTGCAGGGGGCAGTCCCTTTTTGATTAAAATGGACTGTGCTTTTTCAACCCTGTCAGCATATTTATCGCACAATGCCTTGATTTCAACACCTTCAATATAACTGAGTCGGTCTACCGCTCCTGGTCCACGCATGCCCAATCCAACTACACCAACTCTCACGGTGGGAAGCTTGGGTGCAGCATAGCCGCACATGTTGAAACCGGCAGGTACTTTTACAAATGATTTTTCACTTGCGTCTATATCAATGGAAGTAGCCAATGCGCCTGTGCTGAGCGTGATGTTTTTTAAGAAAGACCTTCTGTTGCTGGACATATCGCTGATTGTTTATTTTGATTATGTTGAAGTTAATGAAAATTAAACAACCCAGCAGATCATAAATTCAACCAGTAATTTAATTTGAAAACAATGGCCCGATTTTTATTTTTCATGAATGGGTCTGTAAAATAATTGTCGGTATAAACCAGGAAGAAATCGCTCATGGGCTTGAATCTCCACTGCAGTCTACTGTTGATATTGAAATTGTTTCTTTGGCTATTGTATTGGAAAAAAGTCGTCCAAAAAATATTGTTGGTAAAATTGATTTCAACCCTGGGAGCGATGAGCAAAAGATTGTTTTTGCCATAAGGGTGGGGGAATTCAAGTCTGGCATTCTGAATGCTCATTACAAAATTACCAAGCGGCTGGAGCCGATAGGTGGCAGCAAACTCATAGCGGAAAATTTTGCCATTCAGGAATTTTCCGATCTCAACATCTGTTTTAAAGTATAGTTTTTTTCTACTGTCGGTATTGTATGTGTAGCCAAAGGAGGGAGCTACATATTTTCCGGGGGGTACTGGATCTGACTCAGTAAAAGAAGTGTAGAATGGAAGGTTGTTGACATTTTGGTGCACATGAAAAATCATATTAGAGGTATTTTTAAAGAACATTCTCACTTCAAAGTCATGCATGCGCTCGTATCCAATGTGATTTAAATTGCTGGTGATGAAATTTTCTATTCTCAGCATCAGCTGATTCAGTTTTCCTTTCCTTGGAAAAAACGTATAACTGGTTTCATTGTACAGTTGGTCAAATCCTCTTCTGATGTTGGAATCCAGCAGTGCATCATAGTTGACTATTCTGTTGATGAAGCCCATATCGGCATGATAGTTTTCAGTTATTCTTCCTCTATCAACAATGAAGTTCAATTTTTTACTCAAATAACCCCCTCCTCCATTCATATAAAATTCTTTTGATTCAATCCCGGGTTTGAAAGACCTGTGGTGGCCAATCCATGCATTCCATTTACTTGTTTTATCAACAAAGTTGTATTCCAAGCCTGCATTTCTTCCAAATGCATCCAATGGATCTGATACTTTAGAGGGTTGTGTTGATTGTCTATTCAGAAAATAGCCCTTCACTATGGATCTTGTTTGTACCTGTTGGTTGAACGTAATGGCGGAATAATTTTGAGATGAAACTTCATTGTTGGACCCGGTTTGCATATTCAACAATCCAACCCTGGTTTTTGGAGCAATGTTACCGCTGAGTCTTACACCCCCAACAATTGGAATCTTATTTCCATACTTGTCCAATCCTATTGTTCTTGAATAAAAGGGTCTTACAGGCGGTATGCCAAAGCTCGAAAAGAGGTCATTGTTTTCAAGGAAAAATGTTCTTCTTTCCGGAAAGAAAATATCAAATCTGGTGAGATTGGTTACTTGTCGGTCGACTTCAATTTGAGAAAAATCCGGGTTGTATGTCAAGTCAAGATTCAAAGAAGAGGTCAAAGAAATTTTTGCATCAAAACCTGTATTGCCTCTTGCCAGTGCATTGGTGGAATCTCCCTGCAACGATCCTGTTACATAGGGAATGAAAGAAATATTACCACCAGGGGATGAAGGTCCCTGATCCCATCTGATGGAGCCGGCATATCCAAAATCAAAAAAATTAAAATTCAGCGGCATATCTGTCCAACTGGAATATTCATTGCTTTTCAAGTCGGATCTCAGTACATTGAATCCCCATACTTTCTTGCCTGGTTCAAATCTCAACGTTTTGAGCGGGATGGCGATTTCTGCAATCCAGTGATCTGCATGTCTGCTTGTTGCGGAGTACCATTTGTTGTCCCAACTGAAATTCATCTCCATATCATCTTGTCCTGCATTGACCAAGTCTTCTGATTGCACATTATAAGGGGTGATGGAAAATATAAACCCATTTGTTTTTCGATTGATTGGATCAATTGCTATGGAGACAGCATCGCTTTCATACAAACCGTTGTCTCTTTTTAAGGTCTGTGCTATATAATAGTTGGTGTCCTGTGCTATGATTCCGAAATAGATGAAATTTTCATCATAGCTTATTTTAACAGTAGTAAGTCTTGTAGGTCGTCCTATGTCAGTTGGCCATTTCATGTGAAAATCCTTTGCCGCTTCTACCTGCTTCCATGCGATTTCATCCAATATTCCGTCTACTTTGATTGCGGAAACTGCCTTTTGGATATTGACCTGAAACTTTTCCTGAAACGAAGTTGGATCTTGCGCCGATAGTCCCAAGGAATGGGCAAGGACAAACACTAGAAACAATGGATAGATCCTTTTCATTGGGCTGGTGCAAATTTCGTACATAAATGTCATTCTTCATTGATGTTTTTTTGAATGAGCAGATTTGATAAAGGATGGAATCGATTGCTTATCTTGAATCATGCTTTATCGATTTGCATGGGTTTTAATGTGGGTAACCTTTCGTATCTATTTTCGAAGAATCGATGTATTGGGCGTAGATAAAATTGAGCCATCCAAGCCATCCATTCTGATTGCCAATCATCCTGCATCATTTTTGGATGCGATGGTTTTGGCAGTTTTTTTAAAACGCGATGTACATTTTTACGTCCGGAGTGATATTTTTCGTCATCCACTTGTTTTAAAGATATTGACAGGGCTGCACATGATTCCTATTTACAGCAGAGAGCATGGCATGCAACATGTTGGTAAAAATCACATGACTTTCCAACGGGGAAAAGAGTTGCTGATGATGGGTGATCTGTTGTTGATTTTTCCTGAGGGGTTCAGCAGGCGCTCAAAAAAAATGGAGCCAATTAAAAAAGGGGCAGCCCGTGTTGCGTTGCAGACTGCTTTCGAAGATGTTGGAATTCCTCACTTGAGTATTCAATCCATTGCCCTGAATTATTCTTTTCATGGGGTTCGGTCGGATTTGTTGATTCATATAGGTGAAAAAATGGATCTTGAGCGCTACAGGGCCTCTTTTGCTGATCTTCCATCCAAAGCAATCAATGAGCTTACAAGTGATATGGCAGTGTTGTTTGAGAGGAATATCTTGCATGTAAATGAGGAATACAAAACCCAAACTGCTGAAGAGGTATTGGTTTTTTTGTACAACGAGTGTTTGCAACACAAATACAATTTCTTTTTTCAAGCAAGAGCGCTCTGCGCTAAATTGGATGCGCAAGACAAAGTTGAATTTGATCTTTATACACAGCAAGTGACTCGTTACAAAGAATTGCTGGCCCTTCAAAAAATAAATGACAGGGCTCTTTCATCCAATCCAATTCATCCCGTACAATTGATTTCCAACCTTTTTTTGACCGTTGAACTGTATCTGATTGGTAAATTATTTTGGTTCATTCCAGGTAAGCTTGTAAAATGGATGGCTGACAAGACCGTTACCCGCATTGACTTTTATACAAGTGTCACCACAGGCATACTTGCTTTCGTCTCGTTGATCTGGTGGGTATCGTTATCAGCAATAGCCATTTTCAATGGGTGGGACTTGCTTTCCGTGATTTTTATTTCAGCACCTCTTATTGCATACATAACCATGCAGTGGGAATACGACTTCATAGATCTAAAGGCATATTACAATTTGAAGCGATTAAAAAAGCATTGTCCAGAAGTATCAAGGGAAATTGCCGAGCTGAGATGTATGCTGTTGTATTAATCTTCTTTCAACAAATCTGGTCGTCTTTCCTGTGTTCTTGCAATGGCCTGTTCATTTCTCCACTCTGCAATTTTTTTATGGTCCCCGCTCAACAGCACTGCCGGTACTTTCCAGCCATGGAATTCTTCGGGTCTTGTATAGACAGGTGGTGCCAACAGATTATCCTGGAATGAATCAAACAATGCAGAGGTTTCATCATTTAAAACACCGGGAATCAATCTGCCAATTGCGTCGACAATCACTGCAGCAGCCAATTCACCACCGCTGAGCACATAATCTCCGATGGATATTTCGCGTGTAATAAAATGATCTCTAACCCTTTGATCAATTCCTTTGTAATGTCCACATATGAACAGCAAAGATTTTTTGAGTGACAAAGCATTTGCCAATCCCTGCTGAAATTTTTCACCGTCGGGTGTCAGATAAATGATTTCATCAAATGCATGCGCTGCATTCAATTCCTCTATCGCTTTCACAAGAGGTTCACACATCATTACCATTCCTGCACCCCCTCCAAACTGATAATCGTCAACCATTCCGTATTCATTCACCGCCCACTTTCTAAGCTGATGCATGGTTACATGCATTAAACCCTTTTCGGAAGCCCTTTTCATGATTGAATGCGAAAATGGACTTTCAAGCAATTCAGGAACTACGCTGATGATATGAATATTCATAAAAGCAAAGGTACACTCAAATATTTTCAGTGAAATCGTCCAGGTCTCTTCTCTCTTTTTTTGTGGGTCTGCCTATTTTGGAATGTCTTTTGCCGGAATAGAAACTGGCTGTCTGAAATGCAATCCGCTCTGTTTCTTCTGGAGGCGTGAGGTCTTCATAAAATAGAATCGCCTCTTTGAATTGAACCCTTTTTGGAAGGATTCCAGTTACCTTGATGGTCCATCGTTTTTCTTCCGTCTTCACTTCATACACATCATTGATTCTCACAGTTCTGGAGGCCTTTATTGCCTCACCATTCATTTTAACTCTTCCTTTTTCACATGCTACTGAAGCAACTGAACGCGTTTTAAACAGGCGTATGGCCCATAAATATTTATCCAAGCGAAGTTTTTCGTTTTCCATTTTATTTGCTCAATTCAGCAAAATACTTATGAAAATAGGGTATGGTTTCGATCCCTTTGTAGTAATTAAAAATATCGTATTTCTCATTGGGGGAATGCAGGTTGTCGCTGTCCAAACCAAATCCCATGAATACAATTTTCACTCCCAGTTCTTTTTCAAATAAAGAACAAATAGGAATGCTGCCTCCGCCTCTTACAGGTACAGGCATCTTGCCAAATGATTTTTCTATTGCTTTCGCTGCTGCCTGATAAGCGTTGGAATTTATGGGCGTTAGGTAGGGTTCTCCGCCATGATGTTCCGTCACTTTAACAGAGACTCCAGCAGGTGCAATTTTCTTAAAATGATCGAGCAACAGAGCAGTAATTTTTGTTGATGATTGGTTGGGAACCAGACGGGCTGAAATTTTTGCAGAAGCTTTCGAAGGCAATACTGTTTTAGATCCCTCTCCTGTATAACCACCCCAAATTCCGTTTACTTCCAATGTTGGCCGAATCCCAGTCCTTTCATTGGTTGTATATCCCTTTTCACCGTGCAAAGCATCTATGCCTAAATCAGCTGTATAGGTTGCTTCATCAAATGGGGCCATGCCCAATAAATTTCTTTCTTCATTTGTGGCTTCTAACACATCATCATAAAACCCTGGAATGGTGATATGGTTGTTATCGTCATGACAGGATGCAATCATTTTGGCAAGAACAGTTGCAGGATTGGCTACCGCTCCACCATAAACACCACTGTGTAAATCACGGTTGGCACCAGTAACTTCCACTTCAATGTAGCTCAATCCTCTGACGCCTGTGTCTATGGAAGGGGTATCCATGCTGATCATGGCAGTATCACTTATTAAAATCACATCACATTTGAGCAGTTCTTTATTGCTTTCAACAAATTTTGCCAGATTGGGAGATCCAATTTCTTCTTCACCTTCAATACAAAATTTAATATTGGTCTTCAGTAAATTATTTTGCACCATCAATTCTAAAGCTTTGACATGCATATAGAATTGCCCCTTGTCGTCACATGCTCCTCTTGCGTATATTTTACCATCTTTTATTGTTGGTTCAAATGGACCACTGTGCCAAAGTTCGAGTGGATCTGCGGGTTGCACATCATAATGTCCGTATACCAACACTGTCGGAAAATCTGGATCCGTTATTTTCTCTCCATACACAATTGGATGTCCGGCTGTTTCAATAATTGCAGCCTTGTCTGCCCCTGCTGCAAGCAAGGATGACTTCACCGCATTGGCACATGCAACCATGTCTTTTTTATGTTGACTGTTGGCGCTTATGGAAGGGATGCGCAGAAGACTCAACAATTCATCTAAAAAACGCTGTTTGTTTTGTTCTACATATTCGATCATAAGGAATGATTTTATGTGTAATTATTACACAATAGATTCTTTTAAAAAATGTATCAAAAAATTATAAAAAGTGAAAAACCTGCCTATATTTGAGCCACGATTGCGTGTCATATTCAGCCTTTGTACATCTTCATTGATGCCACAAAGGCTGATTTTTTTTAGCCCAAAACAATCAGTCGTTCTTCCACTTTCTTCCAATCAATCAAATTAAACCAATTGCTGACATATTCAGCCCTTCTGTTTTGATATTTCAGGTAATAGGCATGTTCCCATACATCCAATCCCAATATGGGAGCTCCCTTTATATTTGAAACATCCATCAAAGGGTTGTCCTGATTGGGTGTTGATCCAATTTGCAATAGTTTTTTCTCATCTACATAAAGCCATGCCCACCCGCTTCCAAACCTGCTCATTGCGGCATCACTGAGTTTGGATTTGAAGTTGTCAAAACTATTGAAACTGCTGAGGATTGATTCCTTGAGTTTTCCGTCATGTAAAACCGAAGCGCCCGGTTTCATGGTTTTCCAAAAAAATTCATGATTAAAATGTCCTCCTCCGTTGTTTCTCATTTTTACACTAAAGCTTGAAATTTTTCGAAGTACCTCTTCAATGGATAGGTTGACTCCTTTGATTTCAGCAACGGCAGCTTCGTTTAAATTTTTGGTATAAGCTGCAGCATGTTTGGTATAATGTAATTCCATTGTCATCGCATCAATGTTTGGTTCAAGTGCATTGAATGCATAAGACAAAGGTGTTTGCAGAAATGCAGAAGGTTGATTTTCATTTGCGAGGAGATTGCCGGCTAACATTGGATGGGCTCCCATGGCAAGACTTGCACCAATTGATTGTTTGATAAAAGTTCTTCTTTGTGTACGCTTCTCCATAATGATTCAATTGACGGTGAGTATAGATTGTTTTTTGTTGAAAAGATTTTTAATCGACTTAAAGAACCTGAAATAAAATTCATTATTGAACAACTGAGAGTCATTCATGGCTTTGAAAACGAAAAATAATCCGATTGGAAGCAAGGTGAGTGACGAGAGCCAAATACCCCAGAAAGGTGATAGCAACTCTTGCCGAACGAATTTCTCTCCAAACATGTTCAGCAAGTGAAATATCAAGAAGAAAATCACGGCCACGACCAAGGGCATACCCAGTCCGCCTTTCCTGATGATGGACCCAAGCGGTGCACCTATTAGAAACAGCACGATGCATGCAAATGAGAAAGCGAATTTCTTGTGCCATGCAATATGGTACATGCGCATATCGTACTTTCTTTGTTTGTCCTCATATGCAATCAGGTCCAATGCATTTTTAACCAGGTTTATTTTATCCGCTGCTTTGGAAAAAGACATGGTTTTGACAGAATCCGGTAAAAGGGATGCATAGCTCTTTGCTTTGGAAGGGATTTTCTTAAGCATGGGACCTGCATCATTTCCTTTCAGGAAAATGGGTGCCGAAGTAAAATAATTATTTACTTCTTTTTGAATGCGGTTGCCTTTGATTTCAGTCAGGATATTTCCAATTGAATCTGATGCATGATTCAATTGTTTTACATTCAACATTTCATAACTGCCTTTGAACAGGCTGTCTGGTGTTTTCATCATGTCAAAGCTGCTCAGGTCAAACACTTTTTTGTATTTCTTGAATCCCAGTCTGTAAAAGTCTGTGGCAGTTGTATTGTAAGCACCTTTTTCCTGGTACCTCCATCCATTTTCAAGATCAAATTCTAAAAACTTTTTATCATCGCTGATCTGCATCCTCCCTTTTTCAGCTGTAATGATATTGTCTTGGAGCACAAATTGATTTTCAAAGATGATGATGTTGCGGATGCCGTTTCCATCCTTGTCTTTTTCGCCTATTTTGATGGCATAGCCGGGTATTTTATCATAGAAGATGCCTTCTTTGATGTCAAAGGCTGGTTTTGCTACCCGAATATCATAAAGCATTGTTGCAAATTTCAAATTTGCTACTGGCATGACATAGTTAGAAATAAGGAATGCAATGATGCTTAAGAGAAACGAGATCATCAATACAGGGCGCATGAATCGCATCAATGAAATACCGGATGATTTGATGGCAATCAGTTCAAAACTTTCACCAAGATTGCCGAAGGTCATAATAGATGAAATCAAAATGGAAATGGGCAGTGTATAGGGGATTACGGTAGTTGAAACATAGGCGGTAAGTTCTGCAATATCCCCAAGCCCCAATCCCTTGCCAACAAGGTCATCGATGTATTTCCAAAAGAATTGCATCACCAACACAAATAGCGTGATGAAGAAGGTCGCGATGAATGGACCAATAAATGCTTTCAGAATTAATCTATCGAGTTTTTTAATCATCCTCAATTTCCCAGCCTGTGGAAAAGGTCATGTACCTGAACGTCCCATAGACGTGTTTGATCTGCAATTTCTTTTTTCTCAGCAAAGTCCTTTATGATCAAAATGGTTTGACCGCTGACTTCTGTTTTCTCAATTGCAAATTCGAAGTATTCATTTTTGGCAGCATGCAACCACCTGTATCTGATGTATTTGTACTGCTCTGCATCTAGAATCTCTGCTTTGTCAGTAGATCCATTCCAGCTAAAACTGAAAATATTATCTCTTTCATCCACACGGTCAGCAAACCACTCTTGCAAACCCGCCGGGGTAGATAAAAATTCGAATAAAATGTTGGGGGAGCAACGAACAGGGTACTCTACAGAAAATAATTGTTTACTCATTGAAATTTAAATTGAACGCATTTCATCTTTTCATCCATGCACCTTGCAATGATAGAAAAATATCGGAATTGAAAAAATATAATTTAGTCTTTCTTTCCAACTTTTTCAACGGGGTTATCCCCATGGACATTGCTCATAGACAAATTAGTGAATATCAACGCCTTGTACACAAACATGATAGAAATATGACAGAGAATTGCGTGGTTTAACAATTTATTGAAACTAAGATCAGGCAGGGGTTGATTCAGATGGCTCTAGCATTCATGGGCAGGTATTGCTTAATTTCGCAAACATTTTTGAGTGATTTAATCAAATCCATGCAACATGTTTGAGAATTTAAGTGAAAAGATCGCGTCGGCTTTTAAGCAAATCAAGGGCGAAGCAAGGATCACAGATTTGAATGTAGCCAATACAATCAAGGAAATCAGAAAAGCATTGTTGGACGCTGACGTAAATTTCAAGATTGCAAAGGAATTTACAGACAAGGTTAAAGAAAAAGCAATCGGTCAGAAAGTATTGAATGCAGTAAGCCCTGGACAGTTGATGGTGAAAATCGTTCAAGATGAGTTGACTGCTTTGATGGGTGGAGAGGCAAGCGGTTTGGACATCAATGGCAATCCTGCGGTAATATTGATAGCCGGACTCCAAGGTTCAGGAAAGACCACTTTCAGTGGAAAGTTGGCAAATTATCTCAAGTCACAAAAAGGAAAATCACCTTTGTTGGTAGCAGGTGATGTATATCGTCCAGCTGCTGTAGACCAATTGAAAGTACTGGGATCTCAGATTGGGATTGATGTTTACGCGGAACCAGAGAGCAAGGACCCCAAGAGCATCGCAGAAAATGCATTGCAGTATGCAAAATCCAATAATAAGAATGTTGTTATCGTAGATACCGCAGGAAGATTGGCCATTGATGAAGAGATGATGAATGAGGTTTCGGAATTGAAAGATTTTCTCAAGCCCCAGGAAATCTTATTTGTGGTAGATGCAATGATCGGACAAGACGCAGTCAATACTGCAAAAGCATTCAATGATCGATTGGATTTCTCAGGAGTGGTCCTTACAAAATTGGATGGTGATACCAGAGGTGGAGCTGCATTGTCTATCAAATACACTGTTCAAAAACCAATCAAGTTTGCAAGCAGCGGTGAAAAGATGGAGACGCTGGATGTGTTTTATCCGGAGCGGATGGCCCAACGTATTTTGGGGATGGGTGATATTGCTACGTTGGTGGAGAAAGCACAGGCTCAATTCGATGAGGAGGAGGCCAAGAGGTTGGAGAAGAAAATCAGAAAAAATCAATTTGATTTCCAGGATTTCCTTGATCAACTCCAACAAATCAAAAAAATGGGAAATCTCAAAGATTTGATGGGAATGATACCTGGAATGGGAAAAGCCATGAAAGACATCGATATCAGTGACGATGCTTTCAAAGGAGTGGAATCCATCATCAAATCAATGACTCCTCAAGAAAGATCCAATCCTGATATCATCGATCAAAACCGGAAAAAGCGCATTGCAAAGGGATCTGGCCGTGATATGAATGAAATCAATCAATTTTTCAAACAATTTGAGCAAATGAAGCAAATGATGAAAAACATGAACAATATGCCAGCACTTGGAAGAATGGGCAGAAGATGATTTTAGGCATTTCCAGCCAATGTTTTTGCCATTTTGACTAAAATTCATATATTTGCGGTCCAAAATTTATTGATCACCCACTAAAAATTTTTATTTTTTATGGCTGTTAAAATCCGTCTCCAAAGACATGGAAGCAAGAAGCGTCCATTCTACTTCATCGTTGTAGCCGATTCTCGTGCTCCCCGCGATGGTAAATTCATTCAGAAAATTGGCACATACAACCCCCTGACCCACCCTGCAACAGTATTGGTGGATCGCCAAAAGGCATTAGAGTGGTTGAACAACGGTGCACAACCAACTGATACCGTTCGGAAAATTTTATCTACCAAAGGTGTATTGTATTTGAAGCATTTGCTTCGTGGTGTGAGTCTTGATTTGTTTGATCAAGAGTCTGCGATGTCAAAATTTGAATTATGGCACCAAGACCAGGAATCTAAATTGAGATCACGCCAGGATGCTGCTGCAAGAGAGCGCCGTGAAAGACGCATGGAAGCAGCAAAGCCAAGACCTAAAAAAGTTGCACCTGCACCTGTACCTGCAGAACCCGAAGCTGATCAGTCAGCCGAAACTGTTCCTGCTGCAGAATAACGAAATTTAATTTGATATTTGAAGCCTCGTTTACAACGGGGCTTTTTTTATGATGGATCAATACACAATCATAGGAAAATTCATTGCAACCTTTGGCATCAAAGGTGACTTGGTTTTGAAGCATCACATGGGAGAGGGATTGAATGTGGATGCCCTCAAAACTCTTTTCATTGAAGAAAAGAGTGGAAAATTCATGCCTTACTTCATCGCTTCTGTAAAAAATAAAAATGATGAAGAGGCTTTGATTCAGTTGGAGGGTGTGGATGCTCCTGAAAAAGCAAAGATTTTTCTGCGTAAACAGGTTTGGCTACCTGAGCAAGAAGTGAAAATACAAGCCTCCAAGCATGCTCCAATTTCTTTACTGGGATATACAGTGGTTGATGGAAAGGTTGAGCTGGGTAAGGTGTTGGAAGTCATCGAGCAGCCAATGCAAATATTGCTCAGGATCGATTACAAGGAGAAGGAGGTTTTTATTCCATTGAATGAAAGCACCCTGCTGAAGATTGATCATAAAAAAGAAAAAATAACTGTCAGTTTACCAGATGGACTACTGGATATTTATATAAATTAACATGCGTTTCAAGAGCATGTCACTTCAACCAATACATATTGCACATTATGACCTCGATGCATTCTTTGTATCGGTGGAAAGAATTCTGGATCCTTCACTGGTTGGAAAACCACTCATCATCGGTGGATCAAAAGAAAGAGGGGTGGTGAGTACATGCAGCTATGAGGCAAGAAAGTATGGTGTTCGTTCTGCCATGCCAATGTCTAAAGCTCATGCATTGTGTCCGGATGGTATCTTTTTGAAAGGTTCACGCGGGCAATACAGTAAATATTCAAACTGGGTCACTGAGATCATTGCAGCAAAAGCACCATTGTTTGAAAAGGCTTCTATCGATGAGTTTTATATTGACCTGACTGGGATGGATCGATTTTTTGATCCTCTGCAATGGACCATTGATTTGAGAAATGAAATCATGGAGACAACCAGGCTTCCCATATCATTTGGATTGGCATCCAATAGAATGATTGCAAAAATAGCTACCAATATTGCAAAGCCCAATGGATATATTCAGGTTGTTCATGGAAAAGAAAAGGAGTTTATTGCCCCCCTTGAAGTGGGCAGTATACCTGGCGTTGGAGAACAAATGGTCAAACGCATGCACGAATTGGGAATTCTTACCATTGGGGCATTGGCTAACTATCCAGTTCATTTATTGGAATTGAATTTTGGTGCATATGGAAGACTGCTCTCCAGAAAAGCAATGGGCGAATCGGGCTCAGAAATCCATAGCTCCTATGATGCCAAGTCCGTTTCAACAGAACAAACCTTTTCTGAACATGTAAGCGATATTCCATGGTTGGAATCAACCCTGTTGACCATGTCGGAAAAATTAGGATATGAACTCAGGCGGGATGAAACATCAACCAAATGCATTGCAGTAAAACTTAGGTATCCCGATTTTGAAACGCATACCAGACAAATCAGCTTGCCGCCTACATCTTTTGATGATGAAATTTTCCGGACCGCTAAGTTGCTCTTTCACCAGCTCTATGACCCCCGTCAGGCGGTGAGACTCTTGGGCATTCGATGCAGTGAATTAACCAGTGCCGAAGTGCAAATGAGTATGTTTGAGAACAAGGTTCAAAAACTACATCTTTACAACGCAATCGATGATGTAAAAATTCGATATGGGAAAGATGCACTGGGGAAGGCAGGGAGTGATAAATTTTAAAGTCTACTTAATTTGTAGAGTAGTAAAACTTCTTTATTTTTGAAAAAAACTATTGATATGGGTTTGCATTTAGGCGATGATGCTCCAAATTTTAAAGCCCTGACAACCGAGGGCGAAATTGATTTCTATGAATACCTAGGAAATGCATGGGGCGTTTTGTTTTCACACCCTGCTGATTTTACCCCTGTATGTACAACAGAGTTGGGCAGAACGGCTTTGTTGAAAGAAGAGTTTGCAAAGCGCAATGTAAAAGTGCTTGCAGTAAGTGTCGATCCTTTGGATAAACACAAAGCATGGGTTGGGGACATCAATGAAACGCAACATTGCCATGTTGATTTCCCCATCATAGCCGATGAGGATAGAAAGGTTGCCCAATTGTATGACATGATTCACCCCAATGCCTCTGCTACTTTTACTGTGCGTTCACTCTATATAATCGGCCCTGATAAAAAACTAAAGCTCTTTATTACATATCCTGCCTCCACGGGCAGAAATTTTGTTGAAGTACTTCGGGTCATTGATTCTTTGCAGCTCACTGCTGAGCACAGCGTTGCCACTCCAGCCGATTGGAAACACGGGGAAGATGTCATTGTTGTACCCGCTGTTTCAACTGAAGATGCAATAAAAAAATTTCCCAAAGGGCTCAAGGTCATCAAGCCTTATTTAAGATACACACCGGAACCATAAAGTATTGACTACCTTTGCAGCATGTCACATGCAGCAAAGCAGAACATACGGAACCTGAGCAAGGACCAGATAGCTGAATTTTTAGAGGGCGTAGGCGAAAAAAAATTCAGACTGCAACAGATATGGGAATGGCTATGGCAAAAACATGCTTTTGACTTCCAGTCCATGTCCAATCTTTCTAAACCCCTCAGAGCTCAGTTGGAGGATGCTTTTTCTTTCCCATCACTTAAAATAAACACTACACAGTACAGTGAAGATGGAACCATCAAAGTGGGCTTCAAAACTTTTGATGGTCATTTGGTGGAGGGAGTGCTGATTCCTACTGAAGAAAGAATAACTGCCTGTGTTTCTTCTCAAATTGGTTGCAGCCTCAATTGTAAATTTTGTGCCACCGGGTATATTGAAAAAAAGAGGAATCTCAATTTTGATGAAATATATGATGAGGTGGTATTGCTGAACCAACTTTCATTCAAGCACCATGAAAAAAAATTGACAAACATCGTCTTCATGGGAATGGGTGAGCCTTTATTGAATTACAGAAATGTACTCAGGGCAATTGAGAGAATCACTGCTTCGGACGGACTCGCCATGAGTCCTAGAAGAATTACAGTATCCACTGCAGGTGTTGCAAAGATGATCAAGCAATTGGGCGATGACAAAGTGCGATTCAAACTGGCATTGTCTCTTCATGCTGCCAATGATAAAAAGCGTGATCAGATCATGCCCATCAATGAGACCAATGATCTGAAGTCTTTGGTAGAGGCACTGAATTATTTTTATGAGAAAACGGAAAATGAAATCACACTGGAGTACATCCTATTTGATAATTTAAACGATTCATTTGAGGATGCTGCAGAGCTCATCAAGATTTATCGTCAAATTCCAGCTGACTTGGTGAATATCATTGAATATAATCCAATTGATTTTGCAAAGTTTAAAAAACCCACCGAAGAGAAAACGACTGCTTTTATGGAGTATCTCGAAAAGAACCGCGTCAATGCCAGGCTCAGACGCAGCAGGGGAAAAGATATTGATGCTGCTTGCGGACAATTGGCCAATAAATAATTTTTACTCCTCCAATCAATTTCATTCAAATGAAACGCACAGATAATTTTTCAAAGTTTGCTCCAAAGAAAAAAAACAGTGCTGTCAAAGAAGCTTTTCGGCAGGAGAAAAAGAAGTGGAAAAAAGAAAGGTCTGAGGCAATCGAAAAGAAAAAAGCGGAGTCCCGTGTGTCTGTTTCAAAAAAAGCAGAAGCTCCACCTGCCATCTCTATCAGAAAAGTCGACAAATCCATGCCTCTCAACAAATACGTGGCGCATTGTGGCATTTGTTCCAGGCGAGATGCAGTACCAATCATCAAAGATGGAAAGTTCAAAGTGAATGATGTTGTCATTTCAGAACCTGGTTTCAAAGTTGCACCCAACGATGTGGTTTTTTACCTCGGGAAAAAAATTCTTCCAGAAAGAAATCTGGTATACATACTGCTGAACAAACCCAAAGATTATATCACAACACTGGACGATCCGCAAGGAAGAAAAACAGTGCTGGATTTACTGAAAGGAGTTGCCAGTGAGAGGGTTTATCCTGTTGGCAGGCTGGATCGCAACACAACTGGAGTACTGTTGATTACCAATGACGGTGACTTGGCGCAAAAATTATCCCATCCCTCCAATGAAGTCAAAAAAGTATATGAGGTCAAATTAGACAAGCCATTGTCGAAGGTGGATTTTGAAAAAATACTCAAGGGATTGAACATGGAAGATGGGTTGGTGAAAGCTGATGCACTTGCCTACGCCGACCCCAAAGACAAATCTATTATTGGAATAGAATTGCACAGCGGTAAAAACCGCATCGTAAGAAGAATGTTTGAGTTTCTTGGATACGATGTAAAAAACCTGGACAGGGTCATGTTTGCAAATTTGACAAAGAAAAATGTGGAGAGGGGTAAATGGAGAATGCTGAATGAAAAAGAAATTCGCTTGTTGAAATTTATGAACAGCTCATTTTTAAAGCAAGCCAAACATTAAAAATCATCCGTCCATACTATTTGAAAACAGCGATTTGATTGCTGTCAACAAACCATCCGGCTGGTTGTCTATACCAGATCGGCACGACGAAGAAATTCCCTCTGTAAGAACTTGGCTTGAAAAATCATATCCTCATATTTTTATCATTCATCGTATTGACCGCGATACAAGCGGGTTGTTGCTCTTTGCAAAAAATGAACAGTCCCATAAATACTTCAACCAGCTTTTTGAACAGCGTGCGGTGAAAAAAATTTACCATGGGCTGGCAGCAGGTGCTGTTGTCCAAGATGCAGGTACCATCGATCAGCCAGTAGAGCAGCATACTTCCATGCCAGGAAGAATGCGGATTGGACGAAATGGAAAATCTTCCGTTACGCATTTCAAAGTGATGGAACGGTTAAAAGGATTTACATGGATCGAATTTGATTTGGAAACAGGAAGAACACATCAGATCAGGGTACACATGAAGCATTTGGAGCATCCACTTGTATGCGATTCATTGTATGGATCTGCTGATCCTTTGTTGCTTTCAACATTTAAGAAAAAATTTAAATTGTCAAAAGAGGCTGAATCAGAAAAGCCATTATTAGGCAGATTGGCGTTGCATGCATCCAGCATTCAACTGAAAGGAATGGATGGGCAACCATTGAAATTGGAAGCGCCCCTGTCAAAAGATCTGGACGTAGCCTTGATTCAATTGAGAAAGTTTACTAAGCGCTGATGATTGTTGGCAATGCTGAGAAGGGCACTGCCTTCTGTTCCCCGGTTTTCAGATTCTTTACCGTTGCAGTCTTGTTGGCCTGTTCTTCTTCTCCAATGATGATGGCAAATGGAATAGACTTTTTATCAGCATATTTAAATTGTTTGTCAAACTTCACTGGTTCGTGAAATATTTCACACGCAATCTGATGATTTCTTAAAACTGTTGCAGCATAGATCAGGTATTGTTTGTCAATACCTGTATTAAAAATCAAAGCGGTTGTTCCAGCTTGAATATTTTCTGGGAAAGCGTTCAATTCCTCCAGTACATCATATATTCTGTCAACACCAAAGGATATGCCTACACCTGCAATGCCTTTTACGCCAAAGAGTCCGGTGAGGTCATCGTATCTGCCGCCTCCACCAAGGCTTCCCATTTCAACACCAATTGCCTTTACTTCAAAGATAGTCCCGGTATAATAGTTGAGCCCACGAGCAAGAGATGGATTCACACGTATCTTGGTTGAGGGCATGATTCGATTCACTTCTCGCAGCATTTCAACCATTTCACTGATGCCTTCTTTGGCGCATGCGATGTCGCCGAGGAGAGATGACAGGTCTGCAATACAGGTATCATCATCACCTTCAATGGATATATATTTTTCTACAGTTTTTATTTGGCTATTGTTGAGTCCTCTTTCTGCCAATTCTTGTTTTACTTTCTCAATTCCAATCTTATCAAGCTTGTCAATCGCAATGGTGATGTTCATCATATTGGATGTTCCACCACATTTTTCTGACAAAGCCTGAAGAATTTTTCTGTTGTTGATATGTATCTCTACAGGTAGTTTGAGTTCTGCAAAAACAGCGGAATAAATCAATGCGAGTTCAATTTCATGCAGAAGAGAACTGCTACCAGCGATGTCCGCGTCACATTGATAAAATTCACGGTACCTTCCTCGCTGCGGTCTGTCGGCTCTCCATACGGGTTGCATTTGGTAGCGTTTGAACGGAAAGGTGAGTTGCCCCTGGTTCATGGCAACATACCTTGCAAAAGGGATCGTGAGATCATATCTCAGTGCTCGTTCACTGATTCCCTTGGAAGTCTTCCCTTGCAAAACATTTTCAAAATCTTTCAATGCGGCAGACTGCTTTTCAGGATGGTTGAGTCCGTTGTTTAAGATTTTGAATATCAATTTATCACCTTCTTCTCCGTATTTACCCATGAGCGTTTCGATGTTCTCCATGGCAGGTGTTTCCAGAGGCTCAAATCCGTACAACTCAAAAACACGGCGGATTGTTCCGAAAATATAGTTCCGTTTTTTTATGATTGCAGATGAAAAATCTCTGGTGCCTTGAGGGATAGAGGGCTTCATACAGCGAAGTTAAGGCTGTTTTATGGATGTATATGCTTGAATTAATTTATCGCATGCCTTGTCGATTAAATCGAATACTTCATGGTAGGCAGCCTCGGATTTTGACCATGGGTCTGGCACGTCCATCCCCGTTTCAGGGAAAAGAAAATCCAACATCAATTTGGTTTTGCTTGCTGAAAAATGCTGACGCGAAATTTGTTGGATGTCTTCTAAAACATCGTTTGCCATGGGTACAATCAGATCAAAATCTGCATAATCTGATGAACGAAAAGGCCTGGATTCTTGCTTTGAAATATCGATGCCATTCAATTTTGCTACTCTTTGTGAAAGGCAATGGGGTGGTTCACCATGGTGATAGCCGTTGGTTCCGGCTGAGTCAACCTGCCAATCCAGTCCTAGTTGTTCACATTTGTGTTGGAGAATGCCTTCGGCAAGCGGACTCCTGCAGATATTTCCCAAACAAACCATCAACACTTTCATTGTTCTATTTTCCAACAAATGTAACAGCAATGATTGATTTTATTTTTTAAAACAATCAGCATAAATACAAGTAAATTATACCTTATGACATCTACTCATTGGGGCGAGATTTCATAAATTGCAAGACATTCTTATTTATGGTAACGAACAATTTCAGAGAAAAGGAAGAAAAACGGCAGAAGGGCTTCAAGGTGATCTACGACTATGTCATGGGAATTTTGTGGTTTGCTGCAGGATTGTTTTTTCTATTGAATAAATACCTGGCCGTAGGCTTGGCTTTCGATTCTTTGGTCTCATCCATTTTCGGTATTGCCTGTCTTTGCTATGGAGTATTCAGGCTTTACAGGGGGTTTTCAGTCAAAAGCTAACATCATGAAGCACTTATTTCTGCAATATTTTTTTCCATTTGCTTTGCTTTTTTTTGGATGCTCTTGTGCATCCGATGGCAAGAAGGCCAAAGTTATTTTGGGTGATGATACCCTGACAAGTGGAACCATTCATATCAGTGTAGATGAGAGTTTCGCTCCCATCATTGATTCTCAGATAAAAGTATTCATGTCGCAGCATCCAAAAGCCAACATCATTCCTCATTACAAACCGGAAGCTGATTGCATCAAAGATCTATTGAATGACAGCACCAGGATGGTGATCATCACACGAGGATTGACAGAAGAAGAGGTTCCTTTTTACAAAGACACCTTGTCATTTGTGCCTTTGTTTGGGCGGCTCGCAACAGATGCCGTTGCAGTCATAACCCATAACAATTGTAGGGATTCACTTTTTTCAGTAGCAGAAATCAAGTCGATGTTGAATGGAACAAGTGGTTATAAGTACGATTTGGTTATGGATGGATTGAAGGCAACCAGTACCGTCCGTTTTTTGATTGATTCTGTTTTGCGTGGTCAGCCTATGAATGGGAAGGTGATGGCAGCTAAAAATTCTGAAGGCGTAATCGACTACGTAGCAACACACCCCAATGCCTTGGGATTTATTGGAGTGAGCTGGATAGGCAACAAAGAAGATTCTTCTCAAATGACCTTTCAGAAAAAGGTGAAACTGGCAGCATTGCAATGCGCGCGATGTGAGGAGGAGGTATATGTTAGGCCTTATCAAGCCAATATGGCACTCAAAAGATACCCGCTCAACAGAGGTATTTATTATGTGCTGAAAGAGAATTTTGCCGGACTGGGCAAAGGATTTGTCAATTTCTTAACACATGAAAAAGGTCAATTAATCTTCAGGAGGGGCTATCTTGTACCTGACCGAATGGCGCTACAAATAAGAAAAGCAAATGTTTCAGAATAAATGGATGATTTCTTACTTTTACCATCCTTAAAAACAAACTGCGAAGTATGAAAATGAGATTTGTGATTGCTGCACTGTTTTTTACTTCTGTTGTAACTGCTCAAACAGTACAGGAGGGTAGAAAATTATTATTGAGTCAGCGTTACCGTTCAGCGAAGGAAACCATGGAAAAAGTGGTTGCAGCCGCTCCATCAAATTCTGAAGCAATATATTGGCTTGCACAGGTTCTTTTTGAATCCAAAAATACAGCTGAGGCCAAAGAGGTGCTCCGCAAAGGAATGGAAGGATCCAATGGGAGCAATCCGCTTTTGCTTGTTGCAATGGGACAAGCAGAGCTGATCGAAAAGAAAGTGAATGATGCGAAGCAACGTTTTGAAACAGCCATTTCCTTGACCAAATCAAAAGATGCAAATATTCTATCTGCCATTGGAAAAGCCAATTTAGAAGATGGAGGCGATTATGCGTATGGCATTGAGAAAATCAAATTGGCCGCTGCCCTTAAAAATTTCAATGATCCATTTGCATATATCTATATGGGGGATTTGTACCGCAAGCTGATGAACGGAGGCGGAGCAGTTTCTTCCTACGAAAACGCACTGCTGAAAGATCCAAAATCTGCTGTGGCCAAATATAAAATTGGGAAGGTCTATCTTACACAGGGCAATGAGCAAAAAGAAATTTTTCTTGGTAAAATAAATGATGCCATTGCAGATGATCCATCATTTTCCCCGGCATTGTATGAATTGTATGTCTACTACTTTTTCAGAGATGTGGTCAAAGCAACTGATTATTTCAACCGATACAAAGCAAATGCCGATGCGGGTCCTGCGCTCGACTACGAAGAAGCGAGTCTCCAATTCGCTGCGGGTGATTTCAAGAATGCGATTGCCAAATCAGATGTTTTGTTGAAGTCTCAAGGAGAAAAAGCCGATGCAAGACTCTACAGATTGAAAGCTTACAGCTATGACAAGCTCAATGATTCTGCAAATGCATTGGCATTGTTGGAAATATTTTTCCAGAAAGCAGCAGCAGAGCAATTGAATCCGGAGAACTACTATATAGCCGCAGTGAATGCAGCTAAAATGAAATCCGACCCAGCAAAAGTGGATGATTATTTTATGAAGGCGATCAATGCAGATACCGCACTCAACAACAAGTTGGATTATGCGAGAAAAGCTGCAGACTTCTTCAAAAAATCATCCAATACCGCCAAGTCTGCGCTATGGCTGACAAAAGTGCTTTCCCTCAACCCAAGAATCAGCAAAGTTGATTTATACAACGCGGGATTTGAGAATTTCAAGGCAGGGGAGTTCAAAACTGCAGACAGCATTTTTACGCTTTACAAAACCAATTTCCCCAATGAGGTCTATGGCCATTATTGGTCATTCAGGTCTCTATCTGTCATCGATTCAACAATGGAACAGGGACTTGCCATTCCAGACTGCGAAAAATTCATTTCTATTGCTGAAGTTGACAAGGCTAAAAACAAGAGTACATTGATTACAGCGTATGGATACCTTGCCGGTTATACTGCAAATGTGAAAAAAGACTTGGCTTTGGCTTCCAGTTACCTTGAAAAAATCATTGAAATTGATCCCAACAATCAGGATGCTATCAAAAACCGAGACATTCTCCAAAAAGCACTGGCAGCACCTCCTAAAAAATAAATGCAAAAGGGACAATTAAATTGTCCCTTTTTTCATTCAGGACTATCATTTTTTCATCCTGATTTGCCTAACTTTGCGCCATCAAATTCAACCGATGTTCAAGGCTATTTTTCTGCAGTCTTCTTTGCTCGGACAGAATGCCTCAATCAGCAAGGCAAGTGATTATTTCCCCATCGGTATACAGATTGCATTTGCAGTGGTTTTGGTAACAGTGATGATCGCCGGATCTCAATTGTTGGGTCCCAAGAGAAAGACATCCGACAAACTCCAAGTTTTTGAAAGTGGAATTGAGCAGTTTGGGAACGCACGTCAACCCATGGCAATTAAATATTTTCTCGTGGCAATTTTATTTGTGTTGTTTGATGTGGAGGTTATATTTTTCTATCCCTATGCTGTCAACTTTAAATCTTTGGGTTGGGATGGTTTTTGGGCGGTATTGATGTTCATCAGTTTTTTCCTGGCTGGGTTCATTTATATCATCAAAAAAGGTGCATTGCATTGGGAAGAATAAAAATTCAATACGAACAGAAAACAACTTCTGTAAGTATCTGTTAAAAAATAAAAATAATTATGTCCAGGCCTGTAAGATTTAATTTAAACCCGAAGGATTTTACCGACCGCGGTATCAATCAGGTAGATCTGCCCGATGGGCACATGGGAGAAGGTTTCTTTGCAACCTCCTTTGACAAGGTTGTAGGTTTAGCAAGAAAAAATTCAATCTGGCCGCTTCCATTTGCAACATCATGTTGTGGCATTGAATTCATGGCAACCATGGGGTCTCATTATGACCTCGCGAGATTTGGATCGGAAAGAGTTGGTTTTTCTCCGCGTCAGTGTGATCTATTAATGGTCATGGGTACCATTGCCAAAAAAATGGGTCCGGTAGTTAGACAAGTATATCTGCAGATGGCAGAACCCCGATGGGTCATGGCTGTTGGCGCATGTGCTTCCAGTGGGGGAATCTTTGATACATATTCTGTTTTACAGGGCATTGATCAGGTGGTACCTGTGGACGTATATGTTCCGGGTTGTCCACCCAGACCAGAAGCAATCATCGACGGTGTTCTTAAAATACAGGATCTTATTCACCATGAATCCCTGAGAAGACGCAACGGGGAACAATACAAAAACTTATTGGAAACCTACGGTATACAATAACTCATCCAACAAAAATGCCCATTCACAGCGACCATATCAAAGAGAAATTGAATGCACAGTTTGGCGATGGAATCATCTCATGGGATGCCTCATCTGATATACTCGCACTTGAGGTAGTTCCTTCCATCAATTTAAAGGTGTTGACTTTTTTATATGATGAACCAACTCTTGGATTCCAATTTCTGACCGACCTCACAGGTGTACACTATCCGGATCAGCCGGGAAAAGAAATCGGGGTGGTTTACCACTTGCACAACTTGAAAGAGAATGCGCGTTTAAGGATGAAAATATTTGTACCCATTGAAAAACCAGATGTATTCACTGCATCAGGCCTGTTCAGCGGTGCCAACTGGATGGAAAGAGAAACATTTGATTTTTATGGCATTCATTTCATCGGACATCCCAATTTGAAGAGGGTGCTGAATGTTGATGAGATGGATTATCATCCATTGCGCAAAGAATATCCACTGGAAGATCAAACACGAATTGATAAAGACGACGAAATGTTTGGAAGATAAAGAAACAATACAATGCCTGAACAAGCAAACATAGTATTACCTGAAGGGTCCATCGAAAAACAAACCACAAGACTCAATCTTGGGCCTACCCACCCGGCAACGCATGGGGTGTTCCAGAACATTCTTGAGATGGATGGTGAGCGTATTATCAAAACCGAGTCAACTGTAGGTTACATCCATCGGGCATTTGAGAAAATCGCTGAACGTCGACCCCTTTATCAAATAACTACTCTAACGGATCGTTTGAATTATTGCTCTGCTCCATTGAATAATATGGGCTGGCACATGACATGTGAAAAATTGTTGAGTGTCAAAACGCCTAAACGTGTAGATTATTTGCGCGTAATCATCATGGAATTGTCTCGCATTTCAGATCATTTGATTTGCAATTCTATTGTGGGAGTTGATGCCGGGGCATACACAGGATTTCTCTATGTGATGCAGTACCGTGAATTGATTTACGAGATTTACGAAGAAGTATGTGGGTCGAGACTCACAACCAATATGGGTCGAATCGGCGGGTTCGAGAGAAACTTTAGCAATACTGCCTTTCAAAAAATCGAACAATTCTTGGAGGAATTTCCAAAAGTCTGGAAAGAGTTTGAAAATCTTTTCATGCGCAACAGAATTTTCATCGAGAGAACAAAAGGCACTGGCGCTATTTCTGCTGAACGCGCACTCAACTTCAGCTTCACGGGTCCAAATCTTCGTGCAGCAGGAATAGATTATGATGTTAGGGTACATGCGCCTTATTCATCATATGAAGATTTTGATTTCATCATTCCAGTTGGAACCACTGGAGATAATTATGATCGCTTCATGGTGAGAGGTGAGGAAGTATGGCAATCACTTGACATCATTCGTCAAGCATACCAAAAAGTACAGTCATTCAAAGGAGCCGAAGCAGAAGTATATCATGCAGATGCCCCCGAATATTACCTGCCTGCAAAAGCAGATGTTTATACAAAAATGGAAGCCCTCATCTACCATTTTAAAATTGTTATGGGTGAAACGGAAATTCCAGCGGGTGAAATTTACCACAGCATTGAAGGTGCGAATGGTGAATTGGGATTCTATCTGATCAGCGACGGAGGAAGGACTCCTTATCGTTTGCACTTTAGAAGACCTTGTTTTATATATTACCAGGCATACGAAGAAATTGTTCGGGGTACCATGTTGAGCGATGCGATCATCACGCTGAGCAGCCTCAACTTGATTGCCGGTGAAATGGATGCATAAAAAGAATAAATGATGGTGAAGTTCAGTGAACATAAAATGAAAGAGGTGGAGGCAATCATTGCCCGTTATCCAACAGGCAAGCATAAAAGTGCCCTGATCCCCATCTTGCACTTGGCGCAAGAAGAGTTTGGCGGATGGTTGAGTGCCGAATCAATGGATTATGTCGCTTCCATTTTATCCATCGCATCTATCGAAGTTTATGAGGTAGCTACTTTTTACAGCATGTTCAATTTGAATCCAGTTGGCAAACATGTGTTGGAAGTTTGTCAAACCGGACCTTGCATGTTACAAGGCAGCGACGACATCATAGCGTATATTAAATCAAAATTGGGAATTGCTGTGGGTGAAACAACAGCAGATGGAATGTTTACATTGAAAACTGTCGAGTGTTTAGGTGCCTGTGGATATGCTCCCATGATGCAAATGGGTATGCATTACAAAGAACACCTCACACCTTCAAAGGTTGATGAAATCATTGCTCATTGCTACAATCATAAATAGGGGAAGGCATTATGGCAAGAAAATTATTATTGGAAAAAGCCCACGTAGAAGGAATCCGTCACTTTGATGTTTATCGGAGGGAAGGCGGTTATGCTTCTGTTGAAAAGGCATTGAAAATGGATCCCGCTTCGATAGTAGAGGAAGTCAAGAAAAGCGGACTCAGGGGAAGAGGAGGTGCTGGATTTGCAACTGGACTCAAATGGAGTTTTCTGGCAAAGCCTGAGGGTGTTCCCCGTTACCTGGTTTGCAATGCAGACGAATCCGAGCCAGGCACTTTCAAAGACAGGTTTTTAATGGAGTTCATTCCTCATCTTTTGATTGAAGGCTTGATCGTGTCCTCATTTGCATTGGGAAGCAACAGTACTTATATATATATACGTGGTGAATATGCTTGGATTGTCGGCATATTGGAGCAAGCGATTGCTGAAGCAAAACAAAATGGTTTTTTAGGAAAGAATATTTTAGGAGCAGGATTTGATTTGGAAATATACGTGCAACGTGGTGCAGGGGCATATATCTGTGGTGAAGAAACTGCTTTGATTGAATCTCTTGAAGGAAAAAGAGGAAATCCCCGCATCAAGCCCCCTTTCCCAGCCATCAAAGGATTGTGGGATTGTCCAACTGTTGTAAACAATGTTGAAACACTCGCTGCAGTGGTTCCAATCATAAACATGGGTGGTGAAGAATACGCAAAAATTGGTGTTGGAAGATCCACTGGAACAAAATTGATCTCAGCTTGCGGGAACATCAATAAACCGGGCGTGTACGAAATGGATATGACAATCTCTGTGGAAGAGTTCATATACAGTGATGAATATTGCGGAGGCATTGCCAACGGAAAAAAATTAAAAGCTTGTATTCCTGGTGGTTCTTCAGTACCTATCCTGCCTGCCAACTTGTTATTGAAGACTGCCAAAGGGGAGACCCGCTACATGAATTATGAAAGTCTCTCTGATGGGGGGTTTGCATCGGGATCCATGATGGGTTCTGGAGGATTCATTGTGCTCGATGAAGATCAGTGCGTCGTTCGCCACACACTGACCCTTGCCAGGTTTTACAGACATGAAAGTTGCGGACAATGTTCACCCTGCAGGGAAGGAACAGGATGGATGGAAAAAATTCTGCAAAAAATAGAAAACGGTAAAGGTGTATCAAGCGACATTGATTTGTTGTGGGATATCCAACGAAAAATAGAAGGAAATACCATTTGTCCGCTGGGTGATGCAGCAGCATGGCCTGTTGCAGCAGCGATCAGACATTTCAGAGATGAATTTGAATGGCATGTGAACAATCCTTCATTGTGCTTAACACAAAACTATGGCTTGGCTCATTATGCTGATGAGTTGAGTGTAGTTGCATAAAAAAATGCTATGGCCGAGGAAATAAAAAAGATGAAAGTCACGATCGACAATATCACGGTAGAAGTCCCACAGGGTACAACCATCCTGCAGGCTGCAAGAATGATTGGTGGTGATGTTGTACCCCCTGCCATGTGTTACTATACAAAACTTCAGGGAAGTGGTGGCAAGTGTCGCACTTGTTTGGTTGAAGTAAGCAAAGGCAGCGAAGCAGATCCCCGTCCCATGCCAAAATTGGTTGCCAGTTGCAGGACGGGTGTGATGGATGGAATGGAAGTTAAAAATATTACGAGTCCCAAGGTGCTGGACGCCCGTAATGGGGTTGTTGAATTTTTATTATTGAATCATCCACTTGATTGTCCCATATGTGATCAGGCAGGCGAGTGTCATTTGCAGGATCTTGGATATGAGCACGGAAAAGAAGCAACCCGTTACGAGTTCAAGCGAAGAACTTTTGAAAAGCATGACTTAGGTCCCTATATACAATTGCACATGACACGCTGCATCCTTTGCTACCGCTGTGTATATACTGCTGATCAAGTTTCCAACAAGCGTGTGCATGGTATACTCAGCAGAGGTGATCATGCTGAAATCGCTACTTATATTGAGAAATCACTTGACAATGACTTCATCGGCAACGTAATTGATGTATGTCCGGTTGGTGCATTGACAGACAAAACATTCCGTTTTAAAAACCGCGTTTGGTTTACAAAACCAGTAAATGCTCATCGCGAATGCAAATGTTGTTCAGGTAAAGTTACTCTTTGGCAAAGAGGGGAGGAAGTGTTGCGCGTGACTGCAAGAAAAGATCAGTGGGGTGAGGTAGAAGATTGGATTTGCAATGAATGCCGTTTTGAAAAGAAGAAAGTGAGCGATTGGGTGATTGAGGGACCAACACATGTCAGCCGACACTCTGTTATTTCTCAAGGGCATTATGAAAAACTCAACAGGCCAACCGAAACATTCAGCAAGGTTCATGATGGCCGCAAGCCGAAATTATTAATGGATATACACAGTGTCAGTGAGGTGAATGATCCTTCAATTGATTTGAGTGCGATCAATGGACCCGCTACTGGAAAAGTTTTTGAACAATCAAAGAAGCAAGCATGATACCTATACAATTCCTTGTGATCGATGTATGGTTCGGATTGGAGAAACTATTGCTGATAGGAGGAATCATCTCATTCTCTTTGGTGGTAGCTATGTACACAACTTTCGCAGAGAGAAAAATTGCAGGATTTATGCAAGATCGCAGGGGACCCAACCGCGCAGGTCCATTTGGTATTTTACAGCCGCTTGCAGATGGATTGAAACTTTTTTTCAAGGAAGAAATCATTCCGCTCACTTCCAATAAAAGCTTATTTGTCTTGGGACCCGCATTGGCGATGTTGACTGCCATGCTAACAAGTGCTGTCATTCCATGGGGCAGTCAAATTGAAATAGCGGGCAGAACCGTGAGCTTGCAGGTTGCCGATGTGAACATTGGTATTTTATATGTATTTGGAGTAGTAAGCTTGGGTGTCTACGGCATCATGATCGGTGGCTGGTCATCCAACAATAAATTCTCATTGCTGGCTGCTGTAAGAGGTGCTTCCCAGATCATATCTTATGAATTGGCAATGGGACTCTCGCTCATCTCACTGTTGATGATGACTGGTTCATTGAGTTTGAAGACCATTGTTGAGCAGCAGATGCAAGGTGGATGGGGAGGATTCCTGGGTTGGAATATTCTCTATCAACCACTTGCCTTTTTGATTTTCTTGATTTGTGTTTTTGCAGAATGCAACAGAACACCTTTTGATTTACCAGAAGCTGAAAATGAATTGAATTTCGGTTACCATCAAGAGTATTCTTCTATGAAGCTTGGGCTGTATCTCTTCTCTGAGTATGTCAACATGTTCATATCAAGTGCTGTTGTATCAACCCTCTTCTTTGGGGGATACGATATACCATTTGTCAATGAATCAGAACTCGCAAGTAGCATTGGTGTCAACCTGGTTGCGCTACTCGGATTCCTGACATTTTTTGCAAAAATTGCTTTCTTTCTCTTTTTATTCATTTGGGTTAGATGGACCATTCCGAGATTCAGGTACGATCAACTCATGGACCTTGGATGGAAAAAATTAATTCCACTGGCATTGGCAAACTTATTGATAACGGCAGTTGTGATATTGACGTTGAATAAATAATCATATGGCACAATTAACTAATAGAGCAAAAATATTGGCGCAAAAGCCTCTTACCTTTTGGGAAAGCTTGTACCTGCCTGCTATTTTTAAAGGGATGGCCATCACATTCGGCCATATGTTTAAAAAGAAGCCCACCATCAATTACCCTGAACAAAAAAGACCTTTCAGTTCGGTATTCAGAGGACTCCATGTTTTGAACCGGGATGAGGCGGGAAGGGAAAATTGTACTGCATGTGGACTTTGTGCCGTTGCTTGTCCAGCAGAGGCCATCACCATGGAAGCAGCCGAGCGTCAGCCAGGCGAAGAGAATTTGTACCGGGAAGAAAAATACGCTGCAAAATATGAGATCAACATGTTGCGCTGCATTTTCTGTGGATTGTGTGAAGAGGCTTGTCCCAAGGATGCCATCTATCTCTCTGAAACATTTGCTCCTTCTGATTTTACCAGAAAGGGATTCATATATGGCAAAGAGAATTTGCTCATTCCGCATCCTGTTATGGAAAAAGAGAAATTTGAAATGGCAAGAGGACAAAGGGAACAACAAATCAAAAACAAATAGCACATGCCAATTACCGAAATTTTATTTTGGGCGCTATCAGCTGCTGCAATTCTTGCAGCATTGTTGGTGATATTCAGCAAAAATCCCGTTCACAGTGTGTTGTGGCTGATTGTGGTATTTTTTGCAATCTCTGGGCATTACGTTTTACTCAATGCGCAATTCCTTGCCATTGTGAACATGATCGTATATGCCGGTGCCATCATGGTATTGTTTTTGTTTGTGATCATGTTGATGAACATGAACGCAGAACAAGAGCCCAATAAGAGCAAGTGGATGAAACTAGCAGGTATTATTTCTGGCGGAAGTTTGATGTTGATATTGGTGGCTTCTCTCAAAAATAGCACAGCTATTGCTGGCGGTCAGGATGCAGGCATTGGTTTGATTCAACAATTAGGACGTACACTCTTCAGTGATTACGTAGTGCCATTTGAAATCAGCAGTATCTTGTTTTTAAGTGCCATGGTCGGGGCAATTATATTGGGGAAAAAAGAGAAAAATATGAACGAAACTAATTTTTCAAAATTTTAAAAATGCCTATCAACTATTACATATTTCTCTCTGTATGCCTCTTTTGCATAGGCATTATTGGAGTACTTACGCGCAGAAATGCGATTGTTATATTTATGTGCATTGAATTGATGTTGAATGCTGTTAATTTATTGCTTGTTGCTTTTTCGCGCATGCACCACGCTGCAGCTCAGGCCTTGGACAGCTCATCTTTAGCAGGTACAGAGGCTCAAATATTCGTATTCTTCATCATGGTGGTTGCTGCAGCAGAAGTAACAGTTGGATTGGCAATCATTGTGATGCTCTACAGAAATATTCATTCAGTGGATATCAATTTTCTAAATCGATTGAAGCACTGAAATAAAATTTGAATCAATGAATGGGATGATAAAATTTGGTTACCTGATTCCAATGCTGCCGCTGGTTGGTTTTCTGATCAATGGACTTGGAAGAAATTTTCTTTCCAAGAAAATGGTTGGTTTGATTGGATCAGGAGTGATGGTCTTTTCTTTTGCCATCAGCCTTTTTGTATTCAATCAAGTATCAGCTGAGGGTTTCAATACGGAGATCTTATTTTTGTTTGATTTTATAAAAACAGCTGGACTTGATATCCCATTTGCACTGCAATTTGATCAGCTCAGCACACTCTTTTTGCTTGTAATCACCGGAATTGGGTCTCTTATACATATATACTCCACGGCATACATGCATGAGGAGTCAAGTACACATTATGCGAGGTATTTCGCTTATTTGAACCTCTTTGTGTTTTTCATGTTGATCCTTGTGCTGGGTTCAAGTTATGTCACCATGTTTATTGGATGGGAAGGTGTTGGACTAAGTTCTTATCTGCTCATTGGATTCTGGTTCACCAACAACCATTACAACAATGCTGCTAAAAAAGCATTTGTTATGAATCGAATCGGTGATCTCGGATTTCTTTTGGCTATTTTCTGGATGCTGGCACAATTTGGTACCATCACGTACGCTGGCGTATTTGAAAAAGCAGGAACCGTTCCTGTGTCAGTTGTTACCGGTATAACGTTGTTGATGTTTATCGGCGCCATGGGAAAATCCGCCCAAATACCTCTTTATACCTGGTTGCCAGATGCCATGGCGGGGCCAACGCCTGTATCTGCTTTGATCCATGCTGCAACCATGGTTACAGCTGGAATATACATGATTGCCAGAAGCAATGTGCTTTTCTCGCTGGCTCCTGTTACGCAAAATGTTGTTGCAATGATTGGTGTTGCTACAGCACTTCTCGCGGCAACCATAGCGCTCAGACAAAATGATATCAAAAAAGTATTGGCCTATTCTACCGTCAGTCAGTTGGGATTGATGTTTTTGGCATTAGGGGTAGGTGCCTATACAGCTGGTGTTTTTCATGTGATGACGCATGCATTCTTCAAAGCATTGTTGTTTCTTGGTGCAGGAAGTGTGATTCATGCCATGCACCATGAACAGGATATATATAAAATGGGTGGATTGAGAAAGAAACTCCCTGTCACGCATCTAACTTTTTTAATAGGATGTCTGGCCATTGCAGGTATTCCCCCATTTGCAGGCTTCTTTTCAAAGGATGAAATTTTGACTGCTGCTCTTGAGAAGAATATCGTTTTTTATGTCCTAGGCGTACTTACCTCACTGATGACAGCATTCTACATGTTTAGAATGTACTTTCTTGCTTTCCATGGAAGTTTCAGGGGTACGGATGAACAATACCACCATGTACACGAGTCGCCTGTTGCTATGACGATGCCACTCGTAATCCTGGCATTGCTTTCAATTGTGGGCGGCTGGATTGGTATTCCTGCTGTATTTGCAGAGAACGCACATCGTTTGTCAAATTTTCTTTCTCCTGTATATGCTACCACCCACGTGCAAAATGAAATGCATGTATCTCATACAACTGAACTTGCATTGATGGGATCAGTAGTTTTGTTGATACTGATTTCGATATTTTCAGCCAAGCAGTTCTTCGCAAAAGCAGATATCGCAGAGGAGCGTTCATCTGCATTTGGAAAACTTCTGGAAAACAAATGGTACATCGATGAGTTGTATGATTTCATCATCGTTCAACCCATCAATCAGATTTCTTCGTTTTTTGCAAGAATCATCGATATCAAGATAATTGACGGAATGGTAAATGGAGTGGGTAAGTTGATTCATTTCAGTGCAAGACAGATAAGATTGATACAAAGTGGACAGGTTGGCTCTTATGTATTGATCATGGTTGTTTCCATCATCCTATTTTTCATCTTCCAGATGTTCTGGAAAATTTAAATCATTGAATTAACTATGTTCGCTGCCATTGATAATTTTCCCGCACTGCTGATTTGGATTCCCCTTTTGGGTGGATTGCTCAGCTTCTTTGTGAAAGACGCCAAGCAGGCAAAATCAAGTGCCATCGTTTTTGCAGCTTCTTCATTATTGGTTCTGTTGGTAAGCATGAATTATGCAGGTAAAGAAAACCTTCAGGTGAACCAGGTTAGCTATGAATGGCTCTCCGCGATTGGAAGCAATTTTGGATTGATACTCGATGGACTCACAAGGTCCATGTCATTGTTGACTGCCATCGTTTTTCTGTTGGTATTTCTCCTTGTTCCTTCTGATCAATACAAAGCTGCCCATAAATTCTACGGACTGATGCTGCTTGCCCAATGCGGATTGGTTGGAGTCTTCTTGGCAACTGATGCATTGGTGTTTTACCTTTTTTGGGAACTCGCATTGATTCCAGTGTATTTTCTCGCGTCCATTTGGGGAGGTGAGAAACGGATCAAGGCAACGTTTAAATTTTTCATTTATACTTTTATTGGATCTGTATTGATGCTGGTTGCTATCCTTTACATGTACAATAAAACAAATGCAACATCATTTGGGCTATCGGCATTCTTCAACCTTAATAACACAGCCTCAGAGCAATACTGGTTGTTTGGAGCATTCTTCATTGCTTTCGCTATTAAAATGCCTCTTTTCCCATTGCATACCTGGCAGCCCGAGGCATATGAGCAATCACCGGCTCCTGTTACCATGGTGCTCAGCAGTGTAATGGTTAAAATGGGATTGTTTGGACTTTTGCGCTGGATCATGCCCTTGTTTCCACTTGCAGTGAAAGAATTCAATACTTCAATTTTGGTGCTCATTGCATTTGGAATTGTATATGCTTCTTTGGTAGCTATCTACCAAGACAACATCAAAAGATTGATCGCCTATTCTTCCATTGCACATATTGGACTCATGGCGATGGGAATTCTTACGCTGAAAGAGGTAGCTGTATCAGGAGCCCTGATCCAAATGTTCAACCACGGTATCAATATACTTGCCCTTTGGATGATTGCGTTTATCATAGAACGACAAACTGGTATCAGTTCTATTTCAAAATTGGGTGGACTTGCAAAAAAGGCACCTGTATTATCGATATTCATGGTAATTGCTGTTCTCGCAAATGTCGCCTTGCCGCTTACCAATTCATTTGTTGGTGAATTCATGATATTCAATGGCATTTATCAGTCCAATAAGTTGTTAGCAGCATTTGCCGGATTGAGTATCATATTCAGTGCAGTATACTCGCTCAACATGATTAAAAATGTTTTTTACGGTACAGAGAGCCAAGCTGCATCAGTTGTGAAAGATATCAGAGGGGTAGAAATTTTAATATTTATCATACTTACTGTTCTTATATTGATTGTTGGTATATATCCTCAACCTTTCTTTCAAATGTTTTCGGATGCGTTGGGGCTGATACTTACAAAATATAATTCATAAACTGACTATACCATTATGAATGCGATAATAATTTCAGCTGTTTGGGGAGTTCTGATGATGTATGCGGGGTTCTTTTTACAATCCAAGCGAAGCATCCATCTCTTTGCCATTGTGGGTATTTGTTTGATGATTGCTTGTACAGCTTATGAATTTCTCAATGGACTTCCATTGTTTGCAATTGACACAAAAGGGCTGCTTCAGTATTCGAATTATGCATTGGTGTTTTTGATGATTGTTTTGATCAGCACTTTGTTGTATTTTATTTTATCTGGCAGTGAGATTGATGCAACAGGCAAATCAACCACAGACTTGTATGCACTGGTGTTTTTCATCCTAACAGGAATTGCAGTAGTAGCAGGGTTTAGATCACTGTTGATGTTGTTTTTGGGCATCGAAATAGTTTCCATACCATTGTATGTATTGGCAGGAAGCGATAAATCCAATCTAAAAAGCAATGAAGCTGCACTCAAATATTTTTTGATGGGTTCTTTTTCAAGCGGATTGATGCTCATGGGAATCGCACTGATTTACGGTGATGTGGGTTCATTTTATTTGGATGCCATCAGGGCTGGATTTGGAATGTTAACCCCCATGAAGGGAGCAGGCTTGCTGCTCATCCTTGCTTCTATGTCTTTCAAAGTATCGGCTGCACCATTTCATTTCTGGACTCCAGATGTATACGATGGTTCGCCCACCGTTTTTACCTCTTTCATGTCGACCATCGTGAAGTCGGTTGCATTCTATGCTTTTCTCACGCTTTTCGATCATGCTTTTGGCAAGCTACATGAGCATTGGAAATTGTTGGTTGCCATCATCGCTCTCGCAACATTGTTGATTGGTAACATAACCGCAGTTTTTCAACAAAGTGTAAAAAGAATGCTGGCGTATTCTTCCATTGCCCAGGCTGGTTTTATGATGTTGTCAGTTTTTGCGATCAATACATTTGCAAAACAGGGTTTATTGTTGTATTTCGCAGCGTATAGTTTTGCGACAGTTGGTGTTTTTGCCGTGTTGTCTAAAATGAAAGATCATTCCATTGATTCATTCAATGGGTTATCCAAATCAAATCCCTTCATCGCCCTGTCCGTACTTATATCACTTCTTTCATTGGCGGGAATTCCTCTGACAGCCGGATTTTTTGCAAAATATTATATGCTGCTCGCAGTCATCAGAGAAGGCGGAATGGTATGGTTGGTTGTTACAGCAGTCATTTGTGCAGCAGTCAGCGTGTACTATTATTTCAGGGTTATTCAGGCCATGTATTTCAAGGATTCAGCTGAGGCTGATGGAACAGAATTTTCTCCCTATTTCAAGTGGGCGATGGTGTTGAATGCTATTTTAATTATTGTTTTGGGCATTCATCCTGACCTGATTTTGAACCTGATTTAGGTGAAAAGCTGTTTTTTATCATGCTTTGAGTTCCGTTCATCAATCTTTTTCATCACCTTTTCCGTCTTTCACTAATTTTACACAATGAAATTAGCGGATAATCTTGCCCTTGCCTGGAGAACAGTCAGAGCCAATAAACTTCGCACAGGAATTACTGTTGCGATTATTGCCTTTGGAATCATGGCACTTGTCGGAATCATTACTGCCATACAGGCAATGAACAACAGTTTGCGTGACAGCTTTTCGACGATGGGAGCCAATGCATTCAGCATTCGATTCAGGGAGAGAAGGATGATGATGGGAGGGGGAGACCGCAGTGCGGATGTAACACAGTCAAAAGTGGGGTCGCAAAGAAAAGTCAAAAAATCAAGTACCGGACAAATCATTACCTATCAACAAGCCCAACAATTCAAGCAGGGTTATGAATTTCCTTCTTCCGTTAGTATAGGCATCAACGGACCCCGGAGCCAAGTAGTGACCTATGAAAATAAAAAAACCAACCCCACTGTTTCCCTGAATGGAGGTGATGACAATTATCTGAAATTGAACGGGTATGAGATTGCGTACGGAAGAAATTTCAATCGGAATGAAATTGAAAGCGGGACGGATATTTGCATCGTAGGCAAGGATGTAGCATTTAAACTTTTTGGTTCCCGAATCGACAGGGCCTTGGACAAAGTAATACGTGTGGGATCAAACAAATACAGGGTCATAGGGGTAACAAAAGAGAAAGGAGCCAGTGCTTTCTTGCAAGCCGACAACGTGATTTTTGCTACCTATACAAACGTAAAGCAACGGTATGCAAATAAAAATCAATCTTATCAGCTGGCAGTAATGGTGGATGATATAAATCGCTTGCAACCTGCGATCGGTGAGGCGGAGGGTTATTTTAGAAATGTAAGGGGACTGACAACAATAGAAGACAATAATTTTTATATAGACAAAAGTGACAGCATCGCCGAAACATTTATCAAACTTCTTGGTACCATTTCTGCAGCTGCGGGCGCTATTGGATTCATTACCCTCATTGGTGCAGCGATTGGATTGATGAATATTATGCTGGTTGCAGTTACAGAGCGAACCAAAGAAGTTGGTTTGGTCAAGGCCTTGGGTGGAAAACGCAATTCAATACGCGCACAGTTTTTGTTTGAATCAACCCTCATCAGTTTGATGGGTGCAACAATTGGCATCTTATTGGGAGTTATCATCGGAAATCTGGTTGGAAGTTTAATGAATACTCCTTTCTTTATTCCCTGGGGTATCATTGGCATTGGCATCCTGATATGTTCTGCAGTGGGATTGATTGCCGGCATCTATCCAGCAATGAAGGCTTCTCGTTTAGACCCTATAGTTGCGTTGCGGTATGAGTAGAAATAAGCGTTAACAGTTGACAGTTAGCTGTTAACCGTCAACTGTCAACTGCATACTTATTTATTTAGGCTCCAAAGCCCTCTTGATTCTTTCAGTTATATCTTGCAAATGATATTTGGTCATGTTTTCAGTAGCCGCAGCTGCAGCAGATTGCGATGCATTTTTCATTGCATTCAAATGTCCTCTTACAACGGAACTAACATCTGTCTTCTTGCTGTCAACTCCTACGCTGATTGTGAATCCTCCTGCGGCTGGAGATGCTGCAGCAGTGCCAAGCAGCGCAATCATTCTTTCAACATAACTTTTCTGAAGATTTCTTCTGTGGCCATCGATTGATTTTTTGGCAGTCCATTCGCTGAGAATATTTTTCTCCATATCTGTCAACAACTCATCAATTGTATAAGCATTTGGAAATCTGTTGGCATGTACAGCCATTTTTGTCAATCTAGGTGAAGACAGAACGCTGCCCAATACATTGTCTTGAATGGTGCTGAGCTGATCACTTACCGGATTGTTGATCTTATTTAAAATATTATAATTCAACATCCATTCTGGGGTAGTGAAGAGGTGATTGTTTACAAAAGCAACAGCTTCTTTTTGAATGGCTTTTGGAGTGACTTCATATACATCACCAGTCTGTTCAACTGATTTAGGTGTTTCATAATATCCACCGATGTTCCTGGCAACATGTCCAAGGTATCTGTTGAATTGTGAAACAACCTGTCCATACATTTGCTGAAGGTTTTGATATCTGTCTCCTTCTTCTTTTGTCCATTCCGGCAATTTTGCCATGATTCTTTTCAAATTCTTTACCCCATAGTCACTTGCTTTCATGGAATTGTCTCCCAAGTCTTCGCTCTGAGTTCTTGCATCAGACAAATTGCCGTATTCATATGTACCAAACCATACACGAGGATTTTTAGCGAGTCGCTCGTTGTACAATTTGTTTCTTTGTTTTTTGTCATCTTCTTCGTTTTCTGCACCGTATCCATAACCCCATTCGATGGCCCATTTATCATAATCCCCAATACGAGGGAACAGTCCTGCTCTGCTGATATTGTCTTCAGGCTGTGCAACATAGTTGAATCGCGCATAGTCCATGATGGAAGCTGTATGTCCGTTTGCTTCCACCCATGCCTTGTCACGTAATTTCTCAACAGGTGTTTTACTGCTTGAACCCATGTTATGTCTGAGTCCCAGGGTATGTCCTACTTCGTGGGAAGAGACAAATCTGATAAGATTACCCATCAAGTCATCGTCAAATTTCATTTTGCGTGCATCAGGATCTACGGCGGCTGTTTGTACAAAATACCAGTCATGCAATAGGCTCATGACATTGTGGTACCATCCAATATGGCTTTCGAGAATCTCACCGCTTCTTGGGTCATGCACATTTGGGCCGTATGCATTTTGAATGTCTGATGCAAAATACCTGATTACAGAATAGCGTGCATCTTCCAGGCTCATGGTAGAATCACCCTCTGGCCATTCTTTTCCCATGATGGCATTTTTGAATCCTGCTTTTTCAAAGGCTGCTTGCCAATCGTTTACACCTTGTATAAGATATGGTCTCCATTTTTTGGGCGTAGCAGGATCTAAATAATAGATGATCGGTTTTTCAGGTTCAACCAATTCCCCTTTCTTCCACCTTTCAATATCTTCTTTTTTTGGTTGCAGTTTCCAGCGTACGATGAAAGATGATTCTTCGGTTTTTTGCTGATCATCACTGTAAACAGTGTAGTCGTCTACAAAATAGCCTGTTCGGATATCGTTCAATCGCTTCTGCATAGGTTTTTCAGGCAGGAGGATGAATGAATTGTTGATTTCAAGTGTTACAACACCTGCTGCGTTTGCCGCAGGCAAGGAGGCACTTGGAAAAGGGGAGGGAGCAGCTCCCATTCCTGGCATAGCAGCACTTGCGCCAAATGTTTTTACAGATCTTACTTCTGTGTTGATTGGAAAACTTTTGATGGTTTCAATATATGATTTGTCAGACTGTATAGCAGTTAAGTTCAATCTTCTTTTTGAAGATGGATTGATAGACACAGCCTGATTATCTCCTTTGAAGTAGTCGGTAACATCAATTATTGCACCAGTGGAGTCAGCACCAAATGCTTTGATATCAAATGATGCCGCAATGGGATCAAGGTTTGAGTTTTTGACTGCTTTGTAGATAGGTTGAGAAGAATCTGCAACGCTGATCACTGTTACAACTCTCATAAATACTTTGTTGTCTGGACCTTTCTCAAATCTGACAACCTGTTGGTTGGCAAGTTCACCGCCATATACACCACCGCCACCGGCTACTTTGGAAAATCTGGTAATGGCCATGATTTCTCTTCCAAATAGTGATTCTTTGATCTCAAAATAGAATTTGTCATCTATTTTATGCACGTTGAAGAGACCCCTGGTGGTCTTTGCCTTTGGCGTAATCAACTCCTTGTAGGACCTGGGTCCAGTTCTGGGAGCTGGGGGTGCTGCTGGAGCTGAGGGTGCTGCCGCGGGTGCAGCTGGGGGAGGAGGAGCCTGGTCCCTGCGGTTTTGAGCCTGCATGGATTCCATTCCCAATAACAAACTACATGTCAGGAATAAAGCCTTGGTTGAAAAAATGTTCATTTTTGTGGATTTTAGAGTCAGTAAATATAGGGGTTACTGAGCATTCACCTCTCATTAATTCTCATTCAGGGAATGATGATTTTTGGTGGGAAAAATTGTGCTCGGTTGGATTTTTTTTAATTTTTTTTCACCTCGTTAGATTTTTTCATCAATTTTATTATCTTGCTCTTCCCCTAAGCTAAACTTTTGTTTTCTTGAATACAAAGGGTTATTTTAGAGGTTCTTGTAACAATTTTAAAACCAACGAAAATCTTTAACCAAAAAACGTAAGTCATGGCTGAAACAAAACCAACAGCGGCTGCTAAATCAACCACATCAGCACAACCCAAAAAAGGTGGTGGTAACGCAATTTCTTATCTGGCTCCTATCATTTGCATCATTGCCGGATATTGTACTTGGAGATTCATTTTGGGAAATCCTGACGGCTTTACAAAGCCTGATGAGTTAGGTGGTTTCTGGCCAACCCACAAAGGACCCAAAGGAGCATGGAACAGGATGTACGAAGGTGGTATCATTGTTCCACTTTTGATTGGTGCATTCTTCATGGTAGTCGTATTTTCTATCGAGCGTTTTCTTACAATCAAGAAAGCAAGCGGAACAGGAAACAACGATGAGTTTGTTCGTAAAGTTCAATTCCATCTTGCCAACAAAAATGTTGATGCTGCACTTGCAGAATGCGACAAGCAAAAAGGAAGCGTAGGAAACGTAATGAAAGCTGGCTTGAAGAAGTACAAAGAAATGCTTTCTGATGGCGCATTAAATACAGAGCAAAAAGTTCTTGCCATACAAAAAGAAGTTGAAGAGGCAACAGCCCTCGAACTTCCTATGTTGCAGAAGAACTTGGTATTCCTTTCTACTTTGACCTCTCTTGGTACATTGGTTGCCTTGTTGGGTACAGTATTGGGTATGATTAAATCATTCTCTTCTCTTGGTGAAGAAGGTGGATCAGGTGCTGCTGCTGAATTGGCGGTTGGTATCTCTGAAGCACTTTACAATACAGCATTGGGTATCGGTACTTCTTCTGTTGCCTTGATGATGTACAATGTGTTTACTACCAGGATTGATGCTATCACTTACGGTATTGACGAGTCTGGATTTACCCTTACTCAGAGCTTTGCTTCTCAATACAAATAATTATTGCTGTTCGAAGGAATAGGAATTAGATAGCTTCATTTTAAAAAATGTAAACATGCCAAGTGTTAAAATAAAAAAACATGCACCCGAAAACGACATGACGCCGTTCGTAGACGTTGCGTTCTTGATCCTGTCGTTTTTCATGTTGGCAACAAAATTCAAGCCGGAGGAACCAATTGAGGTGACAACACCCAATTCCGTTTCTTCTCAGATTTTGCCAGAGAAGGATGCATTGATGATATCGATCGATCAAGGTGGCAGGGTTTTCGTTTCCATGGACAATCCACAGTCTCGTCAGTTATTGATTGAGAATATGAATCAGACACGGAATCTCGGACTGGGTCCCGCTGAAATTAAAAATTTCATCAATGCACCAAGCGTGGGAGTCCCCTTCAGTCAACTGAAAGGCCTTCTCTCGTTGGATCCTGAGGAACCATCCACAAAGGAAGTTTTCAAAAAACAACCTGGAATTCCTTGCGCAGATACAACTGGTGGTGAATTGTACTATTGGGTAAGAGATGCATTGTCTGCATACTCTGGAAAAAAACTAAACCTGCTGATCAAGGCTGACAACAATGCAAAGTATCCTCAGTTCAAAAACGTCCTCAACGCATTCAAGAAGAACGACCAAAATAAATTTCTTCTTGTAACCTCTCCGGAGGACGCACCTGCAGGAACTGCTTTGTACGTCACACGCATCAAGCAAATTCAAAGTGGAAAGTAAATATTGATCAACTAAAAAGTCTAATATGGCAAGTATAGATTCAGGCGGTGGTGATAGCGGACACAAAAAAGGTCCTGGCGTAAAAAAAGCCAAGAAGCTATCTACCCGCGTAGACATGACTCCAATGGTGGATCTGGGATTCTTATTAATTACCTTCTTCATCTTCACAACAACCATGTCCCAGCCAACGGCAATGAATCTTTATATGCCGAAGGATGTTGACAAGCCTGAAGAGCAGAACAAGGTTAAAGAATCCGGCGCCTTCCACATCATGCTTGGTAAACAAGACGTGGTGTATTATTACGAAGGAATGGACCCCACCCAAATCAAGACTGCAACTTTTAAGACCATCAGAGAAGAAATCATCCGCAAAAAACAAAATACCAATCCGGAAGATCTGGTTGTGATCATCAAACCTACGGTTGATGCAACCTACAAAAACACGGTTGATATTTTGGATGAGATGACCATCAATGAAATCAAGCGTTATGCAATGGTTGATATTTCATCCGTTGAATACGAGTTGATCAAAATCACTGAAGCTGCATCTGGAATTAAATAAAGAAGAAAAAGAAATTAAATTAAACGCATTACAATGGATGCAAATAAAATTTTAAGCACTGATCTAATCGACCTGGTTTTCGAGGGTAGAAACAAGAGCTATGGTGCTTATGAGCTCCGCACACAATACAACAAGCGTTTGAGGAATTCATTGGTGATTACCGCCTCAATTGCGTTGATGTTGTTGTTGGGTTCTTTCTTGTCTTCTCTCACTACCGGCAATAGAAAAGGCAAGGTTGAGATCAAAGAAGTACAACTGGAAGAAATCAAACAAGATGAGCCCAATGAGCCACCACCACCCCCTCCTCCCAAACCACCAGAACCACCCAAAGTGGAAATGGCAAAGTTTACACCTCCAAAAGTTGTAAAAGACGAAGAGGTGAAGGAGGATGAGAAGCCACCGGAAATTGAGAAATTGGAAGAGACCAAGATTGGTACTGTAAACCAAGAGGGTGTTAAAGACGAAGGAATCGTTGCCCCTCCTGTGGAAAGTACAGTTGTTGAAGCACCCAAGGAAGATGATGAAAACAAAATCTTCCAAAAAGTGGAAATCGACGCTGAGTTTCCTGGCGGTACTTCTGGTTGGACCCGTTATGTTACCCGCGAAATCGAAAGGAATATTGACGATTTGCAGGACGATGGTCGTTCTGGTACTGTTGTTGTCCTCTTCATTGTGGACAAAGCAGGTGTAGTGAGTGAAGTTCGTGCATTGCCTTGCAATGAGGCAGGTGTAGGAAATTGCTTACCACCAAATTCTAAGCTTGCTGAAATCGCAGTCAATGCGATCAGAAAGGGTCCTAAGTGGAAGCCAGCTGTTCAGAACGGTAGAAATGTAAAAGCATATCGCCGTCAGCCTGTTACATTCCAGCTTTCTGAATAAACCAATGTTTTTCAACATACAAGGTCGTTTGGGCATCCAAACGACCTTTTTTATTTATTCTGTTACGAGACCGTAATTTTACAATCATGTCGACACAGTGGAATGATATCATTGTTGCCCTGGCAACACCACAAGGCATCGGTGCCATTGGTGTGGTGCGCCTCTCTGGGAAAGGTTGCATCGCATTGGTAGATGGCATTTTTCCCTCCAAACAATTGGAGAAACAACCTGCCAACACTTTACATGTTGGATTGATCGTTGACGGTGAAATGAAAATTGATGAAGTGGTGATCGCTCTCTTTAAATCGCCCAAATCGTACACCGGAGAAGATGTAGTGGAAATTTCCTGCCATGGCTCCAACTATATCATTCAACAACTCATGGAAGTTTGTATCAAGAAAGGAGCACGTCTTGCCAATCCCGGTGAATTTACCATGCGTGCATTTTTGAATGGGAAAATAGATTTGGTCCAAGCAGAGGCTGTAGCAGATTTGATCGCATCTGGTACAAAAGCTGCACAAGAAACCGCCTTGAATCAGGTGAGAGGAGGGTTTTCACATGTATTGTCCAATCTAAGAGAAGAGCTGATTTCTTTTTCTGCGTTGATTGAACTGGAGCTGGATTTTTCGCAGGAGGATGTTGAGTTTGCAGACCGAACCAGATTGAAAAATCTGCTGGATCATTTGGACCAAACTGTAGATGCATTGCTTCATTCCTTTCAGTTGGGGAATGTCATCAAAAATGGAGTAAGCGCTGCCATCATTGGCAAGCCCAATGCCGGTAAATCAACCTTGCTCAATACATTGCTTAAAGAAAACAGGGCAATTGTCAGTCCCATTGCCGGTACTACACGTGATACAATTGAGGAGGTCTTAAACATCGATGGAATCTTATTCAGATTGATCGATACAGCCGGTATGCGTGAAAGCTTGGACGAAATCGAATCGATGGGGGTTGAAAAAAGCATAGCAAAAATGAAATCAGCGGATATAGTGGTCTATTTGTATGACGCAAATACAATGCAGCAGGATGAATTGGATGAAGTGGAAAGTGAGTTAAAAGTTTTGTCCAAGCAATATCTTTTGGTTGGAAACAAGATGGATGATCTGGCAGAATTGGAGAAAAAAAATGCATCATGTACATCCAATCGAATCAATATATCTGCTAAAAATGATTTAAATATTGAGGTGTTGAAAAAGGAACTAGCCAAATCTGTAGTTCAGGGAAATATACACTCCGAGCAGACGATCGTGACAAATGCCCGCCACTTTCAATCCCTTCAAAAAATCGCAGATGCTATCAAGGCAATCAAAAAAGGGATGCAGGAAAATGTACCTGGCGATTTACTTGCCATTGATATTCGCCAATGTCTCTATCATCTGGGAGAGATAACGGGAACCATCACAAACGAGGACCAACTTGATTATATTTTCTCTAAATTCTGCAT
>SXGQ01051370.1_pt1 | contig 44252 bp, 40 predicted proteins | sample 3178371 | NCBI WGS metagenome assembly SXGQ01 (sample SAMN11356859, study PRJNA531348) | freshwater metagenome | isolation source: freshwater sample F1-20 | place: China: Fuxian Lake, Yuxi | collected 2017-12-25
GCGTGGCATCACCCACTCCTAAAAGCAACACTCCAGTGGCATCAGGATCAAGAGTTCCGGAATGGCCGATCTTACGTTCACCGAGAATTCTGCGAGCCTTGTCAACGACATCATGACTCGTCATACCTGCAGGCTTATCGACAACAAGCAGGCCATGAACCTGCGCTGGTTTACGCCTCGCCATCTAGATCGTCAGGCTCGAAGTCTTCATCATCTAGCCCAAGATCTTCTGCCGGCTCGGGAAAGATCTTCTTCTGCACGTAGTTGTCTTCGTTCACGGTTGCTTCACGACTCGGACTCGGGTTCTCGCGCAAGATCTTTTCGATGCGCTCGGCCGAGCGGATGACTTCATCGGGACGGAACGAAAGGATCGGTGTCTTCTTGGCCCGAACTTGTTTGCCGATGGCTCCCTGTAAACGCTTTCGATGATCGGAAAATGCTTGCAAGATCAACGCGTCGCCATCTTCACCAGCGAGCGAATCGAAGAACACGATTCCGCGGTTCATTTCGGGGTCAACTTCAACACGGGTGACGGTGACGAACTCAAGACGTTCATCATCGATACGCACGAGCTCGTCAGCAAGCACTTCACGAAGAGTTTCACCAAGGCGCGCGGCCCGCGGATACGCATGGGTAGTTGCATTACGCGACGGAGTGCGAGATTTACCTGAGCGCGAGGGAGGTCGATTCACATCAAGAACGCTACCGCTCGTGAACCGTGGTTCTTAGTCAAAGACTGGTTTTGAACGCAGGGTGCGCTTGAGTTCGGCGACACCCGGAGTTGTCGCCACGACTTCAACGGCGTTCCACAATTTCAACGCCTCTTCACCACGTGGAATACGGGCAATCACTGGCCCAAAAAATGAACCCTCGTTGGCTTGACCTGGATTGAATGTGAGGATCGGCGTGCCGACATCTTTGCCAGTGCGCTCAAGGGCTACTGAGGTTGATGTTGCGATGGCATCATCAAAATTTGATTGGCCCGTTTGATTGAGCGTCGTACTCAGACCAGCGTTGGCGAGACATTCATCGATGAACTGTGCAGTGTTGTCACGAAACTCGTTGCGACGTCCATTCTTGTGTGCTGAGGTGCCTAGGGCGGTGTAGAACCGATCAACGGCTTTGTTACCTTCGTCGACACCTAGGTGATCAACCAAAGCACAAGCAGTGCGCAATGCATCGTGACCAGCGGCATGCCCACGCTTGTATTCGTCGGTATACCACTCGGCCGTTTGATTGGCATTCAGAAGTTTGAGCGAAATGGGTTTCCAGGTCACCGAATATTGGCGCAATTCTTGAACTTCTTTGACCCAACGTGAAGTGAGCCACGCCCACGGACACATGGGGTCAAAGAAAAACTCAAGGTCAACAGCTGTGCTCGCCATGATCAGGTACGGACAACCAATTTCTCTTCGAATGTTTCGATGAGGTCACCAGGCTTGAGGTCTTGGAAGTCGCTCAAACCGATACCACATTCAAAGCCTTCTCGTACTTCACGAACATCGTCTTTGAAGCGACGCAGTGAAGTGATCGCACCCTTCCAAATGATGACGCCTTCGCGAATGAAGCGCACCTTGGTGCCACGAGTGATCTGGCCAGTGCGGACATAACAACCAGCGATGCCACCGAGCTTTGGAACACGGAAGACTTCGCGCACTTCGGCTTCGCCAGTGACGACTTCTTCGTATTCGGGAGCCAACATGCCGACCATCGCGCTCTCAATATCTTCGAGCAACTTGTAGAGGATTTCATATGAACGGATCTCGACATGTTCGGCTTCGGCCAGATCACGAGCTTTGCGATCGGGACGAACGTTGAAACCAAGAATGGTGGCGTTAGTTGCCGCGGCCAAGGTGATGTCGTTTTCGGTGACCCCGCCCACTGCACGGTGCACAAATGCCAACTTGACTTCATCACGCTCAAGGCGACGCAAGCTTTCGGTCACTGCTTCGAGCGAACCTTGTACGTCTGCCTTCAAAACGAGGTTCAGTGTTGCCACTTCACCGGCCTGAATTTGTGTGAACACGTCTTCAAGCTTCACACCACGCTGAACACGAGCATCGCCGCGCTGAGCCTTGGCACGTAGGCGCTGATCACGAGCTTCACCAACGGTACGAGCAGTCTTTTCGTCTGGTGCAACACGGAATTCATCGCCCGCTTGCGGAACGGTTGATAAACCAAGAACCTGCACTGGCGTTGATGGACCAGCTTCTTTGATTTGCTTGCCCATGTCGTCGATCATGGCGCGCACACGACCCCACGCACCACCAGCGACAATTGGGTCACCAACTTTCAATGTTCCCTTGTCAACCAAGATGGTGGCAACAGGTCCGCGGCCGGTATCAAGATTGGCTTCAAGAACAACTCCCTTGGCACGACCCGATGGGTTGGCAGTGAGTTCTTCAATTTCGGCAACGATCGTAAGCTGTTCGACGAGGTCATCGACACCGAGGTTTTGCTGAGCCGACATTTCGACACAGATAGTGTCGCCACCCCACGACTCAGGAACGAGTTGCTGCTCGGCGAGTTGTGAAAGTACGCGCTGTACATCAGCGTTTTCTTTGTCGACCTTGTTGATCGCAACCACCATTGGCACACCAGCGGCGCGGGCATGGCTAATTGCTTCAATCGTCTGGGGCATCACACCGTCGTCAGCAGCAACCATCAACACAACAATGTCGGTGACTTGAGCACCACGGGCACGCATCTGCGTGAACGCAGCGTGACCAGGTGTGTCAATAAAGGTGACTTTCTTTCCGCCTTGAACCACTTGATAAGCACCAATGTGCTGAGTGATTCCACCAGCTTCACCAGAGACAACATTGGCGTTGCGAATCTTGTCGAGCAACGTCGTCTTACCATGGTCAACGTGACCCATCACCGTGATTACTGGCGGACGCAACTCTTGAGCGATCTCGTCGTCATCGTCGCTGTCGTCAAAGAGCGCCTGCAACTCCATTTCTTCTTGCTGACCGGGTTCAACCAAAAGAATCTCGGCACCGATTTCAAGTGCAAACAATTCCATTTGTTCATCGGACAAGGTCATCGTTGCGGTGACCATTTCGCCGTTCTTCAACAAGAAGCGCACAACGTCGGCTGCGGTGCGGTTGAGACGAGGTGCAAATTCCTGTGATGAAACGCCGCGTTCGATGACGACAGTGCCCTCGGGAACCGGGGCTGCATCATCGCTATACGAAATCATTGACGGCTGTAGATCGTCCTCGCCACGACGGCGACGGCGGCCACCACTGCGAGGAGCACGACGGCCACCGCTTGGTCGGGCGCCACCACCGGGACGACCAGCGCCGGGACCGCCAGGTCCACCAGGTCGCTGCGTACCGAAAGCACCAGCAGGACGAGGGCCACCCGGGGGGCGAGCGCCTCCAAAGGCTCCACCAGGTCGAGGTGCTCCCGTGCGCGGGCCACCATAACCAGTGCCACTCGGGCGAGCGCCTGGAGCGGGTGCTGTTCGTGGACCACCAGGAGGTGGCGGAACCGGACGAACAGGTGCACCCGTGGGACGACCAGGCGGCGGTGGAACCGGACGACCGGTCGGACTCATCGGGCGACCAGGCGGCGGACCGGCCGGTCGACCAGGTGCGGCAACACCAGGCGCGCCACCTGCGGCCGGCGGGCGCGATGTATCTGAGCGTTGTGTATCGGGTCGTGGTGCCGTGGGACGAGGTGCCTCTCGAGTTACGTCACGGGCAGGCCCTTGCGGGGCGGTTCGGCTGGAAACGACCGAACTCGGTGGCGCCGGCGGTGCTTTGGGAGCAGCTGGTGCAGCGGGACTGCTAGCGACTGCGGTTGACGCTTCAAGAACTGGAATGGCGGCCGCCTCAGCAACAATAACTGGCGCTTCAACACCTGGAATGGCGGGCGCCTCAACGACCGAGGCCGCCGGCGCAACCGGAACTTCGACAGATGGTGCTTGCTCGGCTGGTTCAGCAGCCTTCTTTGCTGGCGCCTTCTTAGCCGGCTTTTCCTCCTCAACTGGAGCAACCTCACGTACGAGGCCGGCGGCTTCAGCTTTGCGCTTGAGCATCGGCACGAATGCTTCTACCAAAGTTGACTGAGGGGTCTTTGCGGCCACATTGTTGGCCTTACAAAGTTCGAGCATCTCGGCATTAGTCATGCCGAGGGACTTCGCTAATTCACTTACTTTGATCTTTGCTGTAGCCACGCGGCGTTCGGTCCTTTGATGCTTTTTCGCCGGTGTTTCCGGCGACTCTTTAGATTGTCATGGTTGTGCGACTCGGGCGAGGTGACGACCATTTATTGTTTTCTTCTCACTTGAACGAGTTTTCCAGGCTCGATCAAATGCACGCATTTCCGTTGCTGACTCAAAACAACTTGCTGACTCGGTGCACATCCATGCACCACGTCCGCTCGCTGTGCGAGACACGACAGGCTGACCCATTTCGTTGCGTACATAGCGAGTGAGTAACTGCTGTTCTTTGCGAGAACGGCATCCCACGCAAGTGCGCACCGGATGAGTCAACGTTGTCATGAGAGATCTATTCCTCGTCCCCTACTGGGGCCACGGTACTCCCGGTGACCTTTTCCCACTCTTCAAGACTCATAACTGAACCGTCAGCAGCATGGAATTCTTGAGCACCAGTTTCGACGTTCAAGATCCATTCGCCATCGGCGTATTCAGTGTCTTCAAAAATTCCGTTGAGCTCGTTGTTGTGCTGTGTCTCGCTCTTGACGTCGATACGGACACCAGCAAGGCGAGAAGCTAGACGAGCGTTCTGTCCTTCTTTACCAATCGCCAAACTGAGTTGGAAATCGGGGACGATGACATCAGCCTGACTGCGGTCTTCGCTGAGACGAACTTCGGTGACCTTGGCAGGCGACAACGCTTTGGCAATGAAATCAGCCAAATCGTCACTGAAAGGAATGATGTCAATCTTCTCTTGATTGAGTTCGTTCACAACCATGCGCACGCGTCCGCCTCGGGCACCAACACATGCGCCGACGGGATCAACGTTGCTATCGTTCGAGAAAACCGCAATCTTGGTGCGGTGACCTGGTTCGCGAGCACATGCTTTGATCTCAACAACGCCGTCAGCGATTTCGGGGACTTCAAGTTCAAATAGGCGCTTGACAAGTCCAGGGTGCGTACGACTCACCACAATCTGCGGGCCCTTATCGCTACGACGCACTTCAACGATATATGCCTTGAGCCGAGTGCCAGGTACGGCGCGCTCAAAAGTGACTTGCTCACTTTGTGGCATGAGGGCTTCAACTTTGCCAAGATCAAGTAAGGCATAGCGATGATCGTTCTGCTGAATAATGCCGGTGACAATATCGCCTTCGCGGTTGGCATACTCTTCGAACTTCTTGTCGCGCTCTGCTTCGCGGATGCGCTGACCCATCACCTGACGAAAAGTCTGTGCCGCGATGCGACCCAATTCGTTCTTGTCGGGAGTGTCGTCGCGCTGGTTGACCCAGTTACCGTCTTCGTCAATGTCAAAAGCGGTGAATGTGATTTCAAGAGTGTCGGTGTTGAGACCGACTTCAACTTCTTCAGCCGAACCAGGACGACGCTTGTATGCGGTCGCCAAAGCTTCTACGAGCACCTGCAGAAGGGTCTCTTCTGAAATGTTCTTTTCGGCCGCCAACATTTTGATGGCTTCTTTCATGTCTAGATTGCTCATGACTGGGATGACTCCTGGTCGTTGTCGTTGTGGACGTGGTTGTCGGTTTCGTTATCTAATTCGTTGTCTGCATCAAGATCTTCGAGATCGTCGTTGCGATCAAGAAAATCATCAATTTCTTGCTCAGAGTCTGCCGTCGAAGAGGCCGAACTGCTCGTGCCACTGGACTTTGATGTACCCGCGGGCGCCGATTTTTTATTTCCCTTGGCCCCGGCTTTTGTACCTTTGCCGGGCTTATTACTTGGCTTGGCTTGGGCCTCCCAGACGAAAATCGTCTTCGCACGGTCAATCTGGTCGTACGGGATGATGCGTTCTTCGCCATTGGCCAAACGCAACAGGAATGTGTCGGGGCCAGTTGATTCGATGACTCCACTCAAGCGACGTTCGCCATTGATGACATTTTGTAGGCGAATCGCCGCCGATTTGCCTGTTTCACGCTGAAAATGACGTGGTAGGCGCAGATTTCGCTCAAGACCTGGGCTAGAGACTTCAAGGGTGTAATGGCCAGGCACGGGGTCATCGTGATCAAGTTCGCGTGAAATGAGGCGCGTGCACCGAGACAATTGATCGACATCGATGCCACCGGGCGAACCAGGGGGTGTATCAACGGTGATCTTAACAATTCCGCCGTTGTACTCAAGGTCGTACATTTCGAGACCGAGGTCGGCCAACACTGGAGTGATCAATGCTTCGATTCGTCGTGAGACTTGGTTTTCAGACATCAATTCACCTCCATGTTGTCAAAATTTCTATGTTCTTCACTAGATATGTCCTGAATATGTACAGAATTTGCACTCGTCTGGGTCAAATATGACCCCAGTGACTAAAAAAGACGAGGGCTATAGCCCTCGCCTTTCAGACCCACCGAAATGGAAATTCTCTTCAGACCTTCTCAGCATACAAGGGTGCGAGTGCTAACCGACACGAGTGATCTCCCTGAGTTGATGGTTCACGATCGGTAACCTGTCAAAATGTTGCGTTTATCCAGCCTGTTCGTCCGCACCCTGCGCGAAAACCCCTCCGATGCCGAGGTTCCAAGCCACCAATTGATGGTTCGAGCTGGCTATATCCGTCGGGCGGCCCCGGGAGGATACACCTGGCTCCCCCTCGGCTGGAACGTGTACCGAAATGTTGAGCGCATCGTGCGCGAAGAAATGGACGCCGCCGGTTTCCAAGAGGTCCACTTTCCGGCTCTGCTTCCTCGCGAACCCTACGAAGCCACCAATCGTTGGACCGAATACGGGCCCAACTTGTTTCGCCTTCAGGACCGCCGTGGCGTCGACTATCTACTAGGCCCCACCCATGAAGAGATGTTCACGCTGCTGGTCAAAGATCTCTACAGCAGTTACAAAGACCTTCCGCTAAGCATTTACCAAATTCAGACCAAATTCCGCGATGAGGCCCGCCCGCGTGCCGGCTTATTACGTGGCCGCGAATTCGTGATGAAGGACTCTTATAGTTTTGATATCGATGACGCGGGCCTGACCGCAAGTTACGAAGCCCACCGTGCGGCCTACATCAAGACCTTTGAACGGCTCAACCTTCCGTTCGTCATCGTGTCGGCTATGTCAGGAGCCATGGGTGGATCAAAGAGTGAAGAATTCTTGGCACCGCTTGAAGTTGGCGAAGACACTTTCGTACGTTGCGTGACTTGTGGTTACGCCGCCAACACCGAAGCTGTCACCGTGCCGACTCCGCCTGCACTTGATTTCTCAAGTGCGGCACCTTCACAAGTTGTCGACACACCCGACACACCAACGATCGCCACACTTGTTGATTTGTTGAATGCTCGTACCGACATCAATTCAGCACTTGGCAAAACCACTGCCTGGACCGCTGCCGACACACTCAAAAATGTGATCATCATGTTGCGCCATCCCGATGGTCGACGCGAACCGCTAGCGATTGGTTTACCCGGTGATCGCGAAGTTGATATGAAGCGCGTCGAAGCACAAGTTGGCCCTGCTGAACCTGATGCATTTACCGAAGCAGATTTCGCCAACTATCCCGCACTTGTGAAGGGATACATCGGTCCCGATGTTCTCGGCTCAACATCATCGTCGAAAATTCGCTACCTCGTTGATCCGCGCGTTTCAACTGGAACAAGTTGGGTAACTGGTGCAAACAAGGCCGACAATCATGCGGTTGGATTGGTCTGTGGTCGCGACTTCACTCCCGACGGAACCATTGAAGCCGCCGAAGTTTTGCCCGGCGACATATGCCCGACATGTGCCGCGAATCATGCAACGGGCGTTCTCGAAATGGCACGCGGTATTGAGATCGGTCACATTTTCCAATTGGGTCGCAAATATGCCGAAGCGCTCAACCTCACCGTGCTTGACCAAAATGGCAAACAAGTTGTGGTCACCATGGGCAGTTACGGCATTGGTGTTTCGCGTGCTGTTGCCGCAATCGCCGAAGCAACGCTCGACGACATGGGATTGTGCTGGCCCCGCGAAGTTGCACCAGCCGATATTCACATCGTCATCGCAAGCAAAGGCGCGGACGCAATTGCCGAAGAAGCCGAGCGTCTTGCAGGCGAGCTCGAAGCATCAGGATTGCGAATTTTGTTAGACGATCGTATGTCGGTTTCACCAGGTGTGAAGTTCAAAGATGCCGAACTCATTGGCGTACCAACCATTGTTGTCGTGGGCAAAGGTCTGGCCGATGGAGTGATTGAAGTTCGTAACCGCGCTAATGGTGAACGCAGTGATGTCGCGATTGGTGATGCCGTTGCAACATTACGCACAATCTGTGAGCGGTCTGGAAACTGATCATGAAGTTGGTGCGAGGTGTCGTGCAGCATTATTCGTGGGGTCACCAAACATCGATCCCGCGTTTGCTTGATATTGAACCCGATGGTCGCCCTTGGGCCGAGTTATGGTTCGGAACCCACTTAGGCGGCGCCTCAAAAGTATTAAGCGTTGACGATGCAACTGCAGCAGCATTGCGTCGAAGTGCAACTGACGACACCGGCGGACAATCAGTTCCATTGGTGTCGGTTGCGGGCGAATTGCCATTCTTGTTAAAGGTCCTTGCAGCCGCCGAGCCCTTGTCGCTACAGAGCCACCCATCAAGTGAACAAGCCAAAGCTGGATACGCTCGTGAAAACCGCCTCAACATTCCAGTCGGAAACTCACGACGTGTTTATCGCGATCCATTCGCTAAGCCCGAACTCATTTGTGCACTTGGACCCTTTGAAGCGTTGTGCGGATTCCGAGAACCCGTGGCAACTGTTGAACTTTTGCATTCAATCGGTGGCGGAGCATCGATCATCGCTCGCTTACTCACCGACCATGACCTCAATCACACCATGCGCTATTTGTTCAGCGGCGGTCGAGAAATACAGGATCTCATCAAAGATGTTATTGAGGCGTGCCAAAACCACGATTCACCCAGTGCACAATGGGTCACTCGCCTTGCGGTTGCGTATCCCGATGACCCCGCAGTAATTGCCTCTTTGCTTTTGAACTACGTGACATTGCAAGCCGGCGAGGCCCTATATCTTGACTCTGGCAATTTGCACGCCTACTTAAGTGGTTCTGGCATCGAAGTCATGGGGTCCAGCGACAATGTGGTGAGGTGTGGTTTAACGAACAAACACGTTGATGTCAATGAACTACTTGCAACTGTCGTGGCTCAACCACTCCTCGATCCCATCGTGCGGGCTACCCCGGTTTCAAAAACTGAAGCGGGTCGCTTATGGCAATACGAAACCCCAGATGCGCCGTTTACATTGTGGGTGCATCAAATTGACGGAACCGAAACACTGCGTGCTCGCACCCGCGAACTCACATTGTGTGGAGTGGGTGCAACCAATCTGTTGCACCGCGGCGAAGTGTGTTATCTCGCACCAAGCGAAGAAATAACACTTAGTGGCAAAGCAACACTTTTCCGAGTTACCGAAAACAATTAGTTCGATCAACGAACGATTGTTGACTACTAACTCTTTTTGCGAATTTCCACGATGCGCTCTTGCGCATTATTGACGTCATCGCCTTTAGCGTCCAACAACAATGATCGATCTTTTGCTGCTTCACGTTCGGCTTTTTCCGTGTCAACTCGAGCAATAGCTGCTTCTGCACCGTGTTCGTGGATGTATTCAGCCCATTCAACGAGTGCTTCAACCATTTCACTTTCGGGCACAACTGCCACGTTACGACCCTTCACGAATAAGTGACCACGCTTATTGCCAGCAGCGATACCAAGATCCGCTTCGCGCGCCTCACCTGGACCATTCACGACACAACCCATCACCGCAACTTGCAAAGGAATCTTGCGTTCACCGAAAGCTTTCATCGCGCGATTGGCGACATCGATCACATCAATTTCGGCACGACCGCAACTGGGGCAGGCAATAAGGTCTACGTTTTTTCGTTCGCGAAGTCCGAGGGCTTCAAGTAATTGCCGTCCGGCACGAGCTTCTTCAACAGGATCAGCGGTGAGGCTGTAACGAATCGTGTCACCGATTCCTTCCAGCAGAAGTGCGGCAATTCCCGCCGTTGCTTTGAGCAAGCCGTTTGGCAACGGACCAGCTTCGGTGACACCAAGGTGAAGCGGATGATCAGTGACTTCACTGAGTTGGCGATACGCCTCAACCATGAGCGGAACATTTGATGCCTTCACGCTGATCTTGATCTGATCAAAACCAACTTCATCAAAATAGGCAATCTCGCGCAATGCTGATTCAACCATTGCTTCTGGTGTGACCTTGCCGCCGTACTTTTCGTATAACTCGGGATCAAGTGAACCACCGTTAACTCCGATGCGAATCGGAATACCACGATCTTTGGCTTCACTTGCGACGGCCTTGATGTGTTCGGGTCGACGAATGTTGCCAGGGTTCAAACGCAAGCCATGAACGCCAGCCTCCAGCGCGGCGAGCGCCATCTTGTACTGATGGTGAATGTCGGCGATGATCGGCACCGGCGAACGAGGCACAATTTGGGCGAGACCTTCAGCTGCTTCAATTTCGTTACACGTACAACGCACGATGTCGCAACCGGCAGCAGCAAGAGCGTAAATCTGTTGCAGAGTGCCCTCAACATCAGCGGTCTTGGTGATGGTCATTGACTGCACAGTGATTGGCGCTCCCCCGCCAACAGGAACTTTGCCCACCATGATTTGCCGAGTGGGGCGACGATTCGTGAGCGAGTCTGCAGAAGATGACATCTCTTACATTCTGTCAGCGTTTAGAACGGTCGTGTGATATCGAGATATAAACCTGTGAAAGTTAAAAACAGCAGCAAAGTCAAAACCATGACTGTCACTGGCCACATTTTTTCCACATCGGCTCGATAGACGCGATTCTTGCGACTGCGAATTCGCTCATATGTTGCGATGGCGGCGTGACCACCGTCAAAGGGCAACAGCGGCAACAAGTTAAAGAGACCAACGAAAACATTGATTGAAGCGAGTACTTCAAGGACCCCATACAAACCATCCCGGTCACCAATATCACCCGCAACCTTGGTGATCCCGACAACTGTTGTCGGACGCTTCATGGGATCAGCATTTTCATCAGTCAACTGAGTCCACTGATTCGCTGGATTGACAATCGTTCCGATACCTGAGATCGTGCTGCCCATGCCATTCCATAAGTCGCTCGCGACATGACTCGATGCCGACACCAGACCCAACTTGTCGCGACCATAACTATCGGTACCGACTCCGAGGTATCCAATACCCGGAGTCTCATCCGTCGGGTGCGGATCTAACACGACATTGACGGTCTTCACTGAACCATCATCACCAGGACCCTTTTCTGCGAAGACAACCGTGATCTCGTCTCCCGCTTGCGATGAACGCACCAATGTCCGCAGGTCGTCCGCTGACGCCAACTCAGTGCCATTTACCGACACAATTTCATCGCCGAGTCCGATACCGACGCCAGCCGCTGGAGAATCTTCAGTGATCGCATAAACCTGCACGACACCAGTGTCTTGATAGCGACCACCCGCGGTATACACGAACAGCATGATGACAACTGCGATAATGAGGTGCATTATTGAACCCGCAGTGATCACCAACAATCGCCAACGATAGGGCTTAGCAGAATACGCGACCTCTTCATCGCCAGCCTCAACAGGGTCAAGGTTGTTCATGCCGACGATACGTACGAATGCGCCAAGTGGCAAGGCCCGAACTCCGAATTCAACACCCTTGCGATGCATACTCCAAATCTTTGGACCAAAGCCCATAAAGAATTGAGTGCGCTTCATTCCGGCCCAACCAGCAGTGACAAAGTGACCAACTTCGTGCAAGAAAACCGAAATCAAAAGTCCGGCGACAAGCACCAAACTCCAAATGTTGCTCATGCCAAGCCAGATCAATAATGCAACGATGGCAATACCCGACAAGATCGCAACGGACTGGCGTGGTTCTTTGGGGTCGGCACCAGGCTCGTCAACGGCCCCACCAGCCATCATTTCGTCTCTCAAAGATCGGTACACGCTCATAGGGATAGAACCTTATGCGCTACTTCACGCCCAATGCGGTCGGCCTCAATAATGTCATCACTAGACAGAGTGCCATTCGTCGCAACATGTTTTTGCAACGATGATTCAACAACGGCAGCGATATCAGGCCATTTCAAAGCCCCCGCCAAAAATGCCTCAACGGCGACTTCATTTGCCGCCGACAAAAACGCCGGTGCAGTACCACCGGTGCGCCCTGCTTGGTACGCCAATGACAAACAACGGAATGTTGAAGTATCCGGCGCGCTGAAGTCAAGATGAGTCAAAGTTGACCAATCAATCCGACCAAATGGTGTTCCGGTTCGGTTGGGGTGCGCGAGTGCGTAACCAATCGGCAAACGCATATCAGGCATACTTAACTGCGCCATGGTGCAACCATCAGTGAATTCGACCATCGAATGAATCACCGATTGCGGATGCACGACAACTTCAATCTGGTCGTAACTCACCCCAAACAATTCATGGGCTTCAATGACTTCAAGTCCCTTATTCATCAGTGTCGATGAGTCAATGGTGATCTTGGGACCCATGCTCCACGTGGGATGCGCTAACGCTTGCTCAACGGTGACTTCGGATAGGTCACTTAAAGTGCAACCTCTAAATGGACCACCGCTGGCTGTTAAAATGATACGCGAAACTTCAACACCTGGCCCAACCGTTGAACGCAAACATTGATGCACTGCGCAATGTTCACTGTCAACCGGAATGATCTCGGCACCTGACACTGAGCGCAACGGCTGAACAACTGGTCCTGCCGCAATCAATGATTCTTTATTCGCTAACGCGAGACGCTTACCTTGACGCAATGTCTCAAGAGTGACAGGTAAGCCAGCGAATCCTACGACGGCGTTAATCACAACATCGGCACCGTCCACAAGATCGACCATGTCGCGCACGACCCTGATGCCAGGAAGCGCTTCGCGCACTTCTGAATGACGCGACTCATCAGCAACGGCAACGACAACTGGGTGAAATTCACGCGCTTGAGCGATAAGCACATTGATACTTGAACCGAGACCTAGTCCATGCACGACGTATTCGACACCGGACCGACCTTGCGAATAACGCGCATTTTCAGCACGAATCACATCAAGAGTTTGGGTACCTATTGAACCCGAGCTACCAGCTATTGAAATGCGAACGGTACTCACCGTTCACATCACGAGGCGTAAGGCTGAAGCACCATCAACAAGTAATAAGCAGCCGGGAGGACGAACAAGAAGCCATCAAAACGATCAAGAACTCCGCCGTGGCCACGAATGACCGTGCCAAAGTCTTTGATGTCTAGGTTGCGCTTAAACATGCTCTCGACCAAGTCGCCAAGCGGTGCGAGTACTGCGACCACAATGGCCAACATCAATACTTCACCAACGTTGTTCCATGTCTCACTCTGCAGGCTGACAACCCACATCGCGATCAATGTTGCAAGTGTTCCGCCCATCAAACCTTCAACAGTTTTGTTGGGGCTGATCCAAGCACGAAGCGGCTTCTTGCCAGCAGCCGAACCAACGAACAAGGCACCAACGTCATTGGCTATCACGCCAACGGCAACGATGAATAAGGTGTCGGTACCGACATCGGCAAGACCGGGCACATTTGAAACGCCAGCCAACAGGGCGGCATATGAACCCATCATTCCGATCCACAAGAGGCCGAGTGAGGTGATAGCCATATTGGGCATCGGACTCGCTTGAATGTTTGTTGCGCCGACGAAAGAAACTGCGGCTGCCATCAATGCCAACGTGAACACCAAAGGCAATGCGCCGTCGCCAACCCAATAGGCAGCAAGCGGTGCACAAATGGATGCAGTGATGCCAACAATTGATGCGGGCCGATAACCCTTGTCAGAAACTTTTTCAAAGAATTCAACCGCAGCAAGACCACAAACCAGAACCACAATTGCCAAAACAGCAACCGGCTTCCACAACAGTGCAGCGATAAATGCGGCGAGCATCAACAGGCCGACGGCTATTGCTGTTGGCATATCGCGTCCCGCAACGCCAGGGCGCGCTGAAATGCTGCGCTGACCACGTTCATTCGGTAGGGCATCAGGACGCGGGCGTGGTCCCCGTTCAGTCGTTGGTCGCAAGCGACTGCCCATTGCTGGACGACCCTGGGAGTCATCGGTAACAATTGAAATTCGATTGGTACGACTGGTACCACTGGTGTCTGAAGCATCGTCACGACGAACATTCGGAATTGGACGGGTTGATGTTCCAGTCGTGTCATCGCGACGCGTTCCGCCAGATCCCTCGCCGAGGCGAACGCGCGGACGACCGCTGCTTGAGTCATCACTCGGCCGCGCGGTTGCACCGGACGGGCGATCGGGAATAGGACGAGGGGCTGAACCAGAGTAGGAACCCCACACGTCAACCTCGCCTGACTCTTCACGGTCCAGTTCGCGTGAAACTTCCCGAGAGACATCGCGCGACGAGTCACGCAGAATCGGGCGTGAGACCGAACCCGAGGGATCATCACCGAAAAGTCGTGGCAATTCGCCCGTGGACTTGTCTGTCCAATGCGGAAGTGATCCAGTATCGCTGTCGCCAAAACTCAACGGAGCCGGCTCGTCGTCACCTTCATCGTCGGAGAATCGGAGTTCACCGAAGTCTTCGAATTCATCGTCCTGGCTTGAGCCAGCACCCCTGCGCCACATGTCATCGCTCATGGTCCCGTCCTCTCAGACTTCCAGAAGTTCTTGTTCTTTACGTTGCACGGCCTTGTCAATGTGTTCGACACGGTCATGCGTGATCTTGTCTAGTTCTTTTTCCGCCCGCTCAAGTTCATCTGCGGACATTTCTCCGGCTTTTTCGGCCATTTCTAATTGCTTACGGACATCTCGTCGCACATTGCGAACTGCGACTCGACCATCTTCAGCCATATTCTTCACGAGTTTCACGTAGTCACGGCGTCGCTCTTCGGTGAGCATCGGGAAGTTGAGACGAATAATGACACCATCGTTTGATGGGGACATACCTAAATCGCTGTCGCGAATGGCCTTTTCAATGGCATTCAATGAGCCACGGTCATGAGGTTTAATCACCAGCGTGCGAGCCTCGGGAACCTGAAAACCAGCCAATTGTTGCAACGGCACATCAGCCCCGTAGTAACTAACAATGAGCTTTTCAACGAGAGCCGGTGTCGCTCGACCCGTGCGAATCGTGGTGAAAGATATTTGGGCGTGCTCGACGGCTTTATCCATCTTGTCGATGGCCTCGAGAAGGATGTCGTCAGTCACCCGACCAGCGTACCTATGGCGTGGCCCTCAAGAACGGATCTGATATTCCCAGGGGTACTGACATCGAAAACCACGATCGGAATTTTGTTATCGCGGCAGAAAGCGATTGCGGTGGCATCCATGACTCGGAGTTCTTTTTCGATCACATCCTTGTGCGAAATACGGTCATACCGAGAAGCGGTGGGATCAAGTTTGGGATCTGCGGTATACACCCCATCAACGCCCGAGTGGGTGCCCTTCAAGATGGCCTGGGCATCGATTTCTGCGGCCCGCAGGGCCGCAGCAGTATCCGTCGTAAAGAACGGATTACCTGTTCCACCAGCAAAAATAACGACGCGCCCCTTCTCCATATGACGTTCAGCCCGACGGCGAATATACGGCTCGGCGACCTTAGGCATTTCAATAGCAGTCATGACTCGGCTTTGTTGACCGACTCGTTCGAGCGCGTCTTGCAAGGCCAAACCGTTCATCACAGTGGCAATCATGCCCATGAAGTCGGCTTGAGCCTGGTCCATGCCCTGCCCAGCACCTTTTAAGCCACGCCAGAAGTTTCCACCGCCAACGACGACCGCCACGTCAATCTTCAGATTGTCTCGGACGTCTTTTATTTCGGTTGCAACCTGATGCAGGACCCCATTATCAAGACCAAAACCAGTCGATTCGGCTAAGGCCTCTCCCGACAGTTTCAGCACGACCCGCTTCCACGCAGGACGGTCGGCCTGACGGGATGAACCAGCGTCAGTTCCGGCCATGGTCAATCAGCCGATCTCAACTTGAGCGAAACGAACAATCTTCGCGCCGCCCAAAATTTGGGTGACCGACTGCTTGTCGTCTTTGGCGTAAGGCTGTTCGACTAAGCACACGTCTTTGTAAAAACCGTTGATACGACCTTCGACGATCTTGGGCAATGATGCTTCGGGTTTTCCTTCGTTGCGACTAATCGCTTCGAGGGTGGCCTTTTCTTTTCCAAGAACGTCGGCCGGAATTTCTTCACGGTTCAAGTACTTGGGGCGAGCGAAAGCAATGTGCACGGCGATGTCGTGAGCGAGTTCAACGGAACCGCCTTCGAGTTCGACGAGAACTGCATTGACCCCACGTCCACCTTGGATGTGCTGGTAACTGTCAACGATGTTGCCAGGTGCTGCTTCGATGCGTACGACTTCGCCGAGTTCAATCTTTTCTTTCAGAACGATCTTTAGGTCGTCAAGGATCGTGGCGCGCTCAGCAACGGCGGCTTCGCCTTTTGCGGCAACTAGTTCGGCCAAAGATTGTGCTTCACCCTTGAACTGATCGCTACCGGCAACGAAGTCAGTTTCTGACTTGAGTTTGACGATTGCACCGACATTGTTGGTGACGACAAGAGCAACAACGCCTTGGTTGTTGTCACGGTCATCGCGCTTGGCTGATGCAGCCAAACCCTTTTCGCGTAACCACTGCTTGGCCTCTTCAATGTCACCATTGTTATTTTCAAGAGCCTTCTTGCAATCCATCATGCCGGCGCCAGTGGACTGACGCAGACTCTGAACATCTTTGGCTGTAAACGACATTTCTCAGGCCTCCGAGGAAGAATCAGTTGCTTCGGCAACAGGTGCTTTTGATGCAGCAAGACGGGCTTCACGTTCGGCTTGAGCAGCGGCGGCTTGCGTGCGGGCGTTGGCTTGATCAGCAGCGAACTCGGCCTTTTCGGCGTCACTCTTTTCGGGTGCAACCAAACCGGGGTTGCGCTTTGATGCAATGTAACGACCTTCGATAACTGCTTCTGCGATCATCTTTGACATCAATTCGTTCGCACGAATTGCATCATCGTTACCGGGGATCGGGTAAGTGATGAGATCGGGGTCGACGTTGGTGTCAACGACTCCAACGATAGGAATACCGAGCTTGTTCGCTTCGGTGACGCCGATATGTTCTTTCTTGGTGTCAATGATGAAGACACACTGCGGGCGCTTGGTCATGTGGCGAATACCACTGAGGTTCTTCTGTAACTTGGCCAACTCGCGACTCTTCAAAAGAGCTTCTTTCTTCGGCATCAGATCAAATTCACCAGTCTCTTTGAGACGCTCAAGTTCAAGCATTTTCTGAACGCGCTTATGAATCGTTTCAAAGTTAGTGAGCATTCCACCCAACCAACGCTCGTTGATGTACGGCATGCCGCACTTCTCGGCGAATCCAGCAATGGGGTCTTGAGCCTGCTGCTTGGTACCAATGAACAGAACCGAACCGCCACCGGCGACCAAGTCACGCACGAATGCGTAAGCGGTCTCGATGCGCTCAAGGGTCTGCTGCAAGTCGATGATGTAAATATCGTTGCGCTCACCGAAGATGAAGCGACGCATCTTGGGGTTCCAACGACGGGTTTGGTGACCGAAATGAACTCGGGCTTCCAATAGTTGACGCATCGTGACGATGGCCATGGCACTGTCCTCCTGTTTCTGCGGTTAGGGGCATGGGACCTCGCATCACAAAGTGACGACCGCAGGATGAGGACCATGCGTTTTAATCCTTCGCAAGAAGTTGTTTCTTGCACATTTATTTCTTCAGGGGGGCAGGCTAGCGGGATCAGGCCCCAAAGTGCCACCTCACCTGCCAAAAGACGCCGGACAACTCAACTGAATTGTTGCTCGGCGACCGCCCCGTCGTGAGTTCGGAATCAGCCGCGCTCGAGTTCGTCGGATCGCCACATATGGCGTCGGATCAGCATAACGAGCCGGTTTTCCTTCACTGATGTATCGCATACTGAGATGGGTAAGTCCGTTGGAGACACCTATCGGTTCACCAGACGTCACGATCAGTCCCGACCGAACATTGGGGTCAATCACGAGTCCCCCAACGGTGATCATCACTGCAGGTTCAAATCCAGTGCTCGGCGTGGGATCAATCGTCACGAACTGCTGATCAACGACCTTGCCCGCAAAGGTAATCCTCCCTGCCACGGGGGCAACGACTGATTGACCCACCGACTGCTCAAAGTCAATTGTTCGACGCCCCGGGCAATAGACGCAGGCCGGTTCGACGTAGGGAAACGCCACCGCCGTATCAACAGGTGGCACCAAACAACTTGCTGTCACGAGAAAAGCAAAAAGAGTCACCAAACAGCGTGAGCAAAAGTTAACGAGCAACGGTGAACAAATTTTGGCTTTATACGCCAGTGGCTGACATGCGCGCCCGCAACATGATGATCGCCTTTGAGTGAATCTGTGACACGCGACTTTCGGTGACGCCAAGCACCGAACCAATTTCAGCCAAGGTCATGCCTTCGTCGTAGTACAACGCAACCACGGTGCGTTCCCGTTCGGGCAGGCTACGAATTTCTGAGCGCATTGTTTGGCGCAACTCTTGATCTTCAACGATTGCATCGGGACCCTGATCAGGCGAAGCAGGCAATTGACGTTGTTCGCCGTCGCCGCCGCCGACAACATGGTCAAGAGGACCAACATTTGCAACCGAAATTGTTGATAACCACTTCTGCAATTCTTCAAAATCAATACCGAGTTCGGCACAAATTTCTTCATCAGTTGGCGCACGCTTGAGTTCATTCCCAAGCTTGGCAACTGCAGTTTCAATTTGCCGTGAACGTGAACGCACCGAGCGCGGCACCCAATCAAGGGCGCGCAATCCGTCAAGAATTGCACCCTTAATGCGCGGCACTGCGAAGGTTTCAAACTTGAATCCACGGCTCGGATCAAATCGATCAACCGCGTCCATCAATCCGAACACACCGGTGCCATTCAGTTCACCGGTATCAATACCTGCTGGCAATCCAGCGGCGACACGGCCAGCGACAAACTTCACGAGTGGCGAGTAATGCACGATCAATTGATCGCGAGCAGCCTCATCACGCTCTTCTACCCAACGCACCCAAGCCCGCTCAATGGCCGGCGTTGTGCGAGACGGTTTTTCCTCGGGCGCATGAGTTTTATCGGTGCTGTTTTCGGGCTCGGTCATGTTCGTAAAACGTTCGTCAGTTGCAGAGGCGTCATGCCCAGACCGCTAGGCCCGAGGATGAGTACTTGTATACACCGACCGTAGACGCTCTTTACTGACATGCGTGTATCGCTGGGTCGTCGCCACGTCGCTATGACCCAAAAGTTCTTGGACTGACCGCAGATCGGCCCCTCCATCCAGCAAATGAGTGGCGTAGGTATGGCGCAAAGCGTGAGGGTGCGTGGGATTCGCCGAGCGCTCGTCGAGAACCCTGCGCACATCGCGAGTTCCGAGTCGGCCACCTTTTGAATTCAAGAACAGGGCGGTCCCAGAAAGCTCGCCCGTCACTTCAGGTCGCGATTTCAGCCAGTCCTGGATGGTTTCAACGGCCGCAAGAGACATCGGGACCCGCCGTTCTCTACCGCCCTTACCCCACACCGTGACGACACTGCGCTTGAGATCAACACTGTCAATATCAAGATTGCACAGTTCGCTGACGCGCAGACCACTTCCGTACAGCACTTCAAGTAGCGCATCATTGCGACAGCGACGCCACAGAGGTTCGGCTTCGTCGATCTCGGATGGTTCGAGCAACATTTGCAACTCTGTTCCATCAAGAACTCTTGGAAGGCGACCTTCGCCCGTTGGCGCGCGCAAGGCAATGGCTGGATCAACCTCAACTAAACCAGTTCGGCGAGCCCAAGAAAAGTAGCGCCGCAAGGCCGACGCTTTACGGGCAATGCTGCGTTTAGCAAATGAGCGTGATCCGAGATAGGCCAAGTAACGGCGCAAGATTAAGCGGTCAACGCGGACTGGCGTATCGGCCAATCCCCTTTCGGCCCATTCAACAAAATCAACGAGGTCGCTGCGATAGGCCACCGACGTATTTTCAGAGACCGATGTCAACGAACCAATGAAGTCATCAACTCCCCACGTTGTACTGAACGTTTCGCCGGCTGATTGATTCACAATTTCAGAGTACAGAGTCGATGAGACCCTTATCGGGCACCTACGCGTTCAAACCAGCCAGCGGTACACATCAGCCAACCATGTGCCTCTAATCGACCGAGGCTGACAGCCACATCACCAAATGACATTGCCAGTTTTTCACTGGCCAATCGGGCAACTTCATTCAGTGTGAGTGGATCGGTGGTGATTAAGTCAAGGACATCTGAATCGGGCCACAGTGGCAGTTGACGTGCATCAAAACTTGGCACAATTCGCCGGGTATCAAGACCTAGCGCCATCAGTACATCTTCTGGCTCAATCGCGACTAAGGCACCATCACGGATGAGCATATTGGTCCCTTGCGCAGCTTTTGTGGATGTGGCACCGGGTACTGCCATCACTGTGACGCCGCGATCTAATGCCTCACGGACAGTGATTAAAGAACCACCGTCGAGACGAGATTCGACGACAAGCAACACTTCGCTCAACGCCGCAATGATGCGATTGCGTAAAGGAAACCGATAAGGCAACGGTCTGGTACCTGGGAGGTTTTCGGATAGCAGCAAACCGCGTTCACCGACCTCGGCCCACACGCTGTGATGCTCACGTGGATAGACCACGTCGAGTCCAGTTGCCACCACCGCGATTGGGCCAGCAAACATCGTTGTGTCAAGGGCCGATTTATCAGAAAGGGCCGACAGGACACCCCAATGCGCCGCGACATCAATGCCCCGCGCCAAACCCGAAACCACGGCAACGCCATTTTGTGCCAACGTCTTGCCAAACGTGAATGCCGTACTGCGGCCGTGCTCTGTTGCATTTCGCGTTCCAACAATTCCGACTCGACGACATGAGAGCAATTCAAGATTGCCACGCGAATACAACAAGGGCGGCGCATTCTGATCATCGTTCAACTGCCGTGGATATTGGCCACGACCAACAACGTGTAGGTCCATTGTTTCAAGTGCTTGCGGTAGATCGACAGTGCCAGCAAGAGCTTCGCACCAGACATCGCCCAGCATGCGTTTGATTGTTTTTGAACATTGAGTCGTCAATAGCGCATGAACATTTGGCGCAACATCAACCATTGGCGAAGAATGCCCGACTGACCAACCACCTAAAACCGCACTGATCTCACTGGGTTCTCCCAACGACAGCAAAGTCCGTAACCGTTTTGGGGTCATCCATGGCAGTAATGCAAGTCGCGTTGCCATGTCTTTGGGTGATTGGACGGGCTGTTGTGTCTCGATCGGATGTTGTGTCTCGACCGGATGTTGTGACTGAATCGACATGGTTACACCACTTGCCGCAAGTCATCACCTCGACGTGGCGCAATCCGCGCCCGTAACGCTAAGGCCGCGGCAATGTGTCGATCGCTCAGTGCGCCCTCGTGTAGATCGCGGTCGGCCAAAGTTCGTGCAACTCGCCGCACTCGATGAAGTCCGCGTCCGGTCAGCCGACCAATTTCTAATTCGTAACGCAACAAACTCATCCCCGCTTCAGAGACTGGAGCAAACTGTTCCAGCAACTCACCTGACAAACGTGCGTTCAACATCCCCTGTCGTTTGATTGCAACCGATCGCGTGCGCAAAACGCGAGCGGCCACCGATTCAGTGTTCTCCCCCAGTTTTCCTCCCAGCAATTCATCCACTCCTGGACGGTGCACCAAAACACGCACATCAAATCGATCAAGAAATGGGCCGTTAAAGCGACGCCGATATCTAGCGAGTGCCGCTTCATCGCATTCGCATGAACCTGGAGCACCGCCGCCACAGGGGCATGGGTTGGTCGCACCAATCAAGGTGAATCGAGCGGGCAGAGACACTCGCGTGTTCGCTCGCGCAACGCGCACGACCCCTTCTTCAAGTGGTTGTCGTAAACCGTCAAGAGTTGACGGAGCGAACTCACCTAATTCGTCAAGGAAGAGCACCCCACCGTGCGCCAATGAAACTTCACCAGGTCGCATTGAGGTCGACCCACCACCCACAATCGATACTGCGCTCGCCGAATGATGGGGCATGCGGATGGGCGGCCGTGTCACAAGACCATTCGCAGGAAGCGGTTCGCCTGCCGCCGAACGAATCATCGTCGCCTCAAGTGCTGTCTCGTCATCAAGGACGGGCAAAATACCGGGCAATCGTTGAGCCAACATGGTCTTCCCTGAGCCTGGTGGACCAACCAACAAAAGGTGATGCCCTCCACTCGCCGACAGTTCAAGACCAAGTCGCGCTGCCGTCTGACCTCGTACGTCGGACAGATCAGGAATCTTTTCGGTGGCGACATCTACGCCTTTGTTTTCGTTGTTTTCTGGCCAGGCCATATTGCCGACAAGACATTCCGCAACTTGACGCAAAGATTGAGCGACGCTCACTGCCGGAGGACGAGCAATGCGGGCTTCGGCAACATTGCCAGTTGGAACAATGACTCCTTGTAGCGGTTTCATTGACGGGAGTTCGTATTCGTCATCGTCACCTGTTGGTGTTCCGTTACGAATCGCCATCACCATTGGGGCAACTCCACTCACCGCACGCACGCGCCCGTCAAGAGCCAGTTCACCGATGAAAGCAAAACCATCTGCGCACTCGGCAGGCAATTGCTCGTCACTAATCAACAACGCAATGGCAATTGCAAGATCAAGAGCACTACCGACTTTCTTGTGCGTGGACGGGGCAAGGTTCAAGGTGATACGCCGACTCGGCCAGTAGAACCCACTCGTCACAATGGCCGCACGAACACGATCGCGAGCCTCGCGACAGACATCATCGGGTCGACCCAAAATTGTGAACCCTGGCAATCCCAGCCCGATATGCGCTTCCACCATGACCTGACAGCCCGTGGCGGCGACCACACTTGCAGAACGTACTGCAGACAACATGCATTCCTCCAAAATGACTAATCGCAGAGATTTCTGCTCGCGACATAGTGGGGATGACCTCAAATTCACGGCGACATGCAGCGTGACATAACTCAGAGGCCAGCGTCTGAGAGACTATGAACTCATGAATTTCACTAGTGGTCTACCTAAGGTTTTGCTGACAACTGGATGCGCGCTGATGTTGACAGCCCTCAGTGTCGGATGCAGCGACACCGAACGCGGTGGAGCCAACTTCTGCGGCGCACTAGAAAAGCAACTACCTGGACTTACTGGTCCGTTGACCGTTACCTCAGATATCAAAGATTTACTCAGCCGTTATAAGAGTCTGTCCAAAATCACTCCACTTGCCATTGAAGCTGATTGGAAGACAGTCACCGCACTCATCGATCAGGCCGCCGATGTTGATCCCGAAGATCCGCTCAGTCGGCAAGAACTTGCTGATGCGGCCTATAAAGCCGAACGACCCGCGCGCAATATTGCGACGTGGGTCGAATCAACGTGTGGCCTAGCAATGCCTGATGTCGTTGGTCTTGAAGGCAGCGTTGCGCCCCCAACCACTCTTGCGCCGTAGCGCAACAAGATCAGCGAATTTCGCCGCGCTTCAAAATTACTTTGTCAACCAAGCCATATTCTTGAGCTTGTTCGGCAGTGAACCAGCGATCGCGTTCGGCGTCAGCCTGAATTCGTTCAAGGGTTTGACCCGAGTGGAACGCTGTAAGTTCTGCCATCCGACGCTTGGTGTAACCCAGTTGCTCAACTTGAATGGAGATGTCGGTGGCCTGACCGCGAAGTCCGGCGAGGGGCTGATGCATCATGATGCGAGCGTTTGGCAACGTGTAGCGCTTGCCAGTGGTTCCAGCGGTCAACAAGAACTGACCCATCGAAGCGGCTAGTCCCATACACACAGTGGCGACATCACAGCTAACGAATTGCATGGTGTCGTAAATCGCCATACCGGCAGTAACTGAACCGCCAGGGCTATTGATGTACAACCAGATATCGGCTGCGGGATCTTCACCTTCGAGGTACAGCAATTGAGCACAGATCTGGTTCGCCATGTCATCGTTGACATCAGTGCCCAACATGATCACGCGATTCTTCAAGAGGCGCGTGAAAATATCGGAACGTCCGGCGCCATCGCCGGTATCAAGGCCCACGGGAGCAGTTGGATAAAAAGTCATACGGAGAGACTACCCCTCGGTATGACATAATGTGGGGGTGACGACACCCGAAAAGTTCACACCAAGTACAGACGACCTCATCCAGAACAATCGACGTTTTTCCCTGAGTTTCCCTGATAGCGGACTTGCCCTTGCTCCCAAGCGTCACCTTGCGATAGTCGCTTGCATGGACAGTCGCATGGACATTTTCCAGATGCTCGGGCTTGCTCATGGCGATGCTCACATCATTCGCAACGCGGGCGGAGTAGTGACCGATGATGTCATACGTTCGCTTGTGCTATCGCAACGTCGTCTCGGCACTCAAGAAGTCATCCTGATCCACCACACCAATTGCGGTCTGCACAACGTTGACGAAGACGAGTTCAAACACGAGATTGAAGATGAATGCGGAATTCGCCCCTGGTGGGCTCTTGAATCGTTCCGGGATCCATTTAAGAGTGTGACGCAAAATATGAAACGTTTAAGAATGAGTCCATTTATTAAGCACAAATTGCATATTCGGGGTTTTGTCTATGACGTCAAAGATGGTCTTTTGCACGAAGCGCCTAGCGCCTGATTCCCGATAGCACCACTGCGACGCGAGCCGTGTTCGCCAGCTGCGATCGCACTGCCAGCAGACCAGCAACGCCGGCAGTTCCGGTTGGGCTTGCACTAATTGATGTCGTTCGTGGCGCGAGTCGCGATGCTTGAATAACTTCAGACTCCCGTGCAACCACAACCCTGCCACCCGTACCTTGAATCTGGGCGAGATCGGCAACCCAGTCATACGTCTCATCATCGAGAATTCCGTCGGCTAATGAAACAGGCTCAGATTCCCATGGCCACATGTGTTGCGTCCAATTTTGCGCAGATTTTGCATCTAATTGCGCAGTATTCCAGGCTCGAGATAACGGCGCGCATCCTTCGGTTTGCACTGCCACAAGGGGCGCGGCGATTCCCGACTCACTGAGTCCGCGCGAAAGCGATGCCGCAAAAGCACCACCACCGACTTGCACAAACACCGCGTCGAGTTCGGAAATGTTTTCGTGCGCTAATTGCTGCCCCATTTCCCAGCCAATGGTTCGTCCACCATCGAGACACAGTGCATTTTCCGGACCTTGCACGCTGAACGGTATTGAACCACTGTTGACAGCTTCGCGGAATCGCAAAACTGTGGGATCGCCAGGAGGGTCTTGACTTTGGCGCGCACAACGAGTGATTCGTGCACCAAGCGCAGTGAGCGTTTCAACAACGACGCCTCCGGCCCACTCTGGAATGAAAACGTTAATTGGCCACTTTGCGGCAGCTGCCAGAGTGGACGCAGCGATTGCCGCATTGCCACACGACGAGATGGCAAGAGTTGGACGTGACGCCGTGTTGACCCACGGCGCGATGCCAAGTTCTTCGGCAACGAAAAGGTGCAAAAGAATTGACATCAAGTGTCGGGCCTTCTGGCTGCCGCCGACATTGTGAGTTTCGTCTTTCACCCAGATTCCGCCTGGCAATTCAAACGACAATTCATCACTGAAGGCGGACTGATAAATCAATGGCGTGGTAACGAAACCAACACCACCTACTTTGGTGATCGCATCATCAATTCGTTGAACAAGAATGATCGTTTGCTCATCGGTCATTCCGTTAGTCGTAGCAAATTGCCACCACATCATGTTGCGACGAAAAGCAATGAACGGATTGGGATGACTTTCAACAATATGTTGATCGCTCTCATCAATCAACAAAACATGATGTCGATCACCATTCTCGTTAGGGCAACGCCACGGCGCAAACGTGACAACCGAAACTTCTTCGGCGCACGTTGCACACGTGAATCCAGACATTGTGTGAATTCAGCCTTTGGCGACGCGGGCGTTGAAATCAGTGATCATCTCATCCCAGATCGGCAGATAACGGCGCAAACCCCGCCAGAACGACTGCTCGCGACGCGCTTCAAACAACTCAAAGGGTGTGCCCTGCTGTTCAACCCACGTGTAGTAGCCCAAGTTGAAAATACGATTACGGTCGCGCTCGGTGCATTCAATCATGTCTTCTGTAGTGACATGACCAAAGTGACGCCCAAATACTTCGGCTGCATCAACTGCGGTCATTTCACCGTTGAAGCGTTCTGCAAGTGTGGTGACTCGTGAACTTGGATACAACGCTCCACCGTCGGTTGCAACTGTTATGACTGCTTCGTCGGGTCCGAGGTTGAGCAACTTTGACGTCTTGATTGCGGCAAGAGTGTTGCAGATTGACGAGAAACCAAAGTGCGCCAGAGCGTCAATGAGTTCGGCAGACAAACCTTTTTTCTCGGCGAGATAGGCGCGACCAGCAGGAGTATTGAAAAGAACATCAAGTTCGTCAGTTGCCTGATCGCTAATACCACAGATGACATCGCTGTTCGTAATGTTATGAATCAATGGAATGTGCTTATCGCCAATTCCTTGAATGTTGTGTTCTCCGAAACCATTCTCGAGCATGGTCGGACACTCAAGTGCTTCAACGGAAACGATCTTTGCGCCGTAATCATCCTTCAAACGATCACCAGCTGCGATAGTTCCGGCTGAACCAGTTGCCGACGTAAATGCGGCGAGTGAAATATCGCGCCCGGCTTTCTTCATTGAGTCACGGACAGTTTCAAACACGTGACCAAAGGCGCGTCCAGTGACTTCGTAGTGACCGAGATGATTAGAGAATTCACAGAACTGATTGAAGATGAAGTTCACGGGGTCTTTATCGAGTTCATTACATGCGTCATAAATTTCTTTAACGTTGCTCTCAGTGCCAATGGTCTTGATGACATCTTCAGCAGGGTTAGCACACCATTTGTCGAGCCAATCAAAACGCTCTTGGCTCATACCCGCGGGCAAAATCGCCACACCGCGACATCCCATGATGCGGCTGATTGCCACACCACCGCGTGCGTAGTTACCAGTCGATGGCCAAATAGCTCGGTGATACGTGGGATCAAACTGACCAGTCACAACTCGCGGAGCAAGACATGAATATGCCGCTAGCACCTTGTGCGCGGTGATCATTGGGAAGCGATCACCAAATACAACGATGATGGGGTTCGGTACACCCGTCAGCGATGACGGAAGAACAACGTGATCGGGAACAGTGACACGATTGCCGTTGAGATCGTTGTACCAATGCACACGCCACAAGTTGCGGGCGTCAGGACCTTGCGGATTGGCATCGCCGACAATTGTTGGATCAACCGAGGCCGGATTGGCCAACTGCGCAAAGGTGGGCAAAACAATTCCCTGTTCGCGAAATCGAGCAACACTGTTTGCCAAAGCCTTAGTATCAATAACTCGGTCGGCCAGGCCGAACTGGTTTTCTAGGGCGGCAGTTGTCTCTGAACTCACGGCGGTCGACGGCACGGATACAGTTTGTCAAAGAAATGCCGATTCCCACTGTCTTGCTCGAACTTCGTCTGAACATCGGTGAATTTTCCAACTCACTACTTGCGTTATTCAGAGATCCTGATCGAAATCGCGCAGATTCGCGGAGTCGCTATGACCTGCGACGCCAGGGCTATTGAGCAGAATCGAGCGTTGCCGCGGACGGCAATCTGATGTTGACCTAGCACTACTGTGCCATTGCCCCGGCCGCCGAAGCAGGCGACAGATTATGCGAATCCGAGCAGGTGGTCTCGCGTGGTGCATCCGGGCCAGACACCTCTGTTGAACGAGAGCAATTCGCACCAGCCGGCGATGACCGATGCAGTTACCGCATTAGCCCTCGATGATCTCTGAGACCTGCATTACTGGAGCGATATTGGTGTAGTTCTGCACGTCGGCCATGACATCGCCGGTCAGCGGCGAGCCCATAGCACCCTGAAAAGCTTCCAGAGAATCAAAAGTCATGTGCACGGCAGCCTCGTAAGGTCCATTGATGACCTTGTCGATCTGGGTGCCAACTGGGTTCCATGCTTTGGCGACCAACGGCACGTGGGTCGTGCGGTAGTAATCGTGATCGAAGGATGAACCTTCACCAGACGGGTAGAGGACAGATACGCGAATCATGGGTCCGACCGTACTACTTCATGACCACTTCTCCGTCACTTCCCCGTAGCCTGACACCCGCCATCACGACTTTGCGGGCGTGGCGAAACTGGCAGACGCGCAGGATTTAGGTTCCTGTACCGAAAGGAGTGTGGGTTCAAGTCCCTCCGCCCGCACTCGAACACCCGCTAGAACAGAGGCATGACTCGAATCTCCGATCTGCCCACTCCGGCGCTCATTGTTGATCGCCAGAAATTTGACGGCAATCTGGCGAAGATGATTGCAGTTCGACCTGGGCTCTCATTGCGCCCACACATCAAGGCCCACAAGTCAACTGCACTCGCGGCTCAACTCGCGGCAGTCGGGCATACGGCTTTTACATGTGCGACTCCTCGTGAAGTCATTGGCATGGCTCAGGCGGGACTCGGATCAGATTTGTTGCTCGCTAATGAAACCGTTGATCCGACGCGGTTGCGCGCGATGGCATCTTTGTTAAACAACTCTCGCATCACCGTCGCTATCGATTCTGACGTCACTGCACGAATAGTTGCCGAGAACGGGATTAAAGATGTATTGATTGATGTGAATGTTGGTATGCCGCGATGCGGAGTTCTGCCCGATCGCGCTGCTGCTCTTGCAGCATTCGCAGTTTCGCTTGGGCTCAATGTTCGCGGTGTCATGGGATATGAAGGACATTTGATGGCAGTCGCCGATCGTGTTGAACAACGTGCGAAAGTACGCTCTGCGATGGGCGTATTGGTCCAATGCTTTGATGATGTGCGATTGGTGAGCGGAAACGATTGCACGATCATTTCTGCGGGCGGTACCGGAACATTCGATTTATATGATCCGTCTGATCCAGTGCTGGCACGAGTCAATGAAGTGCAAGCCGGAAGTTATGCCTTGATGGACTCACATTATGGAAATTTAGATTTACCCTTTGAACAGGCTTTGTATGTCGTCGGAACCGTGATTTCAGTGAGTGACAGTTGGGCGGTGATCGATGTTGGTTTGAAGTCGTTGGGAATGGATCACGGCAATCCGACAATCGAAGGTGCGAGTGTGTGGTTTTGCAGCGACGAGCACATCACTTTCTCCATGAAAGATGGCCGACCACTTCCAGGCATTGGGAACCGAGTATTGGTTCAACCGGCACATATTGACCCGACGATTGCGCTGCATGAAGTGATGCATGTCGTTGACCAAATCGGGACAGGCGAAAAAGGAACAGGCGGACGAGTGATCGACTTCTGGCCCGTCAACCTCCGCCACTGGTAAACGGTAATTATCTACCACTTTGGATGGGTAGGGAGGGTGGTGGCAAGGGTGCGAAAGGCTCGGCCACGATGGGAAAGTTGGTTCTTTTCGTCGTCGCTCATCTCGGCAAACGTTCGCTGATCGCCCGCAAAGACTCCCGGCGTCGGCACGAACAGCGGATCAAACCCGAACCCCCGGCTTCCCCGCTCTGCTATCGCGATATGTCCGTCGCAACGTCCCTCAACGATGAGTTCAGATCCATCAGGGAAACACACGATCACCACGGTCACAAAATGCGCTACACGTTCGATTTCGCTCAAACAGTTTTTGTCGCGTAACGCGTCAAGCAACTTTGCCCGATTCGCCGCATACGGAGCTTCTGCATGATCAGGACGATCATTGGCATATCGCGCCGTACGCACACCAAGTTCGCCCGGCAAAGCATCAACAAACATTCCCGTATCGTCGGCCACCGCGGGCAATCCTGTCGCCTGCAAAATCGCCATCGCCTTCAATCGCGCATTACCCACCAATGTGTCAGCGTCTTCTACAACATCAGGAATCTCTTCCGGTCGCGGCAACAGACGCACCACACCATTGAGCAGTTGCTCGATTTCGTACACCTTGTCTGGATTGGCCGACGCACACACGACGACCGGCAACACGGGATCGCCTGTCACTTCAACAGTTCACTTAGCGCGAGGCGTTGGCAGACTTTTGAGCAACTGGCTCTGCAAATCAAAAATCTGCGCAAGTCCATTCTCGGCAAGCCCTAACAGCGAATCAAGTTCGCTTCGTGAAAATGCCATACCTTCGGCAGTTCCCTGCACTTCGACAAAGCGATTGAAAGTTGATCCCTTTTCACGCAACATCACCACATTCATGTCAACTTCAGCAGTGCTGTCTTCAACATACGGAAGGTCGATCACGGGCCTTCCATTCACGATGCCAACGCTGATCGCTGCACACAAAGATGTCAACGGATGCTGACTGATCACGCCGTTCTGCACCAAGCGCGACAGCGCATCGTGCAACGCCAAATAGCCGCCACAAATACTTGCCGTTCGCGTGCCGCCATCAGCCTGCAGTACATCGCAGTCGACAACAACTTGACGCTCTCCGAGCAAGCCCATATCGCACGAAGCCCGTAAACTTCGGCCAATTAAGCGCTGAATTTCCACGGTGCGACCACTCTGCTTGCCTTTAGCCGCTTCACGATCAACACGCTCGGGCGATGAACCAGGCAGCATCGAATACTCTGCAGTGACCCAGCCTTTACCACTGCCCTTCATCCAACGCGGCACATCTTCATCAATGCTCGCGGTGCACAAAACTCGTGTACGACCAAAAGAAACGAGCACGCTTCCCGCTGACATTTCGGTGAAGTCACGCTCAAAAGAAATCGAACGAAACTCATCATGCTGACGTCCGTCAAAACGCAAACCAGTTGTACTCATTTATTTATTTCCTTTGTTCCATATATCGACATTTGATAATTCGGGTCCCAACAAACGGGTCCCTAAAGCCTTAAACCAACTCACATCACCGCTCGACAGGAATGTATGTTCACCCGAACGATCGGGATTTGTCTTCAACATCAATTGATGGTTTAACTGATCACGCAATGCGAACGCGGTTTCATCGGCCGATGACACCAAGGTCACATCAAGGCCGACAACATCAGAGATCACGCGAGCCAAGTACGGATAGTGCGTACAGCCCAACAACAACGCATCAACATTGGCCTCAATAATCGGCGCCAACATTCGTTGAGCCAACAATGTCACTTCAGGGCCAGATGTACGACCCCGCTCAACAAATTCAACAAAACCTGGACATGCCGCACTAACCAATTTCACTGGCGCTCCCATTGAAGCTCGCGAGACCGCCAAGTCGTAAGCACCCGATCCAATCGTGCCGATTGTGCCAATGACACCAACAGTCCCTGATCGAGTGGCACGAACCAACGACTGTGCTCCTGGATCAATTACACCAATGACTGAAATATGCAAACCATCTGCAGCCAACTCAGCCTCAAGTTCATGCACTGGCAGTGCAGCCGCCGCCGTATTACACGCCACCACAATTGCTTTCGCGTTGTAGTCGCGCACCAGACTCCAGGCCAATTCGCGGGCGTACTCGCGAACGTCGTTCGGATCTTTGTCGCCATATGGGTATCGACCGGTATCACCGATGTAGACGATGTCTTCATTAGGCAATAAATCGATCACAGCCCGCGCAACAGTGAGTCCACCAAAACCCGAGTCGAAAATACCGATCGGCCCGTTGTTATCAATCTCACTGCTCACGACATTGAGGCTAGGCGAAAACCGGCCAAACGAGAGTTCTCTACCTCAAGCGCACTACGGTAAAACCATGAGCACTTACCGTCACATCGTTCTTTTCAATTGGAAATCTGACACCCCAGCAGGTCACGCTGAGAAGACTATTGAGGCACTTGGTCAACTTCGTCCAAAGATTCCCCAGATTCGCACGTATGAATTTGGCGTCAACGTTGGCATCAATCCCGGTACCTACGATTTTGCAGTGACTGCAACCTTTGACTCGGTTGACGACTACATCACATATCGCGATCACCCCGAGCACAAGGCTTTCATCGCCGAGTTCACCGCTCCGTACATTGACACTCGAGCGTCAATTCAGTTCAAAGTCTGAATTGATCTCAACTTGTTGATCGCAACCCTCCTCTCGCTAGGTGCCGCGATTCTGCACGCCGGATGGAACCTTGCGGTCAAACAATCTGGCGATCGCTGGTTGGCGTTGTGGGGTCTTTTCGTTGCTGGTGGATTGATCGGCTTACCGTACGCATTCATTGCCACGCTGCAGGGCGACCTTGGACTCGCCGCCTGGGGCTGGGCAGTAGCAAGCGGAGCAGTTCATGCTTTCTATATCGGACGCTTGGCCCGCACCTACGAAATCGCTGACTTCAGCGTCACGTATCCAATTGCGCGTGGCGGCGGAGCTTTGGTCGCCGCAATCGGTGGAGTGCTTTTCTTAGATGACCATCTCTCCCCACTTTCAATCATTGGCATCGTCATCGTTGTCGCAGGACTCGTCATACTTTCAGGACATGTTGATTGGGGTCATGTTTGGCCAGCGCTCATCGTCGCCAGTCTGATCGGTGCGTACACCGTCATTGACAGCAAAGGGTCGCGCTCAACTGTTGGTAGCGCCTATGCAATGGCGATCTTCGTTACTGGCGGAATCGGGACAACGATTCAAGGTCTTTATCGACGCAAATGGACAGAGATGAAAGCCAGTATTTCCCCAATGTGGCGTCAGTATTTTCTCACCGGGCTTGCCTCGCTCATCACCTATTGGATGGTGTTACTCGCCGTACGCCGCGCCCCTGTTGGCTATGTGACCGCGTTACGTGAATCAAGTGTGGTCTTCGCAACATTTATTGGCTGGAAAGTATTGAAAGAAGACAATGGAGTTCGCCGCATTCTCTCATCGTTGTTGATTGTGGCCGGACTCGTCACTTTGGTACTTGGCAGATAGCCAACTACAAACTACAAACGATCGGCAAGCCCCGATGCACGCGTGACCACAGTGCTCACCGCTGTTCGTAATGCTGCTTCGCTCGCAACAACAGTCAATTGCTCACGAGCTCTTGACACACCGGTGTACAGCAACTCGCGAGTCAACAGTCGCGAACGACCAGTCGGCAAGACGACGACTGCATGCCTATATTCAGAACCTTGACTTTTATGAATGGTGAGTGCATGCACCGTCTCAACTTCGGGCAAACGAACAGTCGGAAATTCGCGAGGTCCGGCAAGACCATCAAAGACAACCCGAATATCGCCCTGCGGGTCCAGACAAACAACACCGACGTCGCCGTTATACAGCTGATTACCATGATCATTTTTAGTAATCAAAATGGGTCGACCGACAAACCATTGTTTACGTGAAGCAGAACCAAGCCAACGATTAACGGTCCGGTTCCAGCCCGCAATACCAAGTTGGCCCGAGCGTGATGCACATAACAACTGCATGTCACCCAACTCTTCAAGGGCCCTGCCGTATTGCGATGTAGCAGCCAGATCAACGACCTCTTGAGCGTGTTGACGAACTGCAATACCCAAAGACTCAAACGCAGCGAGATCTGCTGACTCTTTGCTTGATGGGTCTATCCAACTCACGACACCACCACTGTTTCGGTGCGATTTCAGTAGATCAATCAATTGATCGGCATCCCCCGATTGAACAGCCTTGACCACTTGCTCAATTGGCGAACCGACGGCATATCGATACTGCGTCGTCAATCGCTTTGTACATCCGTGAAGTTTGCTTCCCTCGGCTTTGGCGGCCATTGATATATCTGCCAATACCGTTCCGGCGTCAACGCTTGCTAATTGCTCAGGGTCACCGACTAAAAACAACTCTGCATTTGGTCGCAAAGAAGCAAGTAATCGATACATCAATGACAAAGAAAGCATTGATGCTTCGTCAATAACGACCAAGTCGTAAGGCAAAGGATTGTCACTATTGAATTCAAATCGGCCCTGACGACGAACTGGCGAGTACCCCAGTAGCCGATGGATAGTGATGGACGGCGCTTCTTGAACACGCGCTATCACTTCAGGTGTGGCCTTCTCTGTCAGTAAGCGTGACTCAATTGCCTGTCGCATACGGTCGGCAGCCTTACCCGTGGGCGCAGCCATCGCTACCGAAATATCTTGCGCGGAGCCACCGGCGAAACGCTCAACAAGTTGCTTGGCAACGGCGGTGGTCTTGCCACTACCTGGCCCGCCAAGAAGTACCTGCAAACGCGAACCTGCTGCTGAACTCAACCACTGGGCGATTGTTCGTTCTTCTTCAAAGCTCCGCAAGACGTACAACCTCGAGCCGTCCAGAACAAAAGGGCGCCGAGGCAAACGCTCAACTGTGGAAGGTGTTGCAACAAGATCAGTGTGTTTAGAAACTGCTTGCATCCATTCAGAAGATGTGGGCCAGGTCAAGGCACCAATCTCAAGATCGTCGGGATACCAACGATTGATCTCATTGAGATCGATACAAGTGTGTCCACCTTCTGAAGCATTGAGTGCTAACGCAAACGACAGCCACACCAGGTCATTCACAACTGGGGGCACGATTCCTTTATTGCTCAACGAAAGCAGGGTTGCTACCGCCGAAAATTGTGACCGTGAAACTGCGCCGCCGACAACGTAATAATTCAATCGCTCGGGATAGTTACTCATGGTCGGTCTCCTGCCAGCAAATTCGACAACTTCTCCCATAACCCGCGTGGAGCTTTCCACTGAAATACGCCATAGGGCATTCCAGTAGCGTCAACGGGCGATTCGACTCCCACCATTCCGCGCACGAAGAAATAGGCGACACCAGCAATCGCTTCATCTGCATTGAGATTTGCTTGTCGCCAACGAAGCATGCGATAGATCGCAGTTCCGTATAACAAGGCTTGTAGCGGATAATGATGATGAGCCATCGCATGAATCAACTCTTTGGGGGCATAGGCATCCATCAAGGTGGCGATCCCGTCGGAATCCAGGCGATTGGTCTTGTAGTCGGTGATAAACAATCGAGGCATTCCGTCGTTAGCGGTGACCCGAATAACTGCGTCAATCGAACCGTTCAAAAGACCGGCCAACGGAATATCAAACGAGGAATCGCACAGTGAGTCTGCGTACGCAAACAGAACATCGTTTTCAGTAAGGGACGATTTCAGCAACCTACCGATGTCGCTAGCGAGTATTCCTTGACTCAATTTCGCCAAAGACATTTCAAAATCAAGTTCGCTCAGCCGGTCTTGGGGAGCAATATCTGCCAGCGACTTATTGTTGAACGGTTCTCCAAGCGGTGTCTGATATGAAGCGATGACGCCGTCGATTAACTGCTGACGAAACGGACGCAACAATGATGAGTTCGCGTGACTATCAATCGCACGGGTTACCTCGTGGTGCAAATCTTTAGAAGTATCCACGACTTCATAGACCTTGTGCATCACGCGGCCGAAGTAAGTACCCCCTGGCGCTCGCGCCAACGACATCTCCACATCTTCAGGCAGACCGGTCGGTACATCGTGAGCGGCGTATTGATGCGCTCCCACTCCAAGCAATGACATATCAATCGGCACTTCGTCTCGTCCACCAGATTCAGCCACAAAGCCATCACCGCGCGAATCAGTCTGACGGTCTTGTTGGCGAGACGTTATGCCACTAAATGATGTTCGCCGATACGTTTGCACAACCGATGCCGGCGCATTCGCCAGATCTAATTCAGTCGTGCTTGAAGTAATCAGGGGCTGGAATTTCTGTGGCTTTGCCAATGAATCGACTCCACGCTTTTCTACTTTGCCCACAAGCTTGACTGCTTCATCAATATTGGTGCACTGGTCAAAGATTGATGGGTTCGAGCCACCAGAGGTAAACAAGACCGACAAATGGTGTTCAGCTCGAGTGAGCGCCACATAAAGAAGTCGACGACTTTCTTCATCGCTGGCATCCTTGATAGCTGCTGTTGTACTCGGATCGGCTTGACCGAACGCCCAGCCGATATCGATGACCCGTGTGCGAGATCCATGACTATCTACTCGCGTGTACACCGGAGCATTCTCTAATTTCGCATCTTTTGCTTTCCAGAGGTCGGCTACGACAACCACGGGGAACTGCAATCCCTTGGCGCTGTGCACAGTCATGATCTGTACAGCAGCCGCATCACTTTCAACTCTTCGGCTCACCACTTCGGACAGGTCTTCAATTGACTCAAGTTGTCCGAATACTTCAAGCGCATGAGCCGCGCTACACGGACTTCCCTTGGTGTACTCGTGAAGTAGATCCATCACATGCGCGAAATCCGCTAAGTAACGCTCGGCATCTGATGTAGTTGTCAGAGACCGAGTGACATCGGCATCTCGCAGAATTGCAGTACTCAATGCGGCAACTCCTGAACGACGAAGAATATTTGCCCACGTAGCTATTTGTTCTTGCCAATTTGCCATCATGTGATCGTCCAAAATCTCGGGATCGGTCAATGAATATCCAAAAAATGGTGTCGCCACTGCAATTCGAGTTCGACCCAAATCGGACACTCGATCCATTGCTTCGAGCAACGAACGAATCGCCAAAGCAATGTGGCTTTTCATGACCGACTCGGTTCCGTTGCTCACAGCGGGTACTCCATAGCGACGAAGCTCTCGTTCAATGTTGCGACCAACTCCTTTACGCCCAACAAGAACACAGATATCTTCAGGCCGAACCGAGCGACGCTCGCCTTGAGGATCTTTGGCCGAAACCGGAACCTCGCAATCGGCGAGAATTTCTAAAACTCTTTGCGCCACTGGCCGCGAAAGTCCGCCTTGGCTCGTGATATTTCCGATATCGATGAGCGTGAGTGGCTTAGTGCCAACAATTGCTGAACCAGCGTGACGATCAGGTGCCGTCACTTGGATGTATTGAATTTCCGAACCAAAGGTTTGTTGATCAAATAGTGCATTAAGCCCATCAATGAGATGTTCATCGGAACGTTGATTCTGCGCCAAGGTGCGCATGGGTTTGCCACTACGGTGCTCGACATATGCAGCAACGTCGGCCCCACGGAAACCGTAAATAGCCTGCTTTGGGTCACCCACTGTAATGAGGGCCCGAAGATCATCGCTGTTTTCCGAATCAAATGTGGAGGTGAAAAGTTCCCACTGCAACATGTCCGTGTCTTGGGCTTCATCAACGAATGCCAAAGCAAAACGTTCTTTGAAGGCCTCGACAACGGCTGGGTACTTTCCTGAAGTCACGACCTCAGAAGCTCGGCGTAACAGATCGTTATACGAAGGTGATTGAGCACTCTTTTCTTGAACACGACGAACTGTCTCGAAGACGACCTTCTCAAGTTCGGCATAGATCGCCAGCTCCTCAACGGTCTTACTCGAGCGATCAAACCACAACTCGGCACGCGGTGATCCGAGTTTGGCCTTCACGAGCGATACCAACTTGGACTCATTACCCTCAGCGATGATGTGTCCCTGCACACCTGATTCAACGAGCGCATCGTTGACGGCCTCAAGAACTAAACGATTGGTTGCGTCTTCGCCATCAAGTTGCATAGTTGACAAACCAGCCAGACCAAGCACTTTGTTACACACTGCGTGAATTGTTGAGATTGTTGCAGTATCAAATTCAACGACGGCGCGGCGTAACCGACGAATGATGTCAACGCGTAATGCAAGATCATCTGACAGCACCTTTGAAATTGCATCGCCTTCATCTGGTGAGTCATTTTCTAATTGATCAGCGATTTGCACCATACGCCGACGAACTCGGTCACGCAATTCGGCTGCGGCATTACGAGTGAACGTCGTGATCAAGATGTTGCCAATGCGCAAGTCTTCGCGTAACGCAATTTCGCGAGCGACGAGTGCAGCAACCGAATAGGTCTTACCAGTGCCGGCACTTGCTTCAATGACCAATCCGTTTACTAGTTTTTCGGTCGCGAGATCGAGAGCGACCAGGTCTGTTGATTTCGCTGATGCTGAAGCAGTACTCATGAAATTGCCCACGCTGCCTTTCCCTTGTTTCCTGCGGCGATTTGAACAACTTGCTCGGCCCTTGACCAATACTGCTCAATGGCTCCTCCAGGAGCACAGACAACATCAAAATCTGGATCTGGCCCGAAACAAACAAACTCCCCCGAATTGCTGTAACGCTCGGAGCGGACAAAGTCATCAAAAGTTTTGCGAGCAGCATCACGGTCAATACTCAACTTATGGACTGCACCGTCGAAACGACCGATGGGTGTTGAAAGAGCGGTGTAATACATTTCTTTCAAGATCTCAACTCGCTCTACTGGATCGACAATTGGGTCGGTTGCCGACAATGGCATTTTTCGAGCGATGCCCTGATCAAGGAAGTCCTTATTGCGATGAATCGCCCGAACACAAACCACTGGTGACTCAATTGCAAGCAAAATCAATAATCGAATTGCTAGAGCTTTGCGATCGCTCCAATAATGCGTATCTGAGAAATGAATACCAAACGACGTAAATACCAACGCGGGGTCATCAGCACGAAGATCAACACCTGGCAATGAACCGCGAACCAAAGTTTGATCGGCTAAGCGCAACTCAATATCAACTGTTTCAAGGTCGACTAAGTGAAATTTCTTTTCGTCGGCTTTATCAACAAAACTTTGTGCCAGTTTCTCCGCCATGAGCAATTCAGATTCGCCGAATGCACCCACCGGCAATAGGCCAGTCAGTCGAATGGTCTGCCGCCATTTTTGAACATCAAATCCGATCCCATCTGCGAGCAAGCCATCCAAGAACGACCGAGCAACTTCCTTGAAATTCTTTGATGTCAAGGGCAAAGTCGCATCGTCAGGCGTCAAGTCTTCGCGATATGTGTAGATACCCAAAGTATTTCGCAAGAAAAGATCGAGTGGATTAACAAATGCCCGCTCGAGATCGGCCAACTCAACAATGTGCTGCCGCTCAACGTTGAAGGAACCGCTTTGCCCTACCGTGTCTTCATCAAACCGGTGACCACGAATTGCTTCGGCAATATTGCGTTGTGACTCGTCAGGCGACCAAACGCTATTTGCAACGACAGTCCCTGTTTTAAAATTCTTTTCGCTCGCGGCATGTCGCGGATGCACGATTTCAATCTGCGAACATTCTTCACCATCACCTACTGTGTGCGTCTTAATACCGTTACGTCCACAAAAGTCAACCAGCTCAGCCAATGGCGTGACCAGTGGGATTGCGGTGTTGTTCTTGATACTTCGACCGTTGCACGTGATTATCAATCGTTCGCTTGCCGCCATCACCGCATCAAGAAGAACTCGCCGCTGTTCGGCCCGAGCATCGGGATCTCCGACAAATTGCTGAGCATCAACGAGGTCATCGCCCTCAGATTCACCCAATGACAATGAACCATCATCAACTCCGAGTATACAAATCACCCTGAAGGGCACGCTGCGTAGGGGAATCGTTGAAGAAGCTGTCACAGCACCAGTTCGCAATGGCTGTCGACCTGGTGCAGTCGTCAAACGTTCGGTGAGCACATCGGCAAATTCAGAAAACGCAACCGGGATTGAAGCCGACTCTTCACCACCCATACCGAAGCGAACATGGTCAATAGCCTCCATTGCTGCTTCAAGTTCGGGATCATTCGATCCGGCTAGTGCGATCAGTGCCTCTTGGACCATGTCACAAGAACGCTCAACCGTGTTGTCAATGTGCGTTTGACTTTCAAGTTTTCCGAGAATGTCAAGAATTGCAATGAGTTGAGAAATCGCTGGAATATCCGCGACTTCAAAGTCGAGCATCGGAACAACTCCGCCTAGTTCAATTGCTAACTCACGATCGGGAAGCGTTGCGCCCAACAATGTGCGTTCAATTGCGGCCTTCCAGGTATGCGCACTTTCCTGTGGCGCATTGAGACCTGCGTGCACTCGCTGTTCAGCATCAAGACCCCAACGAACTCGTGCCCGTTCAGCGATGCGATACCACAGCGCCACCGAATCGGTGGACACGTCAAAGTGTTTACGAACTAGAGGAGATGTCACTAACCCCATGACATCATCAACAGAAAAGCGACCCATAGTGACCGCAAGCAAAGTGTTCAGCAAATCTGCCCCGTTGCTCACTTCGCGCAAGGAGCGGTCGCCGACAACGAGAGGGATCGTAATTGATCGACCTGACGAGGCTTTAACGGGGCGATCAAACACTGCTTCCAGATATGGCGCTGCCGCCGCAATATTGGGACACAAGATCACGACCTCATCCGGCTGCAGATCTTCAAGTTCGTTGAAAGCATGCAGAAGCGCGATTTGAGCAACTTCAACCTGACGCGAAATGTGATGACAACGATGAATCAAAAGTGAATGATCAGTGTCATCAAAAGCCTGAGGCACTGATTTCAGCTCTTTTGCAACAATGTTTTGCAAGTGATGTAAGAAACTGTCGGATTCATGTTGCGCGCTGGATGCAAAATCTGGTCGATACCCCTGCGACGCCAAGACTTTCTGCAATTCATTGGCCCCGCGAGACCACGAAGCGACAAGCGCGTCAACACCGTCAGGAACCACAAAGTTGTTGTCGCGCGATGGCACAACGCCACGGGTGACCGGTAATGAGGCGAGTTCATTGCTCCAGTGTTTTGCGAGCCCGGGCGATGGATGCACCAAAAACACTCGAACATCACTCACCGTTGCTAAAGCTTCAAGGACTCGAAGGTTCTGCAATGAGAGCGACTGTAAACCCACGACTAAAAGACGTGCGGGGACACCGGTCATTTCTTGTCCGCGAGAGATGTTCTCCAGCAACTGATCAATCACCAAGGGCCAACTGGGTTGATCAATTGTTGCGCGAAGTTCACGCCACAATTCAAATTGCGGCATCTGTTCGTCCGACAACGGTCGCAAGGCATATTCGTTGTCATGCATTTCGGTTGATGATTCAGCAGTCAAAATCGGTGAACCATTTTCCCAGGCCACGATCATCGCCGGTCGACGAACTGAGTAACGGTCAAAACGATCGGCCATCCGTCGCGCAGCACGCAAAGGCCCACCACAGCGTTCGATGAGTTCTTGGTAATAAGGGTGTTCAGGATTTTGGGAAAAAATCGTCAGTAACCGAGCGGTCATGCGATCAATTGACCAGGGATCATCGGCCATGACTCGATCGGGAGAAATGAATCGATTGAGCATTCCGACATAACCAACTTCGATATTGGTCGCGATGCCGTCGCTGTGTCCGGGCCTTGCGCCGAAGCGTCGAGCAAGTTCGGGCAATAGCCAAGCCTTGACACCGGCAGTTGGCACAATGACATATTCACGTTGAAATAGATCTGCGCCATCAAGACTTGATTGCAAAAAATCGGCAATGGGATCTAGCGATGCCCTCAAATGAGGCACATACTGAATATTCAGGCCCATAAATCTCCGATCGGTCGTCTGTGGTGATGCGACGCCCTTCAGAGCAATACATCAAGAAGCAAACGACTCAACCCACAGTAATTGTGCGGTGACGGAAAGAAATCCCGATTCTTAGAAGTAAATGATCTTTTCGGCGCGAGCCTCAGCCACATCGAGGTCGTCGGTGTAAGCACCTGTCGACAGATACTTCCAACCGCCGTCGCACACGATGAACACAATCGTGCCTTCTTCAATCTCGCCCGCTACCTTGGCGGCACCAGCAAGAGCCGCACCCGCTGAAATGCCGGAGAAAATGCCGCACTCACGCACGAGGCGACGAGTCCACTCAATTGATTCACGCGGACGAACAACACGCTTGCGATCAAGAATGTCAAAACCGTGCCAGTTGTCAAACAACGGCGGAACGTAGCCCTCATCAAGGTTGCGCAATCCTTCAACGCTCTCACCGAGTGGAGGCTCAACCGCAACGATCTTGACGCCGGGCTTCTTTTCTTTGAGGAAACGACCCGTCCCCATCAGAGTTCCGCTTGTTCCGAGACCAGCAACAAAGTGAGTGATTTCAGGGCAATCGCGCAAAATTTCCGGACCGGTGCCTTCGTAATGAGCGCGCGCATTGGCATCATTGGCGTATTGATACAAGAAGCACCAGTCGGGGTTTCGCTTCGCCATTTCAATTGCTCGAGCGACCGAACCATTTGATCCTTCTTCGCCGGGAGTCAAAATAACTTCGGCTCCGAAAATATCGAGCATCTGACGACGTTCAACCGAGACGCTGGTCGGCATCAAGATCTTGATCGGATATCCCTTGATTTGAGCAATGGCAGCTAGGGCGATCCCGGTGTTGCCCGACGACGGCTCGATAATGGTCTGGCCAGGCACGAGCCGACCGTGCTTCTCGGCGTCTTCGACCATGGACTTGGCAATGCGATCTTTCACCGAACCAAATGGGTTCTGATTTTCAAGTTTGGCGATAATGCGCACATTGGGGTTGGGCGACAATCGGCTTACATCAACGAGTGGAGTATTGCCAATGAGATCAAGAACATTTTCGTGCGGAACCATGGTCACCTCCCGTAATCGTGACTTTGGGCAAATTCCCTACTAAGTCACTCGGGATTGTAATGAATCCCCAACGAAATGAGAACACAAGGTCGGATTAGCCCCGAGTTTCGAGTGTGACTTCGGTGATTACCCCTGCTTGGATGCGGTACGTCCGCATCTCAGGCTTTTCCCGCCTGAGGGTCACGATCAGGTAATGCCAATCGGGATCGGGGGCGGCGGCCACATCAGTCGGACTCGGATAAGCCTCGGTGTGGGTATGGCTATGCATGACTCCCCTGATTTCGAGGCCCGCATCTTCAGCGGTGCGCTCGGCTCGCAAATGATCTTTGGGATCGATCGTGTAAATGCGTGCCGACTGATCGAGATTGCGGCACGGGAAAAATCGAGTGATCTGGTTTGAGTCGGCCGCACCAGCCATCAGGCCGCACGCTTCAAGCGGGTATTCGGCAAGTGCCAAAGCCGCCATGGCGTCATAAACCACGGGTGACACATGAAGTTCTTCGCGAACTGCTTCCACGAAGAACACTGTATCGGCGAACATGCATCGGCTTCTCCCCCTTGCCGTAACCTGACAGCGACATGTCAGCCACGGGCACCAAACTCATCGCCAGCAATCGCAAGGCGCGTCACGATTACACCATTTTGGATGTCGTTGAGGCCGGCATCATGTTGCAAGGTAGCGAGGTCAAAAGTTTGCGTGAAGGACACGTCCAGATTGTCGATACATACGCCCGATTCAACAATGGCGAAGTGTGGCTTGAGGGAATGCATATTTCGCCATATCAATTCGCCCACGGCGTTGGCGCACATGACCCCAATCGACCCCGCAAATTGCTATTGAATCGCAATGAAATCACACGTTTGTCGGCCCGCGTTGGGCAAGAACGTTTAGCGCTGATTCCGTTGAGTTTGTATTTCAAAGATGGTCGCGCCAAGGTTGAACTGGCACTCGCTCAAGGTCGAACCAAAGGCGACAAGCGTCAGGCTTTGGCTAAGAAAGATGCCCAACGCGATATCGATCGCGAAATGGGGCGTCAACGTAAAGGCAAGATCTAACGACCATCATTCCTTCGCCACCTTGGTTTTTCTGGTGGGAGAAATGGGGGCTTTTTCGTAAGTTTTCGCCACCAGTTTCTGTCGTTAGTTTCAGTCGCCGGTTGGGATGCTCGTCGCTGGCTCGTGGTTGACTCACTGACGTCGCCCCCACACCGCCGTTTTCTTTCAAGTCTGTGATGTGGGCTCAGTCAACGTTCGTCTCCCCCGACCAGCTGCGCATCCCGTCAAGACTCCAGCACCGCACCAACTCGACTAGCGAATAGTTAGTAATCGGGTTTCGGGATCAAGTTTGAGTTTCCAGCCACCTTCATGAGCGGCATGGTGATGCCTCGAACACAGTGGGACCATGTTGTTGAGATCGGTCGCACCGCCGCCTCCAGAATCAGATATGGCCCAGTAGTCAATGTGGTGCACGTTGCGGTGATCAAAAATCACTTCACAATCCGGGATTGCACATGTCGGATAGATCGATTCGAGTGCTCGTCTTTGGTGCACGGTCGCTAAGCGTTTTGATCGGCCCACATCGATCGGAACTGATCGCCCATCAATCTGTACCGCGTTGTAGGTTTGTTGGGACGCTCGTCGCTGGCTCGTGGTTGATTCACTGACGTCGCCCACACAACCCAGTTTTAAATCACGCTGGTGGCGTGGGCTCAGTCAATGTTCATCACCC